>TARA_R100000789_G_scaffold26354_3_pt1 | contig 16906 bp, 14 predicted proteins | sample TARA_R100000789 | Tara Oceans TARA_R100000789 (sample SAMEA2623403) | marine metagenome | biome: marine biome (ENVO:00000447); feature: mesopelagic zone (ENVO:00000213); material: "saline water (ENVO:00002010), including plankton (ENVO:xxxxxxxx)" | depth 450 m
AGGTCGATGCCGGCCATGCCTGACAGCCCGGCGGCTGATCGCCTGTCCGCGACCGGGGGTCGGTTGCCGGGTTGGGCGCGTTTGCCGCTGGCGGTGGCCGTGGGGGTGATCATCGGGCTTGGGCAACCGCCCTACGACCTGTGGTATCTCGCCTTCCCCGGCTATGTCGCGGCGATCTGGCTGTTTCTTGTGACCGCACGCGGCACTCCGTCGGCGGGCATAGGCTGGGCCGTAGGGCTCGGCTATTTCGGCTTTTCCATGAGTTGGATCATTGAGCCGTTTCTGGTGGATGCCGCCACAACCGGCTGGATGGCTCCCTTTGCGCTGATCGGGTTGGCCGGAGGGCTGGCGCTGTTCTGGGGTCTGGCGTTCTGGTTTGCGGGTCGGGCGCGGTATCCGGCGCTGACGCTTGTGCTGACGTGGAGCGCGGTGGAGCTGGCGCGGGCCTATGTGTTCACCGGGTTTCCGTGGGCCTTGGTGTCGTATTTCTGGCTGCCGGTCCCGGTCATTCAGTGGGTGTCGGTTTTTGGGCCGCATGGGTTGACGGTGGCGACGTTGGCGGTGGCGGCGTTGCTGGCCAGCGCCCTGCGGCCCGGTCCCGCGCGTTTCAGGACCACTGTGGCAGGCGTGGTTCTGTTTGGCCTTATGTTCGGCGGCGGCGTGGTATTGACACCGGGGGCGCAGGATCTGGACGGGCGTCCGGTGGTGCGGCTGGTACAGCCCAACGCCGCGCAGCACGAAAAATGGGACCCGGACATGATCCCGGTCTTTATGGAGCGCAAGTTGCTCTACACTGCCACGGCACCGGAGCCGGGTAGGCCGTCACCTGATCTGATCATCTGGCCAGAGACCAGCGTGCCCAATCTGTTGCACCGGGCGGGGCCGGTGCTTGACCAGATCACGCAGGCGGCAGGAGACGCGCAGGTGGTGCTGGGTGTGCAGCGCGCCGATCAGGCCGGATACTACAATTCGATGCTCGTGCTCGCCCCAGAGGGGGGAGTCAATGCGCTGTATGACAAGCACCATCTGGTGCCATTTGGCGAATACATGCCCGCAGCTGCGATCTTTGCGCGCTGGAACATTGCCGGGCTCGCCGCCCGCGCCGAGGGGGGCTATAGCGGCGGGCCGGGGCCGCAGGTGGTCGATCTTGGGCCGCTGGGGTCCGCGCTGCCGCTGATCTGCTACGAGGCGGTGTTTCCGCAAGACGTCAACGGCGCGCCGTTGCGCCCCGACATGCTGATCCAGATCACCAATGATGCGTGGTTCGGCACATGGTCCGGTCCCTATCAGCATCTGGCGCAGGCCCGCATCCGCGCAATTGAGCAGGGGCTGCCCATGCTGCGCAGCGCCAACACCGGCGTGTCGGCGGTGATTGACGGAGCGGGGCGGGTGCTGGACGCGCTGCCGCTGGGGGTTGCGGGCTATCTGGACGCGCCGTTGCCGCCGCCGTTGCGGCATACCCTGTACAGCCGATCCGGAGATCTGCCCGTCGGACTTGCGCTATTTTTCGCCATTGTATTGGTCTGGGGCGCAGCCCGGCGCATAGGTCGCACAGAATCCGATTGACGCTGTCTGTCGTGCCGCGTACCCGCGTTTGGATACTTATATCAAGCATCCCGTCACAACGGCTTCCTGGCGTGGCGGTGTCATCATTGGAGCATCCTTCATGTCGCGAAATAACTATATCTTCACCTCCGAGTCCGTCTCGGAAGGCCATCCGGACAAGGTTTGTGATCGGATTTCAGACGCTATTCTTGATGCCTTTCTGTCCGAAGATCCGCTGGCGCGGGTTGCTTGCGAAACATTTGCCACCACCAACCGCGTTGTCATCGGCGGTGAGGTCGGCCTGACCGATCAGGAAAAAATGCCCGGCTTTATGGCCAGCATCCCCGATATTGCGCGGGCCTGCATCAAGGACATCGGCTACGAGCAGGACAAGTTCCACCACGCCACCTGCGAGATCACCAACCTGCTGCACGAGCAGTCCGCGCATATCGCGCAGGGCGTCACCGGTGAGCAGGGTGATGAGGGTGCTGGCGACCAAGGTATCATGTTCGGCTACGCCACCAATGAGACCGACGCGCTGATGCCCGCGCCGATCCAGTACAGCCATGCAATCCTGCGCCGTCTGGCTGAAGTCCGCAAGGACGGCACCGAACCCGCGTTGGGCCCGGACGCCAAATCGCAGCTGTCAGTGAAATACGAAGATGGCAAGCCGGTTGGCGTCACGTCCATCGTTCTGTCGACCCAGCACCTGGACGAGACCATGACAAGCGCCGACGTGCGCGACCTGGTCGAGCCGTATATTCGCGAGACCCTGCCCGACGGCTGGATCACCGGCGACACCGAATGGTGGGTCAACCCCACCGGCAAGTTCGTCATCGGCGGACCGGACGGCGACGCGGGCCTGACCGGGCGCAAGATCATCGTTGACACCTACGGCGGTGCAGCCCCGCACGGCGGCGGTGCGTTCTCGGGCAAAGATCCGACCAAGGTGGACCGCTCGGCGGCCTATGTGGCGCGCTATCTGGCCAAGAACGTGGTGGCGGCAGGCATGGCCGACCGCTGCACCGTGCAGTTGTCCTATGCCATCGGCGTGGCCAAGCCGCTGTCGATTTACGTCGACACCCACCAGACCGGCAAGGTCGAGGCCCGCGACATCGAACTGGCAATCCCCAAGGTCATCGACCTGACGCCGCGCGGCATCCGTACACATCTGGAACTGAACAAGCCGATCTATCAGCGCACGGCGGCCTATGGCCACTTTGGCCGCGCGCCCGAGGCGGATGGCGGTTTCTCGTGGGAGCGGACCGATCTGGCCGAGGCGCTGAAAAAAGCGGTCTGAACCAGGTCCACGACGCTGTGACGTTGCATGAAATAGGCTGGCGGGGCGTGATGCCCGGCCAGCCTTCTCTTTTTGGTAACTTGTTTTTTGCGGATACTTTGGAGCGACGCGCGCCTTAGTTCTGGTCGCCGTCCTCGTCGAGCACGATGCGCGATTTGTGCATGTAGCCGACGTACCATTCTTGTTCGCCCTCGTAGAACACCTCCCACCAAGAGCCGCTGGTTTCGCAGAACTCAATCTCTTCGTCATCGTCGATGCGCAACACGATTGGGTGGTTGGTGCCGGGACCGCTGCGCACATTGGTGTACCCATCGGGATCGTTGATCCAAGCGGACTCCCATTCGACGGCAACCTGCATCAGGTTCGCAACCGGGTGGCTCCGGTTCAGCGCGGACCCATTGGCGTTGAAGCCTGCAACATGTGCAGAAACGGTTGTGGTGCCTGCCAGCAGGACGGCCAGTGCAATTTTGGTGACAGATTTCAGTCTATAGAACCTTTGGAAAGAGCGTAAATGTTGGTTTTGGGTTCGTGTGTCTTCGCATCGTATTCCTGAGTGGAAAGCAGGGTGCGCCGGGTCACGTTCGGACTCGGTAACTTTTTGTTTTGTTTATATTTTTTTGAAAAGTTTGCCGGGGGGCAGGGGGCGAAATGAGGCAGATTTTGCTTGGCCCGGCACCCGATTTCCGGACTTTGCACCCAGTGGCGTGCAGGCCTTGTACGTCATGCAATGGCAGTGCGTTCCTTGCAGGAACGCAGCGTCGTACCGGGTCGGCGAACTGCAGATTGCGCAATTGTCTGCCTCTTGCTATGGCGCGCGCCATGACCACGTCGAACAAACATCCCGATGCCCCTTGGCGGAACTTTTACGGCCGTATCCGGGGCAAGACCCTGCGGCCCAAGCAGGAAGAGTACCTGCAAGAGGACCTGGACAAGCTGTCGCCGGGGCCGGTGGATTGGGAAGAGAACCCGGATCGGACCCCGCTGGACCTGCGCGGCGTGTTTGGCGATGCACCGGTCTGGCTGGAGATCGGATTTGGCGGTGGCGAACATCTGGTCCATCAGGCGGTTCAGAACCCCGGCGTCGGGTTGATTGGGGCAGAGCCCTTTATCAACGTGGTGGCGATGCTGCTTGGCAAGATCCGGGATGCGGGGGTGCAGAATCTGCGCGTTTATCCGGGCGATGTGCGCAACCTGTTTGACGTGCTGCCAGATCAGTCGGTGTCGAAGGCGTTTCTGCTGTACCCCGATCCGTGGCCCAAGAAGAAACACCACCGCCGCCGGTTTGTGACGGCGGAACATCTGGAACCGCTGCACCGGGTACTGAAACCGGGGGCGGAGTTTCGGGTGGCGACGGATATTCCGGACTATGTGCGCCAGACGCTGGTCGAAGTGCCCAAGGCGGGGTTCGAGTGGTTGGCGGAGCGCCCGGCAGATTGGCGCGAGCCGTGGGCCGATTGGCATTCCACCCGCTACGAACAGAAGGCGCTGCGTGCGGGCAGGGTGCCGCATTATCTGACGTTCCGGCGGACGTAGGCGGGCAGGCGGGCGCCATGCCAGAGGCATGCGTGCAGCTTGACCCCCTCGGCCTGAGGTCTCACCCCCGGGATATTTTTGGACAGAAGAAGCCGGGGGTGTGTGCATGACCGTGATGGACCTCTGCGCGGGTGCTTGGTATCAGGCGGCGATGATTTTGCGAGGAGAGCGCTGATGTCTGCCCATGGCACCCCGATCCCGATGACTGCCCGCGCTGCTGGCCCGCTCAGGGGCGAGGCGCATGTGCCCGGCGACAAGTCGATCTCACACCGGTCGCTGATCCTTGGCGCGATGGCGGTGGGCGAGACGAAAGTGACCGGCCTGCTGGAAGGGCAGGACGTGCTGGATACCGGGCGCGCGATGCAGGCCTTTGGGGCCGAGATCGAGAAGATCGGTGAAACCTGGCATGTGCATGGCGTGGGTGTTGGCGGCTTTGGCGAGCCGGGCAATGTGATCGACTGCGGAAACTCCGGCACCGGGGTGCGGCTGATCATGGGCGCGATGGCGACCTCTCCGATCACGGCGACGTTTACGGGCGACGCCAGCCTGAACAAACGGCCGATGGCGCGGGTGACCGATCCGCTGGCTCTGTTCGGCACGCGGTCCTATGGCCGGTCGGGCGGGCGGTTGCCCATGACCATCGTCGGTGCGGCGGACCCGTTGCCGGTGCGCTATGAGGTGCCTGTGCCCTCGGCGCAGGTGAAATCCGCCGTGTTGCTGGCGGGGCTGAACGCGCCGGGTGAGACCGTGGTGATCGAGCGCGAGGCGACGCGCGACCATTCGGAGCGGATGCTGGCGGGCTTTGGCGCGACGATTTCTACCGAAGTCACCGATGAGGGCCGGGTGATAACCTTGCAAGGGCGGCCAGAGTTGAAACCGCAGACCATCGTCGTGCCGCGCGATCCGTCCTCTGCTGCGTTTCCGGTCTGTGCGGCGCTGATTGTCGAAGGGTCGGACGTGTTGGTGCCGAACATCGGGTTGAATCCGACGCGGGCCGGTCTGTTCTTTACCCTGCAAGAGATGGGGGCGGACCTGACGTTTGAAAACATGCGCGAAGAGGGTGGGGAGCCTGTTGCCGATCTGCGAGCGCGGTTTTCCCCCGATCTCAAGGGCATCGAGGTGCCCGCAGAGCGCGCGGCCAGCATGATCGACGAATATCCGGTGCTGTCGGTTGTGGCCGCCTTTGCAGAGGGACGCACCCACATGCCGGGGGTCAAGGAACTGCGGGTCAAGGAAAGCGACCGGATCGACGCCATGGCCACGGGCCTGCGCGCCGCTGGTGTCCACGTCGAAGAGGGCGAGGATTGGTGGACGGTTGAGGGACGCGGTCACGGGCGTGTGCCGGGGGGTATCACCGTTGAAAGCCATCTGGACCACCGGATCGCCATGTCGTTCCTGGTGATGGGCATGGCCTCGACCAAGCCGATGTCCGTAGATGATGGCGGGCCGATTGCGACCAGTTTCCCGATCTTCGAGAACCTGATGGCCGCTCTTGGGGCCGAAGTCACGCGCGGATGAGCCGGAGGGTCTATCTGCTTTTGACGGTGGTTACGCTGTCGGTTTATTTCGTCATGGTGCTGTGGACCTTGCCGAAAATCTCGGCGGCAGCGGGTGGGTTGCTGCCCTTTGACCTGCGACCCTGGGGTTATACGCCCGGGGAGGCCGCGGCGTTTCTGAGCGCGTTGTCCGAGGCGGGTCGTTCCTTGTATTCTGATGTGCAGTTGCGACTGGATACAGTCTATCCGCCCCTGCTGGCGGTCTGGATCTGTGCGTCTGCGGCCCGACTATTTCCAAGGCCCGTGGTTTGGGCCATTGGATTGGTGGCCGTGGTCGGCATGGCGGCGGATCTGGCCGAGAACGCCGCCGTGGCGCGGTTGCTGGACGGCTTTGACGCGCAGACGGCGCAACGTGCGGCGCGCTGGACCTTGGTGAAGTCCGCAGCCACAACGGTTGCCTTGGCGGTGCTGTTGGCGGGCTTTGTCGCATGGCTCTGGCGAAAAGGACGCGGGCGGACGACGGGCTGATCAGGTGGTGTTCGGCGATTGTTGTCGTGGGGCGACTGCGGTAGATCGGGCCAAAGGGAGCGAAACATGAGCTTTACCATCGCCATCGACGGGCCAGCGGCCAGCGGCAAGGGCACAATTGCGCGGCAGTTGGCCGAGCGATACGGGTTTGCTTATCTGGACACCGGCCTGCTGTACCGTGCGGTCGGGCGCAAGATGCTGGACGGAATCGACCCGATCGAGGCGGCACAGGCTCTGGATGTCACTGGCCTTGACGCGCGTGAGTTGCGCGGACCCGAGGTGGCGCAGGCGGCGTCCAAGGTGGCGGCGCTGCCCGCCGTACGCGCGGCACTGGTGGATGTACAGCGCGCCTTTTCGCGGCGCTCTGGCGGCGCGGTACTGGACGGGCGTGACATAGGCACGGTGATCTGTCCCGAGGCAGAGGCCAAGCTGTTTGTCATTGCCAGCGCCGAGGTGCGGGCCGAACGACGCTGGCGCGAATTGGTGGCATCGGGGCATGAGGTGACGTTGCAAGAGGTGCTGGCCGATGTACTGGTGCGCGATGCGCGCGACATGAACCGGGCCGACGCGCCGCTGAAAGCGGCGGAGGACGCGACCACGCTGGACACATCGAAAATGGCCATTGAGGACGCGGTGGCCGAGGCGATGGCGATTGTGGACGCGGCACGCAAGTCGGGGTGAGGCCGCGCCGGTTTTGGTTCTGCGGTAGGTGTCTGTCAGGCAGGAGGTCCCGGGGCGGGACCGTTTGGAACGCGCGTCCTACCGACGTTTCAGGGTGTCTCCGTAGTCGATTTTTGGCGTCAGTTCGATAACGGACTCTGTCGGAGTATTGGGGTTTTCGACGCGTGCGGCGATAATCTGCGCCGCCTTGCGGCCGATCTCTGTCCGGCAGGCATCCATCGTGGCCAGATTGCGGGGCAATCCGTCCAGCAGTTCCACCCCGTTGAACCCGGCCAGTCCCACCTGCCCGGGGATGTCGATCCCCGCATCCAATAGGTGCATCAGACCACCGGCGGCAATCATGTCATTGGAATAGTACAGAAAATCCAGCTCCGGTTCCCGTTCCAACATGGCGCGGGTCATTTCGCGCCCTTTGCGCAGCGCGGAGCCGCCGGAATAGAACTCTTGGTCAACGACCTCGATGCCGTCCTTGGCCAGCGCCTCTGTGAACCCTTCAAAGCGTTTGCGGGCGCGGTGGTCCAGCGGCATCTTGGTGCCCATGAAACCGATCCGCTGATACCCCTGTTTGAGGATCGCACGGGCCATTTCGCGCCCGGCACGGCGGTGGCTGATGCCCACGGCACAATCGATCGGCTTGCCGTCGGTATCCATGATCTCGACGACCGGAATACCGGCGGCCTTGAGCATGGCGCGCGCCGCCTCACTGTGTTCCAGCCCGGCAATGATCACGCCCGACGGCCGCCACGACAGCATTTCGTATAGAACGCGCTCTTCCTTTTCCGGCATGTAATCGGTGACGCCGACGACCGGCTGCAATTCTGTTTCTTCCAGCACAGCGCTGATCCCCGAAAGCACCTCGGGGAAGACCATGTTGCGCAAGCTGGGAATGATGACGGCGACCAGATTGACCCGCTGGCTGGCCAACGCTCCGGCTATCTTGTTGGGCACATAGCCCAGCGTCTTGGCCGCCTCCAATACCTTTTCGCGGGTTGCCTGGCTCACGTCGCCTCGGTTTCGCAGCACGCGGGAGACGGTCATTTCCGAAACGCCGGATGCCTCGGATACATCGCGAAGGGTGAGCGGGCGGGTGTCGTCAGCGGCCAAGGGAATTTCCTTTTAGAGAGATAGCGATACGTTACTGCAATCGCGGCGGTGCGCAAGGGGCGCAGGGCGCACAGCGACGACGGTTTGGGTGGAACATGTGTCGCAGGAGACCTTTGTGCCGTGTCATCGCAGGGCTGCATCTGTTGCCAATCCAAGGGTGACAGCAGCGAAAGGAGCGGGTATCCACCAAATGCACGGCCTCGTGGCTCAACTGGATAGAGCAGCCCCCTCCTAAGGGGCAGGTTGCAGGTTCGAATCCTGCCGGGGTCACCATTTTCCGTCGATTAGTATCCGTGACGTTGAATGATGGTGGGATTTCAGTGTTCGAGGCAAGAGACCTTGGCTGGTTTTCATGCCGCCCCACCATGAGCCGACGCGACGTCTGTCCGTTTCCGGTCAAAGGCATGCGGTCCGGCGAGCGTGGCCTGCCCAGTCGTAGTACATCCGGCCCTACAGCGGCCAGACGACAAGGAGCATTGGAACAGCTACCGCAAGCACCAGTACCTCCAGCGGCAGGCCCATACGCCAGTAGTCTGAAAAGCGATATCCGCCCGGCCCCAGAATGATGGTGTTGTTCTTATGTCCGATCGGGGTGAGGAATGCGCAGGACGCCGCCACGGCGACCCCCATCAGGTAGGTATCCGCGTTTGTTCCGGTCGCGGCGGCAATCGACAGCGCAATCGGCGCGGCGATCAGGGTTGTCGCAACATTGTTCAGGAAGTCCGACATCGTCATTGTGACAACCATCAGCACAGCCAGCGTGACCCAGGCCGGAAAGCCGTGTGTCAGGCTGGTGATCTGGTTGGCCAAAAGCTCTGCGCCGCCGGTGCGCTCAAACGCTTCGGCGAGTGGAATAAGGCTGGCCAAGAGTACGATCACCTTCCACTCGATAGAGGTGTACACCTCTCGTCCATTCACCAGCCCCAAAAGAACGTAGGCGATCACGGCGGCACCCAAGGCAACGGTCAATGACATGAGGCCCGCAACAGCCAGACCGACTGCGGCGAAGAAGATGCCAATGGACAGCCCGGCCTTGGTTCGCTGGATGACCTCTGTCTGGCGACCCTCGATGGGCAGGACACCCAGCCAATCAGTCGCCGCCGAGAGCCGCTGTGGCGTGCCCAGCAGCAACAGGACATCGCCCGCCCGGATCGTCAGCAGGCGAACACGGTCGCGAAACCGCTGCCCGCCACGAGAGACCCCAAGCAGGGTTACCGAATGGCGGTTGAGCAATTGCAGGCTGCGGGCTGTTCTGCCTTCGATGCGCGCGCCATCGGGAACGATGGCTTCGGCCAGCGACAGACCGGGGGCGGTGACGCCGCCTTCGTGCTTTTCGGAACCGGCAAATTCAAGCCCGGATTTCCCGGTAAAAGACTCGATTGCCTTGGGGTCCCCTTCGACAACAAGGAAATCCCCCGCACGCAATGTTTCATGCATGCTCAGCCCCGGCCGCCGCTTGCCATTGCGAATGAGGCCCAGCAAGTGGACATCCGCAGCGTCCGCATTGGGGTACAGATCCCGGAGGATGATGTCGTCGGTCGAGGACTGCTCACCCACCCGGAGTTCAGCCACATAGCGGCCTTGGCGGATGTCTTTTTCAAACTCTGCAATTGACCCGTGTGATGGCAGCAGGCGCCAGCCGATGACGGACACAAAGGTGATCCCGACAATGGCAACTGCCAGACCGACAGGGGCAAAGTCGAACATCGCAAAGGGCGCGCCAACGGTGTCGTGTCGATAGGCGGAAATCACGATGTTCGGCGGTGTGCCGATCAAAGTGATCATCCCGCCGAGAATCGTGGCAAAGGACAGGGGCATCAGGCTTTGGCTTGGCGGGCGCTTTGCCTTATTCGCTGCCTCGATGTCCAACGGCATCAGAAGGGCCAGCGCGGCAACATTGTTGATGATTGCGGAAAGGCCCGCGCCCATCGCGGCGATGATAGCGATATGCAGGGGCAGGGGGCGTTCGGGGTCGACCAGTTTCGTTGCAACCAATTCCACCGCGCCGGATGAGGACAGGCCGCGGCTGACAATCAGGACCAGGGCAATGATCGCAACCGCCGAATGGCCAAAGCCGGAAAACACCTCTTCGGTCGGGATCAGCCCAAGCGATGCGGCGACGATCAGAGCGCCGAATGCCACAAGGTCATAGCGAAACTTGCCCCAGACAAGCAGCACGACGACGGATACGAGAAGGATGAATATCTGGGTCTGATCACTGGGCATGAGGTTGAACCTAGCACAAAGAAATGGGCGTCGGCATCAAGTGTCACGCGAAGATCAGGAATGTCCATGTCCCAAAATACAGACGCCCGGTTTCGGGCATCGCCGCACGGCCGCGGCTGCCGGTCAGGTCCGATCCACCGTGATCAAGATCTGTCCTGTCTGGTTAACTGACGGGGACGGGTCCGAAGGCGGTCTTGAATTGAGGTCAAAAGCGGGTCAAATGAGACACCCGACCACGTCACTTGGGTCTGCAACGGCACTGAGCCGGGACGATGTGATCTGTTTCGGGGCCGCGCAACGCCATTGAATTTTGGTCAACCCCTACAGAAAGTGCGCCTGCCTTGGATGACAAAGCCCTTACCCTCCGCGAGACCTTGCTGAACGCCTGTCGCTCTGACGGTTTGGACCCCGACCTTCTCCCATTGCTTGAAGACATCGCCACCTCCTGCCGGGTGGTGTCACATCTGGTGCAAAGCGGGGCATTCACGGGCAGCCTTGGCGCGGCGGGATCGACAAACGTACAGGGCGAGGCGCAGCAACAGCTGGACGTCTTGGCGAACGACGTCTTTGTGCGTCACTGCTCCAGCAGCGACCGCGTTGCGGCGTTGGTGTCCGAAGAGGTCGAAGAGGTCTACTGGCTCAAGGACAATCCGGGGCCGGGCGATTACATCGTCTATTTCGATCCGCTCGACGGGTCGTCGAACCTTGCGATCAACATGTGTGTGGGGTCGATTTTTTCGGTGGTGCGTCTGGATCGTGAGATCGACGCCAGCGACGACAGGTCGGTGCTGCTGCCGGGTTCGAGCCAGATTTGCGCCGGATATTCGGTCTACGGCCCGTCAACATCCTTTGTCCTGACCACCGGAAACGGGGTGACGGGGTTCACCCACCAGCCGGGCACCGGCGAATTCCGGGTGACGCACCCGGACATGAAGATCGACGATACCGCCAGCGAATTTGCGGTTAACGCGTCGCGATACGCAATGTGGGACGCACCGTTGCGGCGCTATTTCGACGAATGCCTGGCAGGACAAAGCGGGCCGCGCGGTCAGCGCTACAACATGCGCTGGGTCGCCTCGATGGTGTCCGAAGTGCACCGAATTCTGACCCGAGGCGGGGTGTTCATCTATCCCTGCGACGAGGGCAATCGGGAACAGGGTGGTAAGTTGCGCCTGATGTATGAGGCCAATCCGATGAGTTTCATCATCGAACAGGCGGGTGGCCGCGCGTCTACCGGATTGGAACGTATTCTGGACGTTGTGCCCACGTCACACCATCAACGGGTTGCGGTTTTTCTGGGGTCGAAATCCGAGGTTGATGTGCTGGAGCAGTATCACCGCGAGGCGCAGCAGGGCTGACGCCGGGGCCTGTGGTGGCGGAGGCCGCCACCACAGGGGGCTAGATGTCAGGCCGCCATGCGTTCTGCAATCAGGGCGATCAGCGTGTTGTGATCCTTGTCGAAATTGCGAATGCCTTCGGCCAGCTTTTCGGTCGCCATGGCATCGGCGTTCATGTCCCAGCGGAACTGCGCCTCATCCATCTTGATCGCGGCCACGCCGGTGGCACCCTCGGGTGACAAGACGCGGGGCAGGTCCGATGTATCGGCCTCAAGGGCATCCAGCAGCTTGGGCGCGATGGTCAGGTTATCGCATCCCGCCAGCGCCTTGATCTGGTCGGTGTTGCGAAAGGATGCGCCCATGACAACGGTCTTGATGCCGTTGGATTTATAGTAGTCATAGATGCCGCGCACGGATTTGACGCCGGGATCTTCGTCCGGGGCATAGCTGTCACGCCCTTCGGCCTTTTTGTACCAATCGGTGATCCGGCCCACAAAAGGCGAAATCAGAAAGGCACCGGCATCGGCACAGGCGACGGCCTGCGCCATCGAGAACAGCAGCGTCAGGTTGCAGTCGATGCCTTCGTCCTGAAGTATCTCGGCGGCGCGGATGCCTTCCCATGTCGAGGCCAGCTTGATCAGGATGCGGTCCTTATCGACGCCGCGGGCGGCATAGTCCGCGACGATGTCGCGCGCGCGCGCCACCGACGCGTGAGTGTCAAAGGACATGCGGGCATCGACCTCTGTCGAGACGCGTCCCGGCACCAGTTCGGTCAGTTTTGCGCCAATCGCAACCGTCAGCGTGTCGGCCACGGCCTTGGCGTCTAGCCCCTTGTCGCGCCCGGCAGCAATCTCGGCCGAGACCAGCGCCTCGGAGGCGGGGTCTTTCATTGCCGCCAGCACCAGGGACGGGTTGGTCGTGCAGTCCACGGGTTGATATGTCTTGACCGCCGCGACCTCGCCGGTGTCGGCGACCACGGTGGTCATCTCGCGCAGTTGATCCAATACGGTTGTCATGGTGTCTTGCCCCTTGCTGACATCGCCGCACTTTGGCGCCGGCGATGTTAGCGCCCTAATTGATACGGGATATAGGGTAAAGCGCGTTGCAGGGACCGGCAAGCATCCGTGACCGGCGTCAGAGGATCTGGCTTAGAAATTCCTTGGTGCGCGGATCCTTGGCATTGTCAAAGAAGGTCGTCGGCGGACCGTGTTCGACAATCACACCCTTGTCGGTGAAATAGATGTGATCGGCCACCTCACGCGCAAATCCCATTTCGTGGGTCACAAGGATACAGGTCATCCCTTCGGCGGCCAGATCCTTGATCGTGACCAGAACCTCTTTCACCGTCTCGGGGTCCAGCGCCGCGGTGACCTCATCAAACAGCATGACATCGGGATTCATCGCCAGCGACCGCGCGATGGCGACACGCTGTTGCTGTCCACCGGACAGTTCTCCCGGATAGCTGTCTTCTTTGCCCTCCAGCCGGACCTTTTTCAGCAAGGATCGGGCGCGTTCGGCCACTTTGGCCTTGTCCTCTTTCAACACTTTGACAGGGGCCATCATGATATTTTCCAGCGCGGTCTTGTGCGGAAACAGATTGTACTGCTGAAACACCATGCCGACCTTTCTGCGCAGGGCCAGCTTGTCCAGCTTGTGGTCGTGCACCTCCTGCCCCTCAACAGTGATCGACCCACCCTGAATGTCGTTCAACGCGTTGATACATCTGATGAGCGTGGATTTTCCGGACCCGGAAGGGCCGATGATGCAGATCACCTCGCCCTTCATGATGTCCATGGAAATGCCCTTGAGAACCTTCAGGGTGCCAAAGCTTTTTTCGACGTCGCGAATGGAAACAATGGGTTGGTCGGGTGTCCAGGTCATGTTCGGCCTCACTCAGAGTTTCACGGCAAACCTGCGTTCCAGACGGACCGTCAGACGGGCGATCGGATAGCAGTATGCAAAAAAGATCAGCAGCACGAACCCGTAGAACGGGATCAGCAGTTCGGGGCGGTTGTTTTCGGCCTCGATGGCTTGGCGGGTCAGGTTCAGGATTTCCTCAACCCCCAGGATTGAGACAATGGGCGTGGCCATGGTCAGGATCGCGTACCAGTTCATCCAAGGCGGGATCATGCGTTTGATGCACTGCGGCAGGATGATCTGGTACAGGGTCTGGCGGCGGGTGAATGCCAGACTTTCGGACGCTTCCCATTGCGCCGACGGCACAGACCCGATAGCCCCGCGCACGATTTCCGAGATGTTGGCCATGACTGGCAGGGCCAGACCGATGACCGCCTTGCTCCAGTCCGGGACCGGGATGGTCAGGCCAAACACCTCTATCCGGAACGGAAAGCTGAGCATCACGATAAACAGCAGAACCAGCCAGGGCGAATTGCGAAAGATCTGGGTGATCCAGTAGGACGCCGAACGGATCACCCTGTTCGGGTTGACCTGACCAATCCCCAGTATGACCCCGAGGACGGTGCCCAGCAGCATCGTGAAAACTGAAATCAGCACGGTGTAGACAAATCCCTTGGTCACAAGGAACGGAATCCAGCGCAAGAGGACCGTGAAAGGGCTGTCCTTGGTCGTCGCGCCGTCCTGTGCCAGCGCAAGCGACGGCAACAGCATGGCCACAAGCACCAGCACAAAAGGTGCCCAAGGCGGGATCGACGCCAGCCAATGGCTGAAATTCATCACGCCTGCATGATGTCTTGGGGCAGGGGGCGGCAACAGGACGGGCAGATCGGTGGTCGCGGCAGTGGAAATCCCGGGGATATGGCGTTTCATGGCATCACACTCCATATCCGGGGATGCGCATGGACCGCTCCCATGAATTCATGCCCAGAACCAGAACACCGACCAGCGAAAGATAGGCCACGAACAGGACCAGCATCATGGGGTTCTGCGCGGACGGAAAGTCGTTCCAGATCGTGACGGATTCATACAGCAATTCGGGCACCGCGATGACAAAGGCCTGCGTGGTCGTCTTGACCAGATTGACCAGATTGTTGTTCAGCGCGGGGATCGACACCCGCAGCGCCAGCGGCAGCACGATATAGCCAAAGGTCTGCATCCGGGTGAACCCCAGTGCCTCGCTGGCTTCCTGCGTCGAATCCGGCACCGCCTCGACACCGGCGCGAAAGATCTCGACGTTGAAGGCACCGGCAAAGAACGACAGCGAAATGATCGCCCAGCCGACGTTTGAGATGATTGGGATCTCCAGCCAGCCATCCGGGCTGTAGGTGGGGGTGAAACTGCCCAGTGCGAAATAAAAGAACAGCAGCTGCACAAAGGGCGGCGTGTTCCGAAAGAACTGGATATAGCCGTTGACGATGCCGCGCACGATCCGGCTGTTGGAGCCCTGCATCGCGGCCCCGACGATCCCGATGATCACGCTGAAGATCACGCAGACGATGGACAGTTTTATCGTCATCCACAATCCGCTGATGACCTGTCCCCATTGGCGTTCTTCATAGAAGAAGACAAAGTTCCATGTCGGATGGTCGGCAGCAAGTGCGCGGAAAAAGTCTTGGAACGCGTCCAGCATGGAGGCCCCTCCTGATTGTGTGCCTGCCCCGGCGGACCGAGGCAGGCGAAAGCGCGTGGATCAGGATCAGTCGGACAGCCAGTCCTTGAACCGCTCATGCTGGCTGGCGGTGTATGCCGTGGATTGAATGCCCCACTTCTTCTCAAGTTCGACCAGCGTGCCGTCCTTGTGCCAGTTGTACTGCATGCCGGACATGAAACGGCCAAAGACGCAGTTCTCTTCTGCTTTCGGCACGGCCAGGGCCCAGGGGTTGTCATCCTCTGTGGGCATCGGCATCGCGTAGTCTTCCCAATCACCCGACGCGAGGTCGGCCATGATGGAACTGTCGTCATAGACAAAGCCTACGCATTTCTTGTCGCGCAGGGCCTGTTTGGCTTCGGCATTGCCGATAAAGGCGACGACCTCTGCCCCATAACGCTCTTCAACCGCCTGATTGTAGAACGCGCCCTGTTTGCCACAGACCGGGCGCCCGCGCAGCTCTTCCCATTCGGTAAAGTTCAACGCCTTGGGGGCCAGCAGGTTGGTGCCAGAGGTGTAGTAGTTCGGGCCGACGATGCCGACGATTTCGCGGCGGTCCGCGCGATCCGACATGGTCGCAATCATCAGGTCGATCTTGCCTTGCTCGAGGAACTGCATCCGGTTGGACGACTGTACTGCGACCAGCTCGAGGTCGACGCCCATCTTGGCGGCCACGTCCTTGGCCATGTCGATTTCCATGCCGATCAGTTCGCCATCGGTGTTGCGATACCCCCAAGGTTTGTAGTCCGCTTTGACGCCCACGGTCAGCGTGCCTGACGACATGATGCGGTTCCAAGCGTCGTTGGTGCATTCCTGCGCCGAAGCGGTAATGCCGGTCAGGCCAGTTGCCAGTGCCGTAGTCGCTGCAAGTAGTTTTTTCATGTAGTCCTCCATGTTGGTGTCTTTCGCCCCATTCATTGGCAGAGCGAAGGTTTGCGCCGGGTGTTCCCCCGACCGGGCTTCGACTATCCCGTCACGTCCGGCTTAGGACACGACGGGCTCGAATTTCCTTGTTTTTTCCGCATTGCATTGCGGTTTTTTGCGCTTTTCAACTGGTATGCCACAAAATCCAGCAACGCGAAGGTCATCTTTTAGCGTTAACATAAGACATGTGCTTTCCGGGCACTTGCTCTGCAGCTCGTTGAAAAACGGACCCGTCGAAAAATCCAGTTCCCTCCTGCCCGACGTCGTGACCTTTGAGTGGGTCTGAAAAGTGAGACGAAAAGCGCCGGGTGTGCAAGGCAGTTTTTTTGTGGAATGCGCGCGTCCCATGGGCGGGGCGGTCTGCACTTTCCACCGCGGCGACCTTGGGAGCCCTAGCGCATAGGTTGCGCGGTTCGTCGCGACAGTGTTCCCGTTGGCCGCGCTGGGCCGGACCGCCATGAGCGCGGCTCTGCGCTTGACCACAAGACACGCTCTGCGTGTGATAGTGCTTTACAGAACGATATTCCCAGCCGTACGCTGCCAGCAGATATTTGTAGAAGCAGGGGATATTCACATGCCGGCATACCCGTTTATTGCCCAAGTCATTCCTTTCGCAGGGAATTTCGCACCGCGCGGCTGGGCATTTTGCGATGGTCAGCTCTTGCCG
>TARA_R100000789_G_scaffold98887_2_pt1 | contig 16900 bp, 22 predicted proteins | sample TARA_R100000789 | Tara Oceans TARA_R100000789 (sample SAMEA2623403) | marine metagenome | biome: marine biome (ENVO:00000447); feature: mesopelagic zone (ENVO:00000213); material: "saline water (ENVO:00002010), including plankton (ENVO:xxxxxxxx)" | depth 450 m
CGGGCGCGCTGAATTCAGCGTCAGCGTGGCCTCGCCGACCTGCGCTCCTGTCCTGCATCGCGGCGGCACATGGAGAGCTTGCACGCACCATTTTGGTGACAGACAGGCTCTCATTGTATTTTACCGAAGGTCAGATCGCGCCGTCAAAAAAGGCTGAGCTGCTTGCTCGCTTCGGCTTGGCGCTTCCACGTCTCTGACTGCGCTTCGTGATCAAGCCAGGCAGTAGCATAGGCGACAGGGCCGCCCATGCTTTCGACATCTTCGCGTGCAATGAAGTGCGAACGATATCCGGTCTCGGTCATCGGCAAGGGCACACGACCATCGCTGATCAGTTCCAGATGCGCGATGGGATACACGGCGGAAGTTGACCACTGCGCTGCCCAACGGATTTCGATGCCGGTACCCTGCCACTCGATGCGAAAACTTTGGTAGGTGCCACTCATGGCGCACCTACCTTCGCGATACGGAATTCATCGCGATCATAGCCTTCATCGGGTGCACGCTGCCCAATCCCGATCTCTTCGGCGATCTCGGCGAAGAATTCGTCGAGAGCGGCTTGCGCTGCTGCTCGTGTCGGGAACGTCTCGGGACTGACAACCCCGTTCTCTTCGATATGCCAGGTGTTCACCCAGCCATCGCACAGCGTGTATGTTTCAACGATGTAGGTCATGACGCACCTCCTGCGAGAATGCCGTCGTGATCGGACAGGATCATGTCGTCGGTCACGCTCACGAATAGCGGGGTGATCTGGAACTCATCGCCGTCCGGCGTCACGGCCACGATCGCCGCGGCGGGCTGACCGTTCACGTGACAGGAAAAGAGCGCAAAGTTTGTGTACTCCCCCGATGTCAGCGCCTCAAAGGCGCTGACGTGGTTTTGTGTGATATGCGTGCTCATGCGATGATCCTCCCGTTTTCGCGGGCAAGGTCGGCGTATGCCGATATGCTGCGATCTGCGGTGAAGTGGCGATCTCGTTCGACCGGAAGCCCGAAGGCACCGCGGACACTTTCGATCTCACTGATCAGCACACTGCCGAGTTCGGGGCAGCCGACGCCGAGATCACAGAGGCCGAAGGCAAGATCGGGATCGTCAGGATCAAGCTCTGATATCAGCCAAGTGCAGTTCGCATCTGGGGTGAAGAGCTTCACGACCGGCATATGGTCGGGTTCATCGGCTCCTTCGAGTTGGGCCGCGCTGGTTGCGCGACCCTGCTCGATCAGCTTCGATCTGTGTTCGGAAAGAAGAAGCTTCATCGTTAGCCCTCCTTGCCGGGTTTGAAGGACGCGGGAAGGATCACGAGGCGGCCTTCTGTTGCTGCCAGCGGCGTGGTCAGCGTGCCCTTGAAGCCCTTGCCGGATTTGGTCGGCCAGAGGCCTGACAGTTCCGTCCAGTGCGCTTCGCCTTCGGGTGTGTCCTGCACCAGCCATGCGCGGAATTTCGGGCGCGAGCCTGCGGCCTTGGGTTGATCGTTGGTTTCGTTTTCGTTTGTCATTTCAAGTCTCCTTGTTGAATTGGGCCAGCTCCATGCCAGCCGATGCGGATGCGACCGGCGGATGCGTCGGGGCGGCTGCAACGCTTTGTTGGGGGGACCGTGCCGTCCCGAAGCGCGAAGCGCGTGGGAGGAACTGAGCGCAGCGAAGGAAACGGGGGAGCCGACAAAGCAAGTTGCAGCCATGAGCCCCGCGTTATCCGCCAGCTTCTCGCTCGGACTGGCGATGCGAGCGGCTACCGATTTGAGGAGACGTGACGAACCGTGCGGAACGAACTAGCGATCAAGCGGCACCGGCTCTCCTGCAGCACGCGGCATGACAACCCGTTGTGCAGGCACCGCGAAGGCACAGCTGCGGACCGAACCCGGCCCACTTCTGCGCCGACTGCGGCAAGGGCAATTTGGACTCCATGCTACCGGCCATTGGCTGCTAGAATGCCGCCATGCGCATCCTGTTTGTCTGCACCGCCAACAAGCTGAGGAGCCCGACGGCAGAAGATGTCTTTCGGGATTATCCGGGCATTGAAGCGATCTCGGCCGGGACGTCGCCGGAAGCGCCGCGCCCGCTGACCAAAGAGCTGGTAGCGTCAGCCGACATGATCTTTGCGATGGAAAATCACCACCGCGAACGGATCAGGAAGAAGTTCAAACAGCGCCCGCCCGATAACCGGATTGTCACGCTGCACATCCCCGATGAATACGAGCGCGGCGATCCGGAACTGATCGCCCTGCTTGAAGACAAGGTCATCCTCCGGTTGCTCGAACCTGATACATAGACGGGAACGCGGCGGCGCACTGCTGCGGTAAGCACCGACAGACGCGGCCCAGAATGATATGATGCCCCTATGAAAGTATGGATCATCAAATGGAGCTGGATCGGCGACCACGCGGCAGTAGAAAAGCCGCTCGTTGCCATCCTGAGTGCGCGAACGTCACCGGACACGGTAAAGAAGCACGTCGAGCTACTATACGCTGCGCAGCAATCCCTGGGCGATCAGTTGGAAATGGCACGCTACAATAGGCCGAGGAAAAATCCGTACCCGGCTGAGTTTGCCGGAAAATGGACGGGCGCTATCACCTGCGGCCACAACCCGTACCTGGAAGCGTTTCTCGCCGATGACGTGCGGCTCATCCAGACGGCGGACGGAAGCGAAGAACTCGGCTATAAAAGACGCGAGCCGCCGCCTGTAGCGAAATGAAGCTGTCATGTACGGGCCTATATGCATCAGTTGTCCACAGAAAGCGCGGCCTGTCTGCGCGGAAAATGCTGGCCTGAGATCACCGGTATGAGCAATATACCTTATGAAAAAGCACCTTAAGCGGATCGATACCGCCAGCACCCTAGCGAATGCCGCCCTTGCGCGCGCACTCGACGTGGAGGTCGATAAGAAAACCCAGCTGCTTGCACTAAGCGAGCTTGCTTATCGCGTTCAGGCGGTGATCAAGAGCATAGAAGGCGAGCGAAAGACTGGAAGGCGCGAGGGATCGTCACCTTCCGGCCAAGACTAAAGGCTTGGGGCAGCTTCGCTGCCTAGAGCCCGGTCCCGATAGGGACGCGCCCTACTCCCCGTCCTGATCCTTGATCCGCACCATGCGGATTTCGCAATGCGGATCGATCGGCGGCAACGGCCGCGTCTGCTCCGGTTCGTCGGCATCATAGGAGAAGTGCTGCCCATTCCCGTAGAGAGCGAACGGCTCATCGCTGGCAATGCGGACATTGTAGTAGAACGATCCGTGGGGCTCACTGATCACGATGAGCAGCCCGTCTCTTCCGAATCGTGATGCAATCCCGCGTGAGGGCACGTTTTGCAGGTCTTCCGGTCTTGCCCCATCCTCGGGCTTCATCAGCGCGTTCGCCGCCCAGACGAACAGCCCTGCGTGATTATGCATCGGCGCCATGCGGAACACGGGGAAGGCCGGCCCTTCCAGCGTCTTCGTCTGCCACGAACGCTGCACCGAACCATCTTCAGAACTCTCTTCCTCTTCCGCGAAGGTCACCAGCCCTGTCATCTCGCCGTGATAGACACCGGCAAATCGCACGATGTCTTCTGCGCTCGGCGCGCCCCGTGGCCCCCGCGTCAGTTTCGAGAGGGCGAGTGCCGCGCTCTCATAGTCAATGAGCTGGAAGTCACCAAGGAAGGCTTCGACCGCCGCCACAAAGTCATCCGAGGCGCGGTTGGCGTTCTGCAGAAAGCGATCGACCCGCTTGCGCCCGCCATCATAGGTCATCGCGTAGCCCGTCCGGCTTACGATGTCATTGGCGATGGCCTGGGGTGTCTTGCTGTGCTTGCGCTGGAACGCGAGTAAGCGCAGCCGCAGCCGCTCATACTGGAAATCCGAATAGATCGACGGCGTATCGCCCATGCCCCGTGTCCAGCTTGTGTCCGCGCAATTTCCGCAATTATGCCCAACATAGAAAACCAGCACATGAACCCGCGTCAACTGACGAAAGGTACAAAATGGCTGGTAGCATCATCGCATACGCCGCCGCTGGCGCCCTTGGCCTCGGCCTACTGAGCTGGCGTTTCAAGACAGACCGCACGACCTTTGGCAGCGCCAGCTGGCTCAAGCCGTGGGCGGCCTTGCGGGCGGGCCTGTTCAAGAACAAGGGCATCCTGGTCGGCGACTGGACCGGATTGCTGCCTGTCTACTACGAGGACACGCACTCCATCACCTTCGGTGAGTCCGGCAGCGGCAAAGGCGCCTGTACGATACTGACGAACCTGCTGCGAACACGCTTTGCCTTCGTCAACGATCCCGGCGGTGAGAACGCCGCCGTTGCGATCAAGTTCTGGCGCAAGGCGGGTTACAAGATCATGATCATCAACCCCTTCGGTATGCATGGCGAGGCGCCTTGGTCACTCCCGGTGCATGGGTTCAACCCGCTGGACATTCTTGACCCCGCAGACAGAACCTTTGCGGCAAGCGCTAAGCTGATTGCCGAGCAACTGATATCGCGTAGCGGCAATGAAGGCGGCAGCAGCAAGTTCTTCAAGGACGCCGCCGAAAGCTTCCTGCAGGCCGCGCTCATGTTCATGGCGCGTCACTACCCCAAAGAGGACAGGCATCTCGGCGCATTGTTCGACCTTGCCTATGCCGATGCCGATACCTGGGAGTGCCTGCTCGATAAAATGCAGGACACGGCCGAGGGTAAGGACGTTGTCAGCAAGATCGCCTCGGCCATGGAGCGGCGCGAGGAGCAAGCCCCTGCCGAGTTCTCGGCGATCATGTCTACTCTCCAGCAGGACCTTGCCTGGCTCGGTGATCCTGTGGTGCAGGAGAACCTGAAACGCAGCGATGTCGATTTTGCGGCCCTCAAGGGCACGACGCGTGACGGCAAGAAGGTCAAGGGCGCGATCATCGCGGTCGTCCTGCCGCTGGAATTCAACGAAAGCCATGCGGCCATCCCGCGCCTCGCACTGGGCTGCGCGATCCAGGAAATGCAGCGCGCGCCGCTGGCTCGCGAGAAGGTTCTGTTCCTGATCGATGAGGCGGCTGCTCTTGGCAAGGTCACGCGGTTTCCGAACTGGCTTGCCACCCTGCGCAAGTACCGTGTCGTTCTCTGGCCGATCTTCCAGAACCTCGGCCAGCTCGAAGAGCTGTACGGCAAGGGCTGGCAGACTTTCCTCGCGAATTGCGGTTTGCGGCAATTCATTGGTGTCGGCGATCTGCAAACAGCAGAGCACGTCACAAAGCTGCTCGGTCAGTTGACGGTCAAGACCCAGAGTCTGGGCAATGACGGAAAACTGAGCGAGTCAGAGGCCCGCCGCGCCCTGATGGATATCGATGAAATCCTCTACGCGCCGAGCAAGGATCAGCTTGCCTTCATGGGCAAGAACCGTCCGCGCATCCTGAGGAAGACGCCATATTGGGAGCGTCCTGAACTGAGGGGGCGGTTTCACCGCAACCCTTACCAGTCGCGCAAGGCGCCGATCACACTCGGCACAGGCATCAAGAGGCTGTGGGGCGATCTCTATTACCTGCTGGTTTGCCTGATGGCACCGCATCCGCTGGCAGCGTTCCTTTATCTCGGCCTGCTCGCCCTAGCGATCCACAAGCTGATCGGAGTTCTGTCATGACCGCTGGAGACGTGTATCTGGTCTATTTCGGGGGCGCGATAGCCCTGGGCGTAATGGGCGGCCTTGCCGCCATCGCCTTCGTGCTCGCGACAAGGCTGATTTATTTCAGCTTCATGCTGGCGCTCATCTCGGCAGAAATCGTCCTGCTGGAGGTGCTGCCATCCATCCCGGCCCGCGTGATCCATTTGATCACCGGTACTTTCCGCGCTGCCGTCGCGGCGCGGAAATCCCGGAAAGCGCGCGGTCTGTCGGCCTTCGAAGCTGAACCCGAATGGCAGCGCCGCGGCCGCGAGGAAGCCAGAGAAGATGCCGCGATCGCGCGCATCAATGGCTGGGAGCCTGCCTGCCAGCTACTCGGCCTGCCGGTCGAAGGATTCACCAAAGCGCAGCTCTCGCGCGCTTACCGCAAGGCCATGCGCACGGCGCACCCCGATCTCGGGGGCAGTCCGGCCCGCGCCAAGGCCATCAACATCGCCCGCGACCTGATCCGCAAACAGCAGGGCTGGGCATAGTTCAAGGAAAGGAAAGACAATGGAACATCAGACGCTCACGCAAGACAAGGCCGCGAGCTTTGCGCCGCAGGCACTCGATCAGGCCACGGATCAGGAACTGACCGACCTGATCAAACAAGCCAGTGCGATCCTTGAAACCCGCGATGCTGAGCGCAAGCGCACGGCCATCGCCAAAATCAAGGAACTCGCCAAAGCCCACGGGCTGGATGTTGCCATCGAGCCCCGCACCACCAAACGCGGCCGTCGTCCGCGCAGAAAGGAAACCACATGACCGATTACCTTTACACGGTTGAACTCGGAAAGACCTACGGCCCCAAGCTCGAACGGCTCGCCGAGCGGGCATCGTATGATGACCGGGAAGAATTTGCGGCGATGGTTCTCACCCATGCCATCGACGGGTGGGAAGAACATGACCGGCACGAAAATGAGGCGCTCCATGAGCGCCTCGCTCAGCCGTGTTTTTTCGAGGCAGGTCTGATGCGTGATCCAGCCCAGCTAAACGAAGACGAACTACCTTTCTGAGGAAAAGGTGAAATTGTTAGTATTTTGATAAGTGATTTAAAAGTATAATTAATGTGTGAGATTATTTTATTGTTTATTTTTTATTTGCATTTCTACTTCGCTACTGGTTTTTTCCGGTACGGCAACTGCGGCTGAGTATAATCAAGGCGACGCCTGTGCAGAGGCAGGCGCTATGCATCGCAAGAATGATGTGAACGGGTTTCACTACCTTATTTGTAACGGATCGAACTGGATGGCCGCATGGTCCGCGCCCGCGGCTGGAAATGGTCTACAGCTGGACAACGACCCAAGTGTTGGTAACGCGGGATGTATGCGATATAACGGCTCGTCCGGACGTCTGGAATTCGCGCATGACTGCTCGAACTATTCAATCTTTGGCGAACCTATTTGGTCGACCGGTGCGGGCAATGACATCTATTACACCTCCGGCACGCCGCAAGTTGGTATCGGAACGGCCTCTCCCAGCTATGCGCTGGACGTGACCGGCGTCATCCGCGCGACCGACCACCTCGTGGTCAACCCGACAGCGGGCATGGCAACACCCACCTTCTTTGATCTCGACGATCTTGCGAGCGTGTCACTGGCCTCACCCGCCAATGGTGAGGTTCTCACATTCAACGGTACCGCCTGGGTCAACGACACCGTCAGCGGCGGCGGCGGTGGAAGCGGATTGTGGACAGCGGGTACAGGCGATGACATCTATTACAACTCGGGCACGCCTATGGTCGGCATAGGCACGACCGACCCCGATGTAACGCTCGATATCGTGGGAGACATCGAATTCACCGGCACGATTACAGACGTTTCAGACAGGCGCAGCAAAGAAAATATCAAGCTCCTGACGGACAGCCTTCAAAGCCTGATGACGCTGAACGGCTACAGTTTCACGATGAAGGGTGATGAGAGCGGAAGAGTTGAGTACGGCCTCATGGCACAAGAGGTCGAAAATGTATTTCCTGAACTGGTGACGACAAAGCCCGATGATCTTAAAAAACTGAATTCCATCGGCCTGATTGCACCGCTTCTGGAAGCCACTAAAGAACAGCAATCCCTGATCGAAGATCAGAGAGCGATGATCGAAGCCCTTATCGAGCGGATCGAAACGCTGGAACAGCGCCTCGAACCTCAGACAGACCAGAACGAACCGTCAAGGGAGCGATGATTAAAGGATGCCGGAATAGATCACGAAACCTGATTCTGAGCTTTCACCTGATCGCTCTGGTTGTCCTTGTACTGAGTCCCGCATCTGCATTCGCCTGCACTTCACCCGCTGGAACTGGAGGCGAAATCTACTACAACCAAGCTACAAAGGTCATGCAGTATTGCGACGGTACAAGTTGGATCGGGATGAACTTGCCCGGGTCCGGTTCCGGCGGATGCACCAACCCCGTCGCAGACGAAGGCGCGATTTTCTTCAACCCAGTGTATCGCGTAAACGCTGTTTGCGCCGGTAGCGTATATATGGCGATGGGACCATATCTTGATCCATCTGCCGTGATCTACCAAAGCAGTGGCTCTATTGTTGACGAAAATAACTACATCCAAATCGAGTCGGGTTCAGCCACAGCTTGCGGTATTGACACCAGTGATGACCTTTACTGTTGGGGAAGTGATAATAGCGGTGCATTAGGAGACGGATCGCCAAACCAGAATTCCGCTACTCCCATCTTGAGCTCAGTTGCCGGCCCCTGGCAAGATGTAGATATCGCCGACAGTATGGTTTGTGGTGTTCAAACTGCTGGTGCCGTCTACTGTGCTGGAGGTTCTGTCTGGAACTACGGCAGCACACCAACTGATGTTTCGGACGGCAAACTCTGGAAACAGGTCGAGCAATCGTACGGTGAGCGCTGCGGCATACGTGACGATGATACTATTGAGTGCTGGGATAATTCTTGGAATTCGTCACAACTCTCTGCCCTCTCGTGGAAGACGATCTCTGCTACTGAGAGCTGGGCGAAATATGGCTTTAGAGACGCGACTTGGTGCGCCATTCGTAGCGACGATACGCTTTGGTGTTGGGGCGCAGATAATGCCGGGACAATGGGGAACGGCGCTGGTTCGGCCTCATCAACGCCGGACGAAGTCTCAGGTGGCGGAACATGGATTCACGTCAGCATGGGCTCAAATCAGGGCTGTGGAGTCCGCAGTGATAACACTGGTTGGTGTTGGGGGTCTGATGACGATGGAAAGCTAGGCAACGCAGGCGGGAGCACAAACGCACCGGACGCAGTTCAGGGAGGACATAGTTGGCGGGTTATTGAAACCGGCGCCAATCATACCTGCGGTATTCAACTAGACGATTCATTGTGGTGCTGGGGTGATAATGAGTGGGGGCAATTGGGAGATGGAACAACTACAGACAGGAGCGCTCCTGTCGAGATTGAAGCAGGTACAGCGTGGGAGCTTGTGAATCCCGGCGGTAACTTTACATGCGGCATTCGCAAGAACGGCGCTAGATATTGCTGGGGACAAAACGAAAGCAGTCAGCTTGGGAACTTAACTACAACAGTTAGCCCCAATGTACCGACCCCAATAGAGGATACAAACGCATACTCCAGTTTAGCTGGTGGTTTTCAAAACTGGGCATGTGCTATTCGACTTGACGGAACCCTCTGGTGTTGGGGTGACAATGGGGGGGGGCGTCTAGGTGATGGCACGACAACCGCCAGAGATACCCCAACAGCGGTTAGTGGCGGCGGTACATGGTTAATGGTGGATTTGGCGTCGCCCTATTGGGGAAGGAGCTGTGGTATAAAGAGTGATAATACTCTGTGGTGTTGGGGCGGTGGCGTTTTAGTTCCCACCCAAGTTGGAAGTGATACATGGAAATCCATAAATATAGGAAGAAATCATTATTGCGGTATTCAAACTAACGATACGCTGTGGTGTTGGGGGAGCGATAGTGAAGGGCAACTTGGTAATGGTGCTGGTGGGGACGAGGCCAATCCAGCACAAATAGAAATTGCTTATACTTGGAAACAAGTTACTGCGGATTTTGATTACTCATGTGCTATTCGAAGCGACGATACGATGTGGTGTTGGGGAGATAACGGCGCTGGTACTCTTGGAGATGGAACAACGACAGACAGGCAATCCGCTGTCGAAGTTTCTGGTGGGGGCACGTGGCAATATATAACATCAACAATCCAGCAAAACCATGCGATCAGAACAGACGGGTCGCTTTGGAGCTGGGGTGTTAATAACTGGCAGACAGACCCACAGCTCCAATTCTCAGGAACCACGTGGACCATGGTTGATGCGAAAGGCTGGAGGAGCAATTTCTGTGGTATTCAAACTGACGATACCCTCTGGTGCTGGGGAGACAATGGTGAAGGGCAGCTTGGGACAGGAAACAATCAGACCTCGAGTACACCAGTGCAAGTTTCAGGTGGAGGCACCTGGGTTGACGTCTTTGCCATGTGGAAAAACACATGTGCAATCCGAACGGGAGGACAAATTCATTGCTGGGGAGAGTCCACTAATCTTCTAGCAATGCCTAACCTCAATACCACCTCTCAAACACCACTTTTAACGGATTGTGGAAACCCGCCCACACAGTCTGGCGGCATCCGATATCACAGCGTGTCGAATTCGATGATCTACTGTGATGGTGTCGGTTTCCGCGCCATCGGCAAGTAAGGCCGCCTATGCGGCGGCCTCATTCGCGTCGTTTTCGTCGATCAGCGGCTGCAAGCCGTGCAGGAAGTCTGCGGCGCGCTGCGCGTGGGCCGCGGCTGTGAATATGGCATGCTTGTCGTCGCGCAGAACTTTCAACCAGCTGCCGATATAGGCGGCGTGGTCTTCGCGATCTTCTAGCGTGATCGCGAGATCAGCGCAGAGAAACGCAGCGCCCAGTTCGGCTACGAGCTCTTCGCGGGCATATCCGGCATCACCGAACTTCTCACGCCCGAAATCCCGATCCAGGCGGCTCTTGTGCCGCGTCCAATGCGTGCATTCATGCGCGAGGGTGGCATAGTAGCTCTCCGCATCGCGGAAGCTCTCGAAGACCGGCATCTGGATGTAGTCCTGCGGCGGGCTGTAGTATGCGCTGCTGCCGCCGTGGCGGATATCGGCGCCTGTGTCGGCGAAGAAGGCATCGGCGGCGGCGATCCGCTGGTCGGGATTTAGCTGCGATTTCGCAGGTGCGTAGTAGTGCGGTGGCAAGCCTTCGATCTGTTCGATGTTGAAGACCGTGTAGCCCTTCATGAAGGGGATGGTCTGATCGACCTCCTCGCCTGTGGCTTCGTCGCGCTCGGTACGCGTCAGCGTATTGGCGTAGACAACGGGCGATCCCTTCTCGCCCTTGCGGACGTGACCGCCAAGTTCGCGGGCTTGCTTGAAGGTCATCCAGATGGGGGCCGCGAAGTGGCGTTCCATCGAGGAGGCCCAGAGGCTCAGGACGTTGATGCCGCTATAGGGCTGTCCGTTGTGGCGGAGCGGACGTGAGACGGGGCCAGCGGCGTGTGCGGCGTTCCAGGGCTGCGTCCAGGGTTTGATGCCCTGCTCCAGGGCGGTGATGATCTGGTCTGTGATGCGGGTGTAGATATCTCCACGATTGTTGGGGCGGTTATTCTCGTCTTTGCGGGTCATGGCTGTTTCCTTCCGTTTGGCGTTTCCTCAAGACGCGTCACGAAAAGGACGGGGGTTGCAGCCGCATGGTCACCCGCCGACGCCCGTAGGGCTTAGGCGCGGTTTACGGCCAACACGGCCACGTCGAAGCGCAGCGAAGGCTGGGTGGTGCGGGCAGGCCGTTGACCGGGAGGCGCCCCCGGCCAAGTATGCGTCAGAGATTGAGGAAGGCCTCTACGGAAGGTGCCATGGCCACGGACGACAAATCCGCCCGTCGTGGAGTTCGAATACTGCGCTACACAGATTGATCGCCGCCCCTAGACAGGGCAAGCTATTGAGACCTGCGCGCAGAGCCGCCATGCCGGTTGTGACCTACGGGATCGGAGTCACGCTCCTCAACGGACAGTCACGCTAGAGAAACGGGAACTGAAGCCATGCCGAAAAGGAACGCACCGAAAGCTGCCTTGATGGCGACAATTGCAGCCGCGTTTGGTGCTCCGGCACTGGCAGAGACGGACTATCGCGACTTCTACGGCATGACCGAAGATCAGCAGGGCGAAATCATCACAGACGAGGCGGCAAGGCTGGTCGAAGAAGCTGAGGCGGCCGAAGAGTTGTTTCGCAGGGATTGCACCGCAGCGCTCTTCTACAGCTCCATATACAATCCGATCCAGGGACGGTTGCCGACGGGCTGGAAGACGCTGTTTGATGTCATCGAATACGAACGGCGAAGCATGGATACTTATGAGCACGGTCAATCAGTAGAAGATGCCGTTCGGGATATAGCGGCGCTATACTGTCCGCCTGAGCCACGATAACTACGCCACAGCATTTGCCACAAACGTGCCACAAGGAATTCTAGCGCGAGAAAGACAATGGCGGATTTATGCGGGTTACCGCGGATCGCTATTTTGTGGCAAAAACCGCTATTTTGGGTGATTTCTTTCCAGAAGATTCCGCTAAGTAATTGATTTTATTATGGTCGGAGCGAGAGGATTCGAACCTCCGACCCCTTGCACCCCATCGTTCCTAAGTAGCTGTAAGTCAAGGTAGATAAGGGTTTTAGGCCACAGGTCTGCCACAAGAATTCATCATACCACCGAGCAAACCGATATTTGATATCTTATCATCATCGGCGTCTTTGAGCAAATGTCCGTAGGTATTTAATGTTGTCTCGATATTGTTGTGCCCCATGAGTGTCTGAATTTTCTTCAGATTGACCTGTCTTTCAATCAACATGGACGCAAAGAAATGCCTGAGGTCATAGGGCCGGTAGCGAGGTCTTTCGAGCTTTTTGCCACTTTTGACTTCAATATCGATCAGCCCGGCCTTCTCGCACGCGACATTAAAACCGCGCCGCTGCCAATTCTTGCGGCACATCCACTTTCCGTTCAGTGCAGGAAAGACGAGGTCATAGTCGTTCTCGATGCTGTGGTGTTCTGCGTAATGACGGATCATGTCGATCGTGTCCGGGGATAGGTCAATAAACCTCCGCCCAGCTCTGGTTTTGGTGACTGACAGCGCACGGCCGCTACCGTCGATCGCGCGCTCAACCATGACCCCGCTGTCCGAGATACTGTTCCGGCTGAGAGCAAGGTACTCTTGCGGACGCATTCCTGAATCGGCGGCAAGGTAGAGTATGGGGCGGTATCGCTCCCATGTCCTCGCTATCTGGGCATTCCTGTCATTCGCCAGGGCATCGGCAGCGCGAAGCAGAGCAAGTATCTCTTGCTTGCTCGGGATGTTTGCCGGCTCCTTATAGCGTGAATCCTGCCGAATACCGATCCCCACCGCAACGTTGTGCGGGATGACGCCTCGGATTGTCATCTCTTTCATGATCGAGTGCAATGCGGCCATCACCTTTCCGGCGGTGTCGCGGCTAATGTCACAGCGTAGCAGCCAAGACCTGAAAGCCACGATATCCGGAGCCGTAAGCGCCTGCAGGCTTTTCGGCCAATCGTAGTTCAGGATGTGTTCGGCACGGTAGCTGTAGTTCTTGTAGGTGCAGTACGTTATGGGCTCGCGGCCGTTGAGCCCCTCCTTTTCACAAATGCGTAGCCACCATTCCGTAGCCTTTGCGACGGTGTTGACCTCAGGGTGGTTCGTCACTGACGCGCTATGCGCCTCGCCGCTCTCCAGAAATGCGCGTGCGGCCTTCATTGTGTGAAACGTCTTGTAACGGTAGCCGGACTTTGATGTCTGGCAGGCATATCGCACTTGATAGGTAGTCCCGCCCGGTTTTTCTCTTCTTCTAATATCAGCCATTGGTTCAAATTACTCGTCTCAAATATGGTTCACACAAGGTCAAATAAGGATCAAAGACTATCAACTCCTGACGTTATTTTCTGCCTCGATCTGCGCTTTCCTGTAGATATCCACAAGTGTTCCCTTTTCGATCTTCAATCGCCCGTCAATCGGATCAACAAAGAACGGAAGTTTGCGCTTGCCGTTCGGATCAGGATCGGCGGCGCGCTTTATCTGTCGCTCGGACAGTTCGATGCCCATTTCGGCTAGAACTTCACGCGCTTGGTCTATGCGTATGTATTTTGGCGGCTCCATATCCCTTCCTTTCCTATTCGTGCGTTATGGATCGTAGTCCATGCACGATGGCCGAAAATGACGGGTATGCATTCGATAGATTGGCTTGCCGTCTCCGAGGTTTCTCACCGGAAGTGGTTCACCAAACGCATCCGAAACCTGAATGCGCAGAAGCGGGGCCGTAATGTATTGAACGTCGTGAAGGTCTTCGAGCACGTGTAGGTCGGTCAGTATAGCCTGCCGCCACTCATTGAGTGAGATCGTGCCCAGTCGTGTGTAGTCTACCGTCAAATACGGGGACGGCTTTCCCGAATACTTCTTAGTCATAGTAGCCGTAAAAAAATGGTCATTAAATATTCTTCAAGAATGCCAAACCGATCTTAGGATTTCGTTAATAATAGGGAGCATTTTATCTATGCTGCACGCGCGAAACCAGCGCTCAAAGCCAACTTCCGTCAATCTCTTCTGATCCGAAACCGATGCCGCGCATCGGTGCTGTCTGCCTGAGCGGTCTGCGCGGACATCTTTGTCTGCTGCTCACCCCGCTTGCCTATCTCCTCCTGGCCTTCCGTCCACGAGGCCTTCTTCCTGCCGATGATGATGTGGGGGGACGGAGAAAGGCCTCGGTGGTCGGGGCCGCACAAGACAGACAAGGAGATGACCATGTCAAAGATATTCACAGCCGCAGCCCTGGATCAGCGCAGCCTGCCCGAGCTTCGTACCCTGTTCCGCAAGGCTCATGATGAGCTCGTATCCAGCGAAGTTGGCAGCATCGATCGCTGCAACGCTCTTGCGAGCCTCGAAAACATTAGCCGCGCCATTGCAAAGCGTACGGCATCCACGCCTACAATCTAGGCTCATCCCTCGCCCGATCTTGGGCGAGGGATTTTGTTGCTCCGTCACCGAATCTCGGATATGTTCTTATAATGTTCTCTTCTGGCGATTTAGATAAAGTAGCCTATTTCGGGCACTGGGCTGATGAATCGGGCCAACGACGCCTGATGCGCGATGCAGTGGGGACCCTCCGCGAAGCTGTGCTGAACTGCGCCGATAAAGATGTCCGCACTGAAGAACTTAAGCAGGCGCTTCTATTTCTGGAGCGGCATATGACTCGCCCCGAGCATTGCGCGCGCTTCCGGCAGAACCTTGAAATCCGCGACCCAATGCTGCGTGTGCTGGCCGTCCGGGAAACCTTCGCGTCCATCGTCAAAACGCTCTCACCCAGTTGAACCACAGTACGTGTCCAGCTTGTGTCCGCGCGTCGCTGCGGGAATGAGGCTATCTATGGGCTATGCCCGCAAGAAAGCCTGATCACACAGCGCCAACACAAAGCGCCCTGCCCGCTGAGACAGCGGACAAGATGCGCGCGCTGGTCAGGACTCTTGCCAAAATGGCCGCTGAGGCTGATTATAAGGCAAGCCAAGCCAGTGTACCGCATCCTCCGAAAGGCTCATCCTCATGAGCGCCACAGCGATTCAGGCCGTCATATACGCGCGCTATTCCACCGATATGCAATCAGCCTCGTCAGTCGAGGATCAGATCAGGCTGTGCGTTGAACGCGCGGCGCGCGAGGGCATGAGCGTGATGCAGCATTATGCTGATCACGGCATTTCCGGTGCCAGTCTGATGCGCCCCGGCATCCAGCAACTCTTGCAGGACGCGCTGGCAGGCAAGTTTCAGGTGGTCATCGCCGAAGCGCTTGACCGGATATCCCGCGACCAGGAAGACATCGCAGGGGTGTTCAAGCGCCTGAACTTTGCAGGCGTGCAGATCGTCACGCTCAGCGAAGGGGTGATCAGTGAGCTGCATATCGGGCTGAAAGGCACGATGAACGCGCTCTTCCTGAAAGACCTGTCTGACAAGACCCGCCGCGGCCTGCGTGGCCGCGTTGAAGCGGGCAAGTCGGGCGGCGGCAACTCCTATGGTTATGATGTGGTGCGCAAAGTCAATGCAGCGGGCGAGCCCGAACGCGGTGACCGCAAGATCAACGAAGATCAGGCCGATATCGTGCGCCGCATCTTCAATGAATACGCCGCAGGCACTTCGCCGCGCGTGATCGCCAAGACCCTGAATGCCGAACGCATCGAAGGGCCGACAGGCAAAACCTGGGGGCCGTCTACCATCCACGGCAACAAGGATCGCGGCACCGGCATCCTGAACAATGAGCTTTATGTCGGGCGGCTCTTGTGGAACCGCCTGCGCTACGTCAAAGACCCTGAGACGGGCAAGCGTCTGTCACGCCTCAATCCGGCCGATCAGTGGGTCGTGCAGGATGTCGCGCATCTGCGGATCATCGACGATGATCTATGGCAGAAGGTGAAGGCGCGCCAGGACGCCACAGCGCTTGGCAAGCATGACAAATCCAACACCGAAGGCTTCTGGGATCGTCGTCGCCCGCGCTTCCTGCTTTCAGGACTGATCAAATGCGGCTGCTGCGGCAGCACATTCGTTAAGATCAGCCAGCAACATTTCGGCTGCGCCAGCGCGCGGAACAAGGGCACCTGCGAGAACAAGCGGACGATCCGCCGCGATGTTCTCGAAGCAGCGGTGCTAAACGGTCTTCAGCTTCACCTGATGGATGAAGAGCTGCTGGGCGTGTTCTGCGAAGAATACACGCGGCACCTGAACGCGCTGCGCATGGCGGAGAGCGGCAACCGCGCGAAGGATGAGGCGCGGCTTGCTAAGATCATCCGTGAGCTTGACCGCATGATCGATGCCATCTGCGATGGCGTGCCCGCTGAACGCGTGAAGGATCGCATGATCGCGCTGGAAGAAGAGCGCGCCGAGATCGAGGAACGGCTCAAGGCTGAACCGAAAGAGGACAAGCCTCTGCTTCATCCGTCCATGAGTGCTCGGTACCGCAAGGCGGTTGCCGAGTTGCGCACGACGCTGGCCGATCAGTCAGCCCAGCATGAAGCGGTGGAGATTCTGCGCAGCCTGATCGACCGGATTGTGCTGCACCCGTCGTCCGATGAAGCCAGCGGCTTCGTCATGGACATCGAGGGTGATCTGGCCGGAATCCTAAGTCTCTGCCAGACAAGCAAAAAGGTCGCCGGGCTTTCGCCGGACGACCTCATGCAAATCAAGCTGGTTGCGGGGGCTGGCCTTGGACATGATTTGCCCGCCGAAGAGGACTCCGACGGGCAAATAAAGCTGGTTGCGGGAGTAGGATTTGAACCTACGACCTTCAG
>TARA_R100000789_G_scaffold79524_1_pt1 | contig 16866 bp, 15 predicted proteins | sample TARA_R100000789 | Tara Oceans TARA_R100000789 (sample SAMEA2623403) | marine metagenome | biome: marine biome (ENVO:00000447); feature: mesopelagic zone (ENVO:00000213); material: "saline water (ENVO:00002010), including plankton (ENVO:xxxxxxxx)" | depth 450 m
CCCGCCCCCGCGACACCCGGTCAGTTCACCTGCGTCAGCAGATCCCGCCCCTCAAGAAAGGCCGTTACATTCGCCAGTTGCAGCTCTGCCATGGCGGTGCGCGTCTCGACTGTGCCCGAGCCCTGATGCGGTTGCAGAACCACGTTGCTCAGCTTGAGAAAACGCGGATCGGGGTTTGGCTCATTCTCGAAGACGTCCAGCGCCGCGCCCGCAATGTCGCCCGACTCCAACGCATCCAGCAGCGCGCCTTCGTCAATGGTCGACCCGCGCGAGATATTGACCACCACGCCGCGCGGCCCCAAAGCGGCAATCGCCTCGCGGCTGACTTGGCCCTTGGTGTCCGGCCCACCGACCAGCGCGACGACAAGGAAATCCACCGCCCCCGCCAGCGACACCACATCATTGTGATAGGTCCAGCCCGGCGTCTCTTTTTCAGAGCGCGAGGTATAGTGGATGTCCATCTTGAACGCCGCCAGCCGATCCGCGATCTCACGCCCGATGCGGCCAAGACCGACAATCCCCACGGTCGAGCCTGACACCTTGCGGTTCAGCGGGATCTCACCCTCTGCCGCCCAGCGGCCAGAGGCGACATGTGCATGGCCTCGGATCATCGTCCGCGCCTGTGTGATCATCAGCGCCACCGCCAGATCGGCCACATCATCGGACAGCACGTCCGGCGTATTGGTCACGGCGATGCCGCGCGCGCTGGCCGCGTCCACATCGATGGCGTCATAACCAACACCGTAGTTGGCAATCAGACCCAGTTGCGGGAATAGATCCATCGCCTCGGCCCCAAAGGGCGTGTGCCCCTTGAAGGCCACTGCCCGAATGCTGGCGCGCAACCCTGACTCCAGCGCCGCCATATCCGCAGGCGCTTCCACATAGACGGCCGGATAGGCCGTGCTCAGCCGGTCACGGTCAACGTCGTTAAAGCTCTTGCCGCAGATCAGAAGATGCGTATCGCTCATGGGTCGGCCTTTCGTCACAGAAGTTTGCGGATGCGCGACAGCGCCTCCAGAATGTTGTCGGTCGAATTGGCGTAGGAAAAGCGCAGATAGCCCTCTCCCCACGCGCCAAAAGAGGTGCCCGCCACCGTCGCCACGCCCGCCTCTTCCAGGAACCGCGTCTCTGCCTGCTTGGAGGTCATGCCGGTGCCTTCGACGTTCGGGAACGCATAAAACGCCCCCGCCGCATCGGCACAGCGTATCCCCGGCAGCGCGTTAAGTTCGCGCACGATGACCTGACGCCGTTCGTCAAAGGCGGCAACCATGTCGCGCACCGCGTCCTGCGGACCCTCCAGTGCCGCGATCCCGGCGTATTGCGTCGCCGCGTTGACGCAGGAATGATCATTGATACACAGCCGCGTGGCGTGGTCCACCAAGGCGTCCGGCCAGACCGCATAGCCCAACCGCCAGCCGGTCATCGCATAGGTCTTGGACCAGCCGTCCAGCATGATCAACCGGTCGCGGATTTCCGGGTAGTTCAGCAGTGAGGTGTGTTCGCGCCCGCCATAGAGCATGTTGGAATAGATTTCATCCGACATCAACGCGACCTGCGGATGATCCGCCAGACCGGCAACCAGTTTGTCGATCTCCGCCTTGGGGGTCACTCCGCCTGTGGGGTTGGCGGGTGAGTTGATGATGATCAACCGCGTCTTGTCGGTGATCTGGCCCAGGACCTCTTCGGCGTTGAAGGCAAAGCCATTTTCTTCCTTCAGTGCAATCGGCACCGGGGTCGCGCCGGAATACTTGATGACGCTCTCGTAGATCGGGAAACCGGGGTTGGGATACATGATCTCTGCCCCCGGTTCGCCGAACATCAGCACCGCAAAGAACATGGTCGGCTTGCCACCCGGGACCACCACCACATTGTCGGGGTTCACCTCTGCCCCATGCCTACGGTGCAGATCGGCGGCCACCGCCTGCCGCAGCGCGGGCAGACCGTTGGCGGGCGTATAGCCGTGATGGCCGTCGCGCAGCGCCTTGATCCCGGCCTCGACAATATGCGCCGGAGTCTGAAAATCCGGCTGGCCGATGCCAAGGTTGATAATGTCGTGGCCCTCTGCGGCCAATTTGCCCGCGCGCGCCAGAACGACAAAGGCGGATTCAGTGCCCAGCCGCGACAATCCAGCGGCGAGTTTCAGTTCGGTCATGGTCCCTCCCCGGCCCGCTCGGGCCCCCGTTTGCAATTTTGGTATACCGGAATGCAGGCGAGGAAAAGCGACAAAGCCTCCGGGTGCTGCGCCACCCCGAGATTGACTCGCTCCTCAAATATTGTTTACTTGGAAACCAAATTCTCGACATTCTGGCGACCGAACAGCAGGGGCATTCCGCGATGACAGCGCATCCGCAGACCAAGGGCGACGGCCTGATCACCTATTCGGTTGACGGTGACGTGGCGTTGATCGGTCTGAACCGCCCGGACAAACGCAACGCCCTGTCGGATCGCTTCGTGATCGCCCTTGGCGCGGCGGTGGCCCGCGCCACGGCTGAGGCCCGCGCCGCTGTCCTGCATGGCCACGGCACTCACTTCTGCGCCGGGCTGGACCTTGCCGAACATTCGGAAAAGCCGCTGTTTGAGGCGGTCAAAGGCTCGCGTCTCTGGCACCGCACGTTTGAAACCATCGAAATGGGAGAGATCCCGTTTGTTTGCGCCATCACCGGGGCGGCGGTGGGCGGCGGGTTCGAACTGGCCGCCAGCAGCCATATCCGCGTGGCCGAAGAAACGGCGTTCTTTGCCCTGCCCGAAGGCACGCGCGGCATCTTTGTCGGAGGCGGCGGATCGGTCCGCATCTCCCGGTTGATCGGGTCCGCGCGGATGGGGGACATGATGCTGACGGGCCGGTCGGTGTCGGCTACTGACATGGAACGCTGGGGCGGCGTGTCTTATGTCGTACCCGCCGGCACCGCGCTGGAGCGCGCGACAGAGATCGCCCACCGCATGGCGCAGAACGCTGAATTCACCAACTACGCCATCCTGAACGCACTGCCCCGCATCGCCGACATGTCCGCCGACAGCGGCCTGTTCACAGAGGCAATGGTGGCCTCACTGGCCACAATGACGCCCGAGGCCAAACAACGCCTGAAGGATTTTCTGGAAAAACGCAGCCCCAAGGTGCAAGCGCCCGACGCGCACTAAGGCCCACCGGGAGGATTTACCATGTTAAACGCCGACGATCTGATCGCCATAGACTTTCACACCCATGCCGAGGAACCCTGCTGCGGCCCGCGCGACGATGGCTACGACGACTTCCAGGCCGGTATGGCGAAATACTTCAAGAACCCCGCCGGGGCCTCCGGCATGCTGCCCTCCGTTCAGCAAACTGCCGAATACTTCCGCGAGCGCCGCATCGGCGCGGTGATCTTTCCGGTCGATGCCGAACGCGAAACCGGTTTCCGGCGCTACTCGAACGAAGAAGTGGCCCAGATCGCCGCCGAGAACGACGACATCCTGATCCCCTTCGCCAGCATCGACCCAGCCAAGGGCAAGGCCGGCGCGCGAGAGGCCCGCCGCCTTGTCAAGGAGTTCGGCGTAAAGGGGTTCAAGTTTCACCCCACGATGCAGGGCTTCTATCCCAATGAACGCTGGGCCTACCCGCTCTACGAGGCCATCGCCGACGAAGGCGCGATCATGCTCTTTCACACCGGCCAGACAGGCGTCGGATCGGGCATGCGCGGCGGCATGGGAATGCGGTTGAAATACTCCAACCCGGTGCACGTCGACGACGTCGCCGTCGACTTTCCCGACACGCCCATCGTGCTGGCCCACCCCTCGTTCCCTTGGACAGAAGAGGGGCTGATGGTCGCCCAGCACAAACCCAACGTCTACATCGATATGTCCGGCTGGTCGCCGAAATATTTCCCCAAGATCTTCGTGCAATACGCCAACACGATCCTCCGCAAAAAGATGCTGTTCGGCTCCGACTGGCCTGCCATCACACCCGACCGCTGGCTCAAGGACTTCGAAGCGCTCGACATCCGCGAAGAGGTGCGCCCCCTGATCCTCAAGGACAACGCCCGCCGCCTGCTCAAGATCTGACGCCCTGCCCCCTAACTGCGCGGCCCCCCATGTTTCTTCTGTCCTGAAATATCCCGGGGGCGTTGGCCCCTGGCCAACGGGGGCAGCGCCCCCTCCCGCACCAACCACAAACACCCAAGCTCCAAGCAAGCCACCGCAGAACCCGTTGCATCCCCCACACGAGGCCCCACATGACCCTTCCCCACATCCTCATCGCCGGTGGCGGCATCGGCGGTCTGGTGACGGCGTTGACGCTGCACCAGATCGGCTTGCCCTGCACGGTGCTTGAATCCGTCCGTGATCCGAAACCGCTGGGCGTCGGCATCAACCTGCAGCCCAACGCCGTCCGCGAATTATTCGATCTGGGCATCGGCGCGGACCGGCTCGACACGGTCGGCCTGCCCGCCCGCGAATGGGCGTTGGTCGGCCTGAACGGGTCCGAGATCCACGCCGAGCCGCGCGGGCTGGAGGCGGGTTATCACTGGCCGCAATACGCCGTCCACCGGGGCCGCTTTCACATGATGCTCTACAAGACGGTGCAGGATCGACTGGGACCGCAGGCCATCCGCACCGGCTGTCGCGTCACGGGTCATGACCAGACTGCCGACGGTGTGATCGTCCACCTCCAGACAGCCAGCGGTCCGACGACCGAAACCGCCACTTTGCTGATCGGGGCCGAGGGCATCCATTCACCTACCCGCGCGCAGATGTATCCTGACCAGCCGCCAATCCACTGGGGCGGCGCGCTGATGTGGCGTGGCACCACGCGCGCCAAACCCATCCGCACCGGGTCCAGCTTTGTCGGGCTTGGCACCTCGCGCCATCGCATGGTGATCTACCCGATCTCGCGTCCTGATGCCGACGGACTGGCAGAGATCAACTGGATCGCCGAACGCACGCTGGACGCTGGCGAGGACTGGTCACAGACCGGTTGGTTCAACGAGGTGCCAATCGACAGCTTTGCGCATCATTTTGACCGGTTCCGCTATGACTGGCTGGATGTGCCCGCCCTGATCCGGGGGGCCTCTCGCGCGTTCGAGAACCCGATGATCGACCGCGACCCGATCCCGACATGGGTGCAGGGGCGTGTGGCCCTTCTGGGCGATGCGGCGCATGCGATGTATCCCACCGGATCGAACGGTGCCAGTCAGGCGGTGGTCGATGCCCGCACGCTGGGGGCCTGTCTGGTGGCGCATGGCGTCGGACAGGCCGCGCTAAAGGCATATGACGACAAGCTGTGCGGCCCGGTGTCCAAACTGGTACTGCGCAACCGTGGCGCTGGCCCATTTGGCCTTCTCGACATCGTCGATGAACGCTGCGGCGGCCATTTCGACGACATTGACGCCGTGCTGCCCGCGGCCGAACGCGCGGCTTTTCTGGCCGACTACAAAGCCGCCGCAGGCTTTGCCATCGAGGCGCTGAACGCCGCCCCTCCGACTCTGCCCAAGGACGCAAGGACAATCGGCCCACAGACCGAAACCTGAAAGTTTTCCATCATTATCGCTGCAAGTTTCCATCATGAATGACGGAAACCGGCCCGCTCCGAACGCCATTTGCTCGACGCAGAAGGCACGACTTGTTAGCGATAACGAGCCGGATCCGGGGCGGTAGGAGGCGCAGAGAAACTCTGCTGACAAAACCCCGGTGCATTGCTAGGCTTGGCCTCGGAACACGGTCCGGGACAGGGCCGATCCGTCAAGATAAGCCCGGGAATCTGGGCATTCTGTCCAATGGAGGAGACATCAATGAAAAAATTTCTGCTGGCCACAGCGGCCCTCGCAGTCATGGCATCCGCCGCCGCCGCCGAGCGTTACGTCCTGATCACCCACACGCAGGGAACCGATCCGTTCTGGCCGGTGGTTGAAAAGGGCGCCAAGGACGCAGCCGCCGCAATCGGCGCCGATCTTGAGTATAACTTTGACCCTTCCGGCGACATGTCCGGCATGGCCAAGCTGATCGAAGCAGCCGCCGCAACAGAGCCCGATGGCATCATTGTCTCGCTGCCTGACGCCGACGCGCTTGGCGGGGCAATCCGTGATGCGGTCGATGCCGGCATTCCGGTCATCACCATCAATTCCGGCCTTGAATTCTCCAAGGATGTCGGTGCCCTGATGCATGTGGGCCAGCCTGAATATGACGCAGGCAAGGCTGCCGGTGAACGCGCCAAGGCCGAAGGCGTGACCAACGGCCTGTGCCTCAACCAAGAAGCCTATAACACCGCGCTGGTGGATCGCTGCACCGGCTATTTCGACGCCTTCGGCGCCGAGCTCAACCAGATCGACGTGTCGAACGACGTCACCCAGATCAAGACCCGTACCGCCGCCGCCCTTCAGGCGGACGAGTCCATTGACGGCCTGTTGGCTGCTGGTCCCCACGTCTGCGAAGCGGCCTGGGCCGCCATCGAAGAAGTGGGTGCCGACATTCATCTGGCCTGCTTTGACCTGTCACCCGGTGTAATGGACCTGATCGAGGCGGGCAATGTCGCCTACACGATCGACCAGCAACAACGCCTTCAGGGCTACATGCCGGTCATTGTCCTGCACCTCTACAACACCAACGCAGGGATGTTGCCCGGCTCAAACGTGCCGTCCGGTCCCGGTTTTGTCGACGCAACCAATGCGGGTGACGTCAAATCTCAGGCGGGCGTGAACCGCTGAACGCGGGCTCCCACCGGACCATTTTGGGGGACAGACGGCAACGGCTGTCCCCTTTTTTGATACATCCAAACAGCATTGGGGGGTCTCATGTCTGACCGCAGCGAAGCGGACCGACTGGCTCAGGAATCTGCCCTGGCGCGCCTTGTTCGCCGCCCGGAGGCGGGTGCCTTCATCGTCATGATCGTCGTGGTGACGATGATCACTTTTGCCTCGGACTTCAAGGCGTTCAACGCACTGGGGCTGAAGAATAATCTGGCCATCATCGCCCAGTTTGGCATCATCGCCACCGGCGCGGCGTTGCTGATGATCGGCGGCGAATTCGATCTATCCATCGGCTCTATGATCGGCTTTGCGGGCATGTCGATGGCCATGATGCTGAAATGGGGCCTGCCTTTTGGTCTGGGCGAGGCGACGCCCTTCCTTGCCTTCATCATTACCCTCGCCATGACTCTCTCGCTGGGCTGGTTGATCGGCACCATCGTCGTGCGCTCTGGCCTGTCCAGCTTTATCGTCAGCCTTGCGTTCCTATTCTTCCTGCGCGGCACCACAGAAGTGTCGTTTCGCCTGATCAACCAGTCGACGCAGATTTCGGGCCTGCCTGATTTCAAAGAGGAAAGCTGGATCGCATGGGCGTTTGGCGGAGAGGTCTTTGGCTGGATCTATGACGCATGGTTTGCATTGGGCGGCAATATCAACCGCCGGGGCGAACAATGGGTCGACGGCTTTGACGCGCGCGTTTTGTGGTGGCTGATCATCGCGGGACTGGCCTATTTCGTATTGTCGCGCACGCAACTGGGCAACTGGATCTACGCCACCGGCGACAACAAGGACAGCGCGCGCGCCAATGGCGTGCCGGTGAATCGGGTCAAGACCTGCCTGTTCATGTTTACCGCCTTCTGCGCGACCATATTCGCCGCCTGCCAAGTGTTCGATACCAACACCGCCGATGCGGCCAAGGGCAACCTGATGGAGCTGAACGCCATTGCCATCGCGGTTGTGGGCGGGACGTTGATGACCGGCGGCTTTGGCTCTGTGATCGGGGTGGCCTTTGGTGCGGTGACCTTTGGCCTAGTGGCCAACGCGGTGTTCTACATCCCATGGCTCGACGGATCGTTCTACCGTGTCTTTGTGGGCGTTGTTTTGCTGGCCGCCGTCTTTGCCAATGAGCGCATTCGCAAACGCATTACGGGGGGTATCTGATATGACAAAACCATATCTGCGCGTTGAAAATGTCGTCAAGAAATTCGGCCCCTTCATCGCACTCAACGGCGTCAACCTTGAAGTCTATCCGGGTGAAGTTCATGCGCTACTGGGCGACAACGGGGCCGGGAAATCAACCCTGATCAAGACACTGGCAGGCGTTCACCGCCCCACTTCGGGGCAGTTGTACATCGAGGGCAAGCCGGTCGATTTCCGCAACCCGCGCGATGCCTCGGACGCTGGAATCGGCACAGTTTATCAGGATCTCGCCGTCAACCAGTTGATGAGCGTCACGCGCAATTTCTTCATGGGGCGCGAACTCAAAGGGCCGCTTGGCACCATGAAAATGGATGTCATGGACAAGATCGCCCATGACGAGATGCTCAAGATCGGCATCGACTTTTCCGACCCGACACAGGCGGTGGGCACCATGTCGGGCGGGCAACGCCAGACGCTGGCCATCGCGCGCGCCATCTATTTCGGTGCCAAGGTGCTGATCCTGGATGAGCCGACCTCGGCACTGGGGCAAAAGCAGCAGATGGAAGTGCTCAAGACCATCAAGCGCGTGCGCAAGCGTGGCGACATCGCGATCATCTTCATCACCCACAACGAAATCCACTCGCAGCTGGTGGCCGACCGCTACACCTTTCTCGCGTTGGGGCAGGTGATCGGCGCGGGCAAGGCGGGGGAACTCAGCCACGACGAAATCCGCCGCCTGATGGCCGGCGGGGCCGAGATGAAAGACCTAGAGGGAGAACTGGCGGCGATCTGACCCCGGTCCGCGATCTCACAGGCCCGCCCCTGTAAGCGGGGCGGGCGTTACATGTCGCAGTGGCCGTGCATTTGCCTTGAGACAAATGCCCGTCTAGGCTGAACGCATCGCCCACCCAACGCCCGGGACCGACTCTCATGACGTCGCTCATCCTGATTGGACATGACCTCTGGACCGCCGAAGGCCCCCCAGTCCGCGGCGCGGGCGGCTTTGATTTCCCCACGCGCATGTGCCTTGCCCGGCTGACCGATGGCAGCCTCTGGGTGCATTCCCCCATCGCTCTCGCTGCGCGCCTGAAGGCCGAAATCGAAGGGCTGGGCCCAATCCGGCACCTTGTCGCACCCAATGATCTGCACCACAGGTTCCTGGCCGACTGGGCCGCCGCCTTTCCGGCGGCCATCGTCCACGCCGCCCCCGGCGTGGCGCAGAAAAGCCCCGGCGTCGTGGTCGATGACGTTCTGACACCAGAGCCGCCCGCGATCTGGGCAGATCTGTTCCAGCAGGTGATCTTTGGCGGCAACATGATCACGACAGAGGTTGTGTTCTTTCATAACCCCAGCAGCACGCTGATCTTCACCGACCTGCTGCAACAAATGCCCTCAGGGTGGTACAAGGGCTGGCGCGCCTTGGTGGCCCGCGCCGATCTGATGACCGGAGAGCTGCCCTCGGTCCCCCGCAAGTTCCGCATCGCCTTTCGCAATCGCCGTGCTCTACGCGCCGGGATCGCCAAACTGCGTCGCCTGCCAGTGCAGCAGATCGTCATGGCGCATGGCCCGGTTGTCGAACGCAACGCCGCAAAGGTGCTTGATCACGCTTTTGCGTGGGCGCGCTGACCGGGGCACCGCACGGTGCTGTTACATTTCATCAAGGGTCCACAAGTAAACCCAGCGCCGGTACCACTGAAAACCGGATCATCCCCCCGTTCGGGGGCCCTTTGATCTGCGCAGACCACGGGGGCGACGCCCCTTCGGGCCGGGTTTGACACCCCGGATCGACGATCCGTCCGGCGGCCGCCGTTTTCAGCCTGCCCAAACACATGCCTTCCCCGCCCGGTCACGCACCGCTGGCGGGCAAAGCGGCTGTCTTGTCGCTTCTTCTTTGTCCAAATACTCCCGGGGTGAGGCCGTAGGCCGAGGGGGCAGCGCCCCCTGCCCCGCCCACACCTACAGACCGACCGCCACAAAGGCGCGGGCCAGCTTGTCCACCAGTTCCTGCGCCTGATCCTCGCTCAGGATAAAAGGCGGGGCCAGCAGCACATGCGCGCCGTCCTTGCCGTCGATGGTACCGCCGCCGGGATAGCAGATCAGCCCCTCGGCAAAGGCCGCCGCCTTGATCTGGGCATGAATTTTGCGGCCCGCATCAATCGGGGCCTTGCTGTCCCGATCCTGCACCAGTTCCAGCCCCAGAAACAGCCCGCGCCCGCGAATATCGCCGACATGCGGGTGCTGGCCAAAGCGGTCCTCCAGCATTCCGCGCAGCACCGCGCCCATAGGGGCAACGCGCCCCACCAGATCATCGCCCACCAGCCGGTCCAGCACCGCGCCAGCGGCGGCACAGGCGACCGGGTGGCCGACATAGGTGTGGCCGTGCTGGAAAAAGCCGCTGCCGCCTGCGATCACCTCATGCATCGCCTCGGTACACAGCATTGCGCCGATCGGCTGATAGCCCGCCCCCAACCCTTTGGCGACGCACAGGATATCCGGCACCACCTCGCCTTGCTCGCAAGCAAACAAAGTACCCGTCCGACCCATGCCGCACATCACCTCATCAAGGATCATCAAGATGCCGTACCGGTCACAGATCTCTCGGATGCGCCGGAAATAACCCGCAACCGGCGGCACCGCCCCCAGCGTCGCGCCGACCACCGGCTCTGCCACAAAGGCCATGATTTTCTCCGGCCCAACGCGAGTGATTTCCGCCTCGATCTCGGCGATCAGGCGATCACAATACGCCGCCTCACTCTCGCCGTCCTGCTGTCCGCGATAAGCATAGCAAGGCGCGACGTGGCTGACCTCCATCAACAACGGCGCAAATGGCGCGCGTCGCCATGCGTTGCCGCCGGTCGCCAGCGCGCCCAGCGTGTTGCCATGATAGCTTTGCCGCCGCGCGATGATGCGGGCGCGACCTGTGTCGCCGCGTTCCAGATGGTACTGACGCGCCAGTTTCAGCGCCGCCTCCATCGCCTCGGACCCGCCAGAGACCAGATAGGCCCGGTTCAGCGCGCCCGGGGCCAGATCGGTCAGCCGCGCCGCCAACGTCTCTGCCGGCTCAGACGTAAAAAATCCGGTGTGGGCAAAGGCGATCTCGCCCAGCTGGCGCTGAATGGCCTGGGTCACATGCGCGTCGCCATGCCCCAGACAAGACACCGCCGCCCCGCCCGACCCGTCCAGATAGGCCTTGCCTGTGGTGTCGTACAGATAGGCGCCCTCGCCCCGGGCGACCGTGGGCGGAACATGGGTGCTGCTGCGGTGAAAGACATGAGTCATGCGCCGGGTGTCCTTGTCGGCTGAAGGTCCAGATGAATGGCGGCCTGCTCCGGCAACGCCGCCCGGAACAGGGCGATGGAGTTCGCCACCCTGATCCGCACCGACTTGGCGCGGGCCTTGCGGATGCTTTCATTGGCGGTCAGGGACAATCCGGCATGGCCGGACTTAACCCGTCTCGCGCCGTTGGGGACAGCCGTGATGATGAGGGACAAGGGCAAGGAATGCGGTTTGAACGCCATGGCGCTGCTGCTTCTCTCGACACACCGCTGACCTTGCGGCAACCCACACTGAAACACATGTTTCTCATATTGACAACAAATAAAACACATGAAACACCTTGAAACACTTGGATATTCTAGGGGGGACAATGTCGGTCGAGCGTCTGGAGACACGCATTGCCCGCCGCTATGGCAGCCTCAGCCAAAAGTTGCAGGAGGCAGCCGATTACGTCATCGCCCACCCGGTTGAGGTGGCGACGCGGTCCTTGCGGTCCATCTCGTCTGCCAGCGGTGTCTCACCTGCGACCTTTTCCCGGCTCGCCCGTGCGCTGGAGTTCGACAGTTACGAAGCCCTGCGCGAGATGTCGCGTCAGGTGGTCGGCGCGCAGATCGTGACCTTTGCCGAGAAAGCCGCCCAGTTGCGCGCGCCCGGCGAGGGCGAGGCCGCCATGCTGGACCGACAAGTGGGCGCTTGCATGGCCAATCTTGCATCCCTGACGCAGGAAATCGACCGCACCCAGCTGCAAGAGGCGGTGGACCGGCTGGCCCGGGCGCGCCGGGTTCTGGTCTTTGGGGCATTTGCCTCACACGGAGTGGCCGAACATCTGGCCTATCTGACCAACTATATTCAGTCCGACTGGACGGTGATATCGCGCGCAGGAACCCCGCTGGCCGCCAGTCTGGAGACCCTGACCCCGCAGGACGTCCTGCTAGTGATCACAAAGACGCCCTACGCGCGCCGGGCGGTTCTTGCGACCCGCATGGCGCGTGAACAGGGCGCGACAACCCTTGTTCTGACCGACAGCCACGCCAGCCCGGCGTTGATGCATGCCGATATCGGCTTTCGCGTGCCTTCGGACAGCCCGCAGTTCTTTTCATCTTATGTGGCGACTCTGGCGTTTTTGGAAACTTTGGTTGCGATGCTCGTCGCACAATCCCAAGATAACGTCAGCGAAAAGATTCGCCTGGTAGAGGAAAGAAACGAACGCTTGGGAGATTTCTGGGCGGACTAAACCCTCGATCAATAGACCAACAGGAGAGTAAATATGTATATCAAAGGTAAAATTGCAGCCATGGCGGCAGTTGGTGTGGCGCTCACCGCACCGATGGCTTCGGCTCAGGAATTCATCTCGATCGGCACCGGCGGTGTGACCGGCGTGTATTATCCCACTGGCGGCGCAATCTGCCGTCTGGTCAACAAGTCGCGCAAAGAGCACGGCATTCGCTGCGCCGTGGAATCCACCGGCGGTTCCGTCTACAACATCAACACCATCAAGGCGGGTGAGCTTGAATTTGGTGTTGCGCAGTCCGACTGGCAGTTCCACGCCTACAACGGCACCTCGACCTTCTCCGACAACCCGTTCCCGGAAATCCGCGCGGTGTTCTCTGTCCACCCCGAGCCGTTCACTCTGATCGTGCGCGCGGATAGCGGCATCGAAAACTTTGAGGGCCTCGAAGGCAAGCGCGTGAATATCGGCAACGCAGGCTCCGGCCAGCGCGCCACGATGGAAGTGGTCATGGACGCCTTTGGCTTTACCATGGACAGCTTTGCTCTGGCGACCGAGTACAAAGGCTCGGAGATGGCCAAGCAGCTGTGTGACGGCAACATCGACGCGATGATTTATACCATCGGCCACCCCGCCGCCGCCATTAAAGAGGCCGCGACCACATGTGACGTCAAACTGGTCGACGTTGTGGGCGAGCCCATCGACAAGCTGGTTGGCGACAACCCCTACTACCGCGTCGCAACCATCCCCGCCGGCATGTACACCGGCACCGACGTGGACGTGACCACGTTCGGCGTGGGCGCGACCTTTGTCACCTCGGCCGACGTGTCCGAGGACGTGGTTTATGTCGTAGCCAAGTCCGTGATGGAAAACATCGAAGACTTCCGCCAGCTGCACCCGGCCTTCGAGAACCTCGACCCGGCGCAGATGGTCAAGGACGGTCTGTCGGCTCCGCTGCATGACGGCGCGGCCAAGGCCTACAAAGAACTGGGCCTGATTGAATAACGACGGCCAGATTTGCGGCGGCGGGAATTCCCGCCGCCGCATTTCCTTTGGGCTGTCAAATTTCTTCGAAGATATTTGGAGACGCAGGATCTGCGGCTTTTAGCGCCCGGCGGCACCGTTCTGACCGATAAACAGGCAGATCGTCCGGCCGACCGCGCGCCGACAAATGTCTTCGAAGACATTTGCAAGGCTTTGGCACAGCCTTGCCCAAGAAAAACAAAACAGGGGGACACCATGGCCGAGACAAAGGCACAGGACCGCAGCGCCGACGACATGGTCGCAGAGGCCGATACCGGCGCGCGCAATCCGTCGGCCGCATGGCAGGCAAAACTGATCATCGGCACCTGTATCGTCTGGTCGCTATTCCAGCTTTACATCGCCTCCAAGGTGCCCAGCATTCTGGCCACCTCCACCGGCATCAGTTTCTTTGCCAATGTCGTGGCGCAATCGCGCTATGTACACCTTGCCTTTGCAATCATGCTGGCGACGCTGGCCTTTCCGCTGACAAAATCCGCCCCACGCGACCGCATCCCCGCCTACGACTGGGCGCTATTGGTGCTTGGTGTGGCGGCCTGTCTGTACCTTGTGGTCTTCCGCTTTCAGATCGCCGACAGGCCCGGCCTGTGGAGCACCACTGACGTCGCCATGTCTGCCATCGGCATGGGTGTGCTGATGGTCTCTGTTTATCGGTCGCTTGGCCTGCCGCTGGTGATCATCGCCTCCTGTTTTATCCTGTTCGCCTTCTTCGGGGGCTATTCGGAATGGGCGCGCAACATCACCAACTACGGCGGTGCCTCACTGACCAAGGCGCTGGGTCACTACTGGATGCAGACCGAAGGCGTGTTTGGCGTCGCCCTTGGCGTCTCTGCCGATATGATCTTTCTGTTTGTGCTGTTCGGCGCGCTGCTGGACCGCGCGGGCGGCGGCAACTGGTTCATCAAGGTCGCCATCGCCCTTTTGGGCGCGCTGCGTGGCGGTCCGGCCAAGGCGTCGGTTTTGTCCTCAATGCTGACTGGCATGATCTCGGGCTCTTCCATTGCCAACACGGTGACCACCGGCACCTTCACCATCCCGCTGATGAAACGCATCGGCTTTCCGGCGGAAAAGGCCGGCGCGGTTGAGGTGGCATCGTCCACCAACGGCCAGCTGACCCCGCCTGTCATGGGCGCCGCGGCCTTTTTGATGGTGGAATACGTCAACATTCCCTACATCGACGTGGTCAAACACGCCTTTCTGCCGGCGGTGATTTCCTACATCGCGCTGCTGTATATCGTGCACTTGGAATCGCTGAAAATGGGCCTGAAGGGTCTGGAAAAGCCGGGCCGCCGCATCGGCGTGCTGATGATCCTGATCCTGTTCCTGTCGGGCTTCATCTTTCTTGGCATCTGCGCCTTCCTGATGATCGGCCTGCGCGGCATCCTTGACCCGATCATGGGCGACTCGATCTATGCCGCCGTCGCGCTGATTGCGGTGCTTTATGTGGCGCTGGTGTCGCTGTCTGCGCGCTATCCCGACATCGAAGAAGACAAGGACACCGACGGCGCCCCCACCGCGCCGCGCCTGACCCCCACCCTGATCGGGGGCCTGTATTTCTCGATCCCGATCTTCATTCTGGTGTGGAACCTGATGGTGCGGACCGAGAACCTTGACCGCCTGTCGCCTGCGCTGTCGGCCTTCTGGGCCACCATCTTCATGATCATCATCGCGCTGACGCATCGCCCGCTAAAGGCGTTCTTTCGCGGCGAAGGTCACGCGGCAGAACTGGTCGCGGGCTGGCGTGATTTCGTCAACGGGCTGATCCTTGGCGCGCGCAATATGATCGGCATCGGTGTCGCCACGGGTGCCGCCGGTATCATCGTCGGCACCATCTCTCTCACCGGCGCGCATCAGGTCATCGGTCAGGTGATCGAGGTGATCTCTGGCGGCAACCTGATGGTGCTGCTCTTCCTTGTGGCGATCCTGTCGCTGATCCTTGGCATGGGCTTGCCCACAACCGCCAACTACATCGTCGTCAGCTCTCTCATGGCACCGGTCATTGTCAGCGTCGGCGCACAGTCCGGCCTGATCGTCCCGCTGATCGCGGTCCACATGTTCGTGTTCTACTTCGGGATTCTCGCGGATGACACGCCACCTGTGGGCCTTGCAGCCTATGCGGCGGCGGCGATCAGTCGGGGCGACCCGATCAAGACCGGTATTCAGGGCTTTGCTTATGACATCCGCACGGCACTGCTGCCCTTCCTGTTCATCTTCAACACTGACTTGCTGTTGATCGACGTGGGGCTGTTCAAGGCGGTCTTCGTTTTCTTCATATCGCTGACTGCAATGCTGCTCTTTGCCGCCGCAACACAGGGCTATTTCATCGCTAAGTCGAAGATGTGGGAAACCGGCGTGCTGCTGCTGATCGCCTTCATGCTGTTCCGACCGGGCTATTTCCTGGATCAGGTGACAGAGAAATACGTCACCGCCGAAGGGCCCGCCGCCCTGACACTGATCGAGGAAACGGCAGAAGGCAAAGACGTACGGATCACGGTCGAGGGGCCGGACTTCGACACCGCCAAGGTGCGGCCGGTTACCGTTCTGGTGCCTGCCGCCGGTGCGTCGACCTTGTCTGATCAAAGCCTGTCGGTGTTTGAGGAGGACGGCAAACTGCTGCTGGACGAACCCTTTGGCGGACCGGAGCTGATCCAGCCGTTGGGTGGGACAGAGTACGATTACTATGGCGACAGCCCGGTGATCATCACCCGGGTCGAGGTAGAGGCAGATCGCATTCCCAAAGAGATCTTCTTTATCCCGGCGCTGCTGTTGCTGGCAGGCATCGTGCTGATCCAGCGCCGCCGCGCCACCCAAGCCCCGTTCTGACCCAACCCAAGGAGAGACAAGATGTATAGCAAGATCCTTCTGGCGGTTGACTTGAACGACGAAACGGGCGCCGCCAAGCTCGCCCAATACGGCACTGGCTTGGCACGGATGTGCCAGGCAGAGGTCCATGTGATCAGCGTGGTGCCCAACATGGGCTTTGCGCTGGTTGGTTCCGCCTTCAGCGGTGATTTCGCCGGGTCCGTACTAGAGGAAACGCGGGTCGCCCTGCACAAATGGGTGGACACGGTACTGGGGATGGAGGCCCATCTGCACATCGAACAGGGCACGGTCTATGACAAGATCATCCGCACCGCGGATGCAATCCAGGCCGACGCGATTGTCGTCGGCGCGCACCGTCCGGAACTGCGCGATTACCTTGTCGGGCCGAATGCCGCGCGTGTGGTCCGCCATGCGAACCAATCGGTTCTGGTGGTGCGCTGATAGGCGCGGCCCCTGCCCTTGATGACGGCTCCACGGAACCGTCATTGATACCCAAACAAACCAACGGCCGGCGCCTCGCAAGAGCGCCGGCCGTTGTCCGTTTAGACTAACATCAATCCAAAGAGCCACCGACATCGCGGCTGCCACACCGACCGTAAGCGTACTTGTGGCCGGGGACGGTGGGCGGGGTGACGTCGCAGCCGC
>TARA_R100000789_G_scaffold30630_1_pt1 | contig 16852 bp, 17 predicted proteins | sample TARA_R100000789 | Tara Oceans TARA_R100000789 (sample SAMEA2623403) | marine metagenome | biome: marine biome (ENVO:00000447); feature: mesopelagic zone (ENVO:00000213); material: "saline water (ENVO:00002010), including plankton (ENVO:xxxxxxxx)" | depth 450 m
GGCTGGTTCCGTCGCCGACCGGCGGCGGACCATTCGGCCTATGCGCTGCGGCGCGGGCCGGTCGATCATGTCATTATCCTTGACGGCACCATGTCCTCGCTCACGCCCGGATTGGAAACCAACGCTGGGCTGACCTATCAATTGCTGCGTGAGGCGGGCCACGCCTCTTTGTTTTACGAGGCAGGGGTGCAGTGGACCGATTGGGGCACCACCCCGGATGTCGCGCTGGGCCGGGGCATCAACCGGCAGATCCGGCGCGCCTATGGCTATCTGGCCTCGCGCTATCGTGTGGGTGACCGTATCTTTTTGATGGGCTACTCGCGCGGGGCCTATGCGGCCCGGTCTCTGGCCGGGGTGATCGACATGGTCGGTCTGTTGCGGGCTGAAAATGCCACAGAGCGCAATATTCGACAGATTTACCGGCTGTACCAATACGCGCCTAAGGGCGAGGCGGCCCGCGCCTTTGCCGCACGCACCTGCCATGACAGCGCCCCGATCGAAATGGTCGGCGTATGGGACACGGTCAAGGCGCTTGGGCTGCGGTTGCCGTTGCTCTGGCGGTTGACCGAACCCGAGCATGATTTTCATTCGCACGCCTTGGGGTCGTCGATCCGACATGGCTATCACGCGCTCGCGCATGATGAGACCCGCGCCGCCTTTGCGCCGGTGATGTGGGTGTCCCCGCCCGGTTGGGCGGGCCGGGTTGAACAGGTCTGGTTCCGCGGCACCCACGGCGACATCGGCGGGCAACTGGGCCATTTCGAAGCGGCGCGGCCCCTGTCCAATATCCCGCTGGTCTGGATGCTGGAAAAGCTGGAGGGTTGCGGCGTCGATCTGCCAGCCGGTTGGCGTGCCCGGTTTCCGTGTGATGCAACGGCCCCCTCGGTCGGCACATGGATGGGATTGGGTAAGATTTTTGTCCTGCGTGGCGGGCGCACAATCGGGCGGGACCCCTCCGAGAGCCTGCACCCCAGTCTTGTTCGCGTTCTGGCCGCTGCCGCGCCGCAAGTGGCCGAATAGCCACGTCAAGAAAATAGTTCACAGTTTCTTTACAGGGCTTGGAACTGTGGCATTATCGCCTATCTCTTATTCAGGACCACGGGATCGGAACCCCCGTGAGACCTTCACTGTCCCTCGTTCCGTGACTTGCGCCCGGGCTTCGTCCCGGGCGCTTTTTCTTTGTCGCGGGGCAGGCTATGCCTGAGCCATGCAGTACGCAGACGACAAACTGAAAGCGATTCTCACCCGCACCAAAATGATTGCGGTCGTGGGCGTGTCGATGAATCCGGTCCGGCCCAGCTATTATGTCGCCCGCTATTTGTCGCTGAAGGGGTACACGGTCATTCCGGTCAATCCCGGCCACGCGGGCAAGGTTCTGTTTGGACAAGAGGTGCGGGCCACGCTGGCGGATTGCCCAAAAGAGGTCGACATGGTCGATATCTTTCGCCGCCCCGAACATGTGTTGCCGATTGTCGAAGAGGCGTTGGAAGTGTTCCCGTCGCTGGCGACCATCTGGATGCAGATCGGCGTAATCAACGACGCGGCCGCCGCGCTGGCAGAGGCGCGCGGCGTGGATGTGGTGATGGACCGTTGCCCCAAGATTGAATACCAGCGCCTGTTCGGTGAGTTGCGCATGGGTGGGTTCAACACCGGGATCATTTCGTCAAAACTGTAGGGACGCCGGACGGACGCTGTTCCGCGCGTACCGCGCGAAAGACGCCCCGCCCGCCGTCCCTTGGCATCAGCTATTCTGCGGCGGCGACGCGCAGGTGGCGATGGGTAAAGCCCATTTTCTTGCGCACGGGCGGCGTCAGGACAAAGGGGTAGAGGTCCGGCAGTTCCAGCGCCCGGTTCACATGGGTCACAGCCATCGACAACTGGATGGCGTGGTTGAGCACGGCATTGGTATCGGGGTCCGCATACGCATCATATCCGGGCACCGGGCCACCGGGCAGGGCCAGCCCGACCGCAGCGGCGCTGTCGGCCAGATCGACCAGGTGCAGCAGGTGCGCAACCGTTTCGGCCCAGTCCTCGTGCGGGTGGGCGGTGGCGTAGGGCGTGACATGGGTCTCGCCCGGATCGCGCGGCGCGGAATAGTGCCGTTCCAGCGCCTTGGCATAATCGGCGCGTTCGTCCCCGATCAACTGCCGGAAGGCGTGCAGAAAGCCCTTGTCCTTTGACAGGCGCTCAAACAGGAAATGCGCGCACTCGTGGCGCATGTGGCCCAGCATGGTGCGATACAGCTCTCCCAACTGGTCCTGCCGTTCGGCGCGCAAAGCCTCGTTGGCCTCTGTCACGTTGATGGTGATGACGCCAAAGGCATGGCCCATGGTCACCTCGGCGTCGCCATGGGCGGTTTCCTCTGACAGCATGCGGAACACCGGGCGGTCGCCGGGGTCAGCGTCGGTGAACCAGCCCCAACGCGCCAGATTAGCCAGCATCCAGCGTTTTGCTTCTTCGGTACGCGCCCAGAGCGGCTGGTTGTCGGTCTCTCGCAGGTCTGGAACGACCTCTGTCATGACACAGGATCGGCATAGCCCCTCGGCCTCGGGGTCGGTTTCGGGCAGCCAGTTACAACCGATGGCCGCATGGTTGGCGCATCTGTCCGACGTGACGACCATGACCTGCGCCTCTGGGTCGAAACTGACCTGCTGCCCGCAGGCGCACCGGTCATTGTCAAAGTACAGCGGCGTTTGGCAGGTCGGACATTTGAAGATTTGCATCGGGGACCTTTCAAGGCGGTTTGACGGGCAACGCGCGACGATACGCTGTGGTTGCGTTGTGTCGTAGGCTTTTTTGATCAAATGGGCGCGCGGGCCGCTTTGATCCAGTCCTCACAGGCGGCTTTTGCAGCGCGCAGCGCGTCCGGGTCCGCGAAGGCGGGTGTTGGAATGACGATGTATTCCATCTGCCCGGTCAACAGCAAAAGTCCCTCGGGGTCTTCGATCACATCCAGAACCGCAGGCCAGCGGATCAGGCTTTCGATCAGGTCGCCGCGAATATGCAGGCCCTCGGGGGTCAGGTCGAACTGTTGCGGAGCGCTGCGGATAGGTGCATCGCGGATCGAGTCCCAGACATGGCGGCGACGCCAGCGGACGAGGCCGATCAGTACAGCGAAGAAGACCGCCAGCGGTAAATACGACGACCAGCTTGGTAGGCGCATACCGGTCAGATTGGCGATGAGGACCAGCAGGATGAGCAGGGCGATGTAGACACCAAGGCACACCAAAACGCCCCACCGCATCAACCACGGCTGATGCCGCTTGCGCAGACGTCCGCAAATGCGCGCGTGATTCAGCCCGGAAACCGTGCCGGTGAAACTGAGGTCGGCCATGGACGTCTCCGTTAGCGGGATGCTTTCTCGGCGATGCCCGATGTGCCTTGGCGGCGGGCCAGTTCGGCCATGACATCGGCCAGCGCCACATCGCGGGATTTCAGCATGACCAGCAGGTGAAACAACACATCCGCAGCCTCGGATGTCAGTTTCTCACGGTCGTTCTTCACCGCCTCGATAATCGCCTCAACCGCCTCTTCTCCAAACTTCTCAGCGCATTTTTCCGGCCCTTTGGCCAGGAGTTTCGCGGTCCAGCTGTCGTCGGGCGAGGCGGCAGCGCGGGCGGCGATGGTCTGTTCCAGATCGTCTAGGGTCATGGTGCGGTCCTTCGATAGCGGCGGTCGCCGGTCAGGATGGTGTGTCAGGCCGGCCTCAGTGCGGTTCCTTGGTCCACTCCTGCGTGACCGGGACGTTGGTGATCACGCGGCGCTGTCAGATCCGCACCGGGATACCGGCGGCGGCCATGTGCGCCTTGGCCTGTCCCACGGTGAATGTGCCAAAGTGAAAGATAGACGCGGCGAGCACGGCACTGGCATGGCCTTCGGTCACGCCTTCGACAAGGTGATCCAGCGTGCCGACCCCGCCACTTGCGATGACGGGAATATCCACCGCGTCGGCAATTGCGCGGGTCAGCGGCAGGTTGAAGCCCGCCTTGGTGCCGTCACGGTCCATGGAGGTCAGCAGGATTTCCCCCGCGCCCTTGGCGGCGATCATCTTGGCGAATTTCACCGCGTCAATGCCAGTGGACTTGCGCCCGCCGTGGGTAAAGATCTCCCACCGGCCCGGCTCTACAGTTTTGGCGTCAATGGCGCAGACGATGCACTGGCTGCCAAACTGGTCGGCGGCCTCTGCCACCACATCCGGGTTGGCGACGGCGGCAGAGTTAAACGACACCTTGTCCGCACCTGCGAGCAGCAAGGCGCGGACATCGGCCACCGTGCGCACGCCGCCACCGACGGTCAGCGGGATAAAGCATTGCTCGGCGGTGCGGGTGACCACGTCGAACATGGTGCCCCGGTTTTCATGGGTGGCGTGGATGTCGAGAAAACAGATCTCATCCGCGCCGGCGGCGTCATAGGCGCGGGCGGCGTCGACCGGGTCACCGGCATCGCGCAGATCGACAAAGTTGACGCCTTTGACCACACGGCCGTCAGCGACATCGAGGCAGGGGATGATACGGGTTTTCAGCATGAGGATCGCGTAGCGCGAATTGGCCGGGTTGGGAAGGGGCGGATTGGAATGGAACTGACGCGCGGATCACCGGGTTGTTCATGGGCAAAGGTGCACCAATGCCTCAGGCTAACGCCAAGGTTCAATTCAAAGGAGTGACAGAATGCGCAAGATGATGACAGCAGCGGCGGTCGTACTGGCCGGACTTCCGGCCATGGTCATGGGCGAGACCCTGAAGGTAAAGGCCGATGCGCCAGTGCCAGAGGTCATGGACGCGCTGCAGGCCGCCGTTGAAGGCGCAGGGGCCACGGTCTTTGCCCGGGTCGATCACACGGGCGGCGCGATGAGCGTCGATATGGAACTGGCCCCGGCGCAGTTGCTGATCTTTGGCAATCCGAAGCTGGGCACACCTGCCATGCAGGATGACATTGAGGCCGGTCTGCTGCTGCCGCTGCGCGTGCTGGTCTACAGCGATGCCGACGGCCAGACATGGCTGGCCTATGCCGATCCGGCAGAGCTGACGGCACTGGAAGGGATTGCAGAGGACGCGCCCTATATCGCGATGATGCAGGGCGCGCTGAAAAAGCTGACAGGGGTGGCGGCGGGCATGTAGCCGCTCAGCCCTTGAGGGTATCCAGCGCCTCTTTGAGGTCAATCGCGCCGTCGTATAGAGCGCGGCCGGAAATGGCCCCGTTCAGCGGCGCGCCGCAATCGCGCAACGCCTTGAGGTCGGCGATGGAGGACACGCCGCCCGAGGCGATGACCGGGATGGTCACGGCATTGGCCAGCGCGGCTGTCGCCTCAACATTGGGGCCTTGCATCGCGCCGTCGCGGTTGATGTCGGTATAGATGATCGCGGCTACGCCTGCGTCCTCATAGCTGCGCGCCAGATCGACGGCATCAACCTGCGTCACCTCGGCCCAGCCCTTGGTGGCGACGCGGCCATCCTTGGCGTCGATGCCCACGGCGACCTGACCGGGAAAGGCACGGGCTGCCTCGCGTACCAGTTCGGGGCGTTCGACCGCCACGGTGCCAAGGATCACCCGTGCCAGCCCCTTGGACAGCCACATCTCGATGGTGGCCATGTCACGGATGCCGCCGCCCAGCTGGGTGGGTGTCTTGCACTGTTCCAAAATCGCCTCGACGGCGGCGGCATTCACCGGTGCCCCAGCGAAAGCACCGTTCAGGTCGACAAGGTGCAGCCACTCACAGCCCTTGGCGACAAATTCCAGCGCCTGTGCAGCGGGGTCTTCGTTAAAGACGGTCGCCTTGTCCATGTCGCCGCGCAACAGGCGTACGGCATTGCCGTCCTTCAGGTCGATCGCAGGGTAGAGGATCATGTAAGCTGCCCTTCCAGAGATTTCCCGCGCCTTATTATGACGCCACGACAGACGCAAGCCGACCCTGCGTCACGCTTGATCGGTGCGTCGCAGAGCCGTCACAGTCCAAACTGTCAAAACGGGAGGAGACCGGGATGAAGATTGTAAAGGTTGCAGCGGTACTGAGCGTGATCGCAGGGGTGGCCGCCGCCGACCCGATCGAGGGTGTGTGGAAAACCGAAGCCGACGATGGCAGCTATGCCCACGTCACCATGGCACCTTGCGGTGCCAAGCTGTGCGGCGTGATCTCGCGCACGTTCAACGCGCAGGGGGAATACAATTCGTCGAACAAGGGCAAGAAGCTGGTCATCGACATGGCGCCCAGTGGCGGTGGCAAATACGCGGGCAATGTCTGGCGCCCGTCGAACAACAAGATCTACATCGGCAAGATGACCCTGAACGGCAACAGTCTGAAGCTGCGCGGCTGCGTGGCGGGCGGGCTGATCTGTTCAGCACAAACCTGGAGCCGGGTGCAGTAAGCGCCTCTGACAGGCCCGCCCCGAATTATTTTCATGGGCGGGCTTGAAGCCACTGGATTTTGCACTTTGCAGGGCCATATGCCAGCGAGTTGGTACTCTAGTGCAAAGGAATGTTTGCCCATGACCCGTTTTCGCCTGCTCGCCCCTCTGGTGTTCGTCAGCTTGGCGGCTCCAGCCTTCGCAGATCCGGCTGTTGGCCTTTGGAAGACTGAACCGGATCGTAAGAACCTGACAAGTCATATTCAGATTGCCACCTGCGGCGCGGCGCTATGCGGAACCGTGGTCAAGGCCTTTGACGCCCAAGGCAACGCGGTGAAAACCGCCAACGTCGGCAAGCGGCTGTTCTGGGATCTCAAACCCGGCAGCAGCGGGAATTATGACGGCGGAACCGTCTTTGTTCCGCTGCTGAACGTCACCGCGAACGCCAAGGCCAAACTGTCGGGCAACACGCTGCGCGTGACCGGCTGCAAGGCACTGGTGTGCGACGGGCAGACCTGGACGCGCGTGAACTGATACCAAGGTGAAAGGGGATCATGCCAAAGGTGTTTGGCATGATCCGCCCGGCCTGCGGCCTAATTTTTTGTATTCCGACAGAGAAAAAACCGAATTCCGGCTCTGGTCCTCAGGGGCACCACGTCAGGAAATTGGCGATCATGCGCAGCCCCGCTGCGGCGCTTTTTTCCGGATGGAACTGAAATCCGATCATGGTGTCATGCGCGACGATGGCGGTGACATCGCCGCCATAGTCGACATGCGCGACGCGCTGGGCGGCATCCTGTACACGCATCTGGTAGGAATGCACAAAGTAGGCGTGTTCGCCGGTGGCGATGCCGTCCAACACCGGATGCGGGCGGTCGATGACCAGATCGTTCCAGCCCATGTGAGGCACTTTCAGCGCCGCGCTATCGGGCGTGATCCGTTCAACCTCACCGTCGATCCAGCCAAGGCCGGGCGTTTCGGCGTATTCATGGCCCTTCCGGGCCATGAGTTGCATGCCGACGCAGATACCAAGGAACGGCCGGCCTCGGGTTTCCACCGCCTCGACCATGGCCTGAAAACAGCCCGAGGCGCGCAAGGCGCTGGCGCAGGCGGGAAACGCCCCGTCGCCGGGTAGCACGATGCGGTCGGCAGCGGCGACAACGTCGGGGTCGTCAGTGACGCGCACCTCACCTGCACCGGTCTCAACCGCCATCTTTTGAAACGCCTTTTCGGCGGAATGCAGATTGCCGCTTTCGTAGTCGATGATTGCCGTCAGCATCGCGGGCTCCCGTGGAATGGTGCGCGTCTGGTTGCGCAAAGGGCAGGGCGGGTCAAGCGGCCTATAGCGCGCCCTTGGTCGAAGGCACCGCATCCGCCTTGCGCGGGTCGGTTTCCAGTGCGTCGCGCAGGGCGCGCGCAACGGCCTTGAACGCCGCCTCGGCGATGTGGTGGCTGTTTACCCCGTGCAACATGTCGATGTGCAGGGTGATGCCGCCGTGGGTGCTGAGCGCCTGAAAGAACTCGCGCACCAGTTCGGTGTCGAAGGTGCCAATCTTTTGCGTCGGCAGGTCCACGTTCCAGATCAGGAAAGGGCGCGCCGACAGATCCAGCGCCGCGCGCACCAGGGCGTCATCCATCGGCAACAGGCACGATCCGTAGCGCACGATACCCGTCTTGTCGCCCATCGCCCGCGTCAATGCCTGACCGATGGCAATACCGACATCCTCAACCGTGTGGTGGTCGTCGATGTGCAGATCGCCTGTCGCGCGCACCGTCATGTCGATGAGCGCATGGCGCGACAGCTGGTCCAGCATGTGATCGAAAAAGCCGACGCCGGTCTGGTTGTCGTAGACGCCGGTGCCATCGAGGTTCAATTCGACACTGATGTCGGTCTCGGCGGTTGTGCGGGTGATCTTGGCGATGCGCATGGTGTGTTCCCCTGTGGTCGGCCCCTTATAGGGGCGCGCACGGTGGCGTCAAAGGGGCAGGATGATCAGTCGCCGCAGGCGCGCACCATCGCGTCCAGTGTGGCGGCATCAGGCAACTTATTCCCAACGAACAACACGTTGAGCCAATGGCGCCATCCTGTGTACGGTCTTAATGCGATTGTCTTGTTGGCATGATCGCGAAGGTCGATAGGAAGAATTGTTTCAATCACGAAATCATCTTCGTCCCTGACAAGCCAAAGAATGTTATCGGGCGAAAGGTCGAGCTTTTCGTGCCCGACCGTAAGCTCCATACTATCGTCGGGTGATTTGGGCGAGGGCCAAACGTCGGAAGCAATGCTGTGATGTCTGGCGCGAACAATCCAAGCGTTGTTCGACCTTGAGCACCGTATGTTTGCGGTGAGTTCCAATTTGCCATTCAGGCCTGTCTGATCCCAACTCGCTTCGAGGCCGCCATTCGCGACTTGCAGGCTTAGTGGTGTTGTCCGGGCGGTCGTCGCGACATTCAATCTGTCCAATTCGTCGACTGAAAGCCTGTGCATTTCATGGGCCGGGACCTTGCTGGCGAGTGCCAGTAGTTCAGTGCTGATACCCATCTCGATTAGGTAAAGCACGATTTGCCCCATGATTTTTTGCGTGGCGGCGCTGGGAATTTCTTGCCCGTCTGGCGTGTCGAAACGGTGAATTCCCAACTCTTCATCAAAGGCGTGGCGCGTTTCCCCGCCGAGGAAGGCAAAGCCACAGGCTGAATCGCAACGTCCGCCGGGTATGCCTTCGTGATGTTGCGGAAAATCGACCATGGGACGGGTGCGTCCTATAGATGTTGAGGCTTGCGCGGCACGCAGCAAGCGACCCAATTCGATTGCTGCTCCGAGGTTTCCCCCGGGCGAATCAAACGTCACCGCCTGATAAAGGTGCAAGCGTCCGTGATCCGCCATGAATGCTCGAAAGACATCTGGTGTGTCGGTGGTGATTTCCCCTTCGGCGGCGATCCATTCGCAGCCGTTGCAATTGCCGCCATTGCCGCGCAAGGCAAAGCTCATGGGCTCGGCATGCGCGATTGCGGCAACCAGCGTGAGAAAGATGGCGCGAACAAGGGTTTTCATAAGGTGACTCCGGAGAAAAGCACCCTGACGCTAACCAGCGACATGCGCCTTGTAAACCGGACATCCTGTAAACCAGAGAGAGGTGGATGGAGCGGGCGAGGCGATTCGAACGCCCGACCCTAACCTTGGCAAGGTTATGCTCTACCCCTGAGCTACGCCCGCATATCCATCCTGTCGTCCCGGTCCCTTGGGTAAAGGCGGTGGGTAACCGCCCGGAAAGACCGGCCATTTGGAGCGGGCGAGGCGATTCGAACGCCCGACCCTAACCTTGGCAAGGTTATGCTCTACCCCTGAGCTACGCCCGCGTGCCAAATGGTGAGCGGGGATTTAGCGTTTGTCGTCCGGGGGGGCAAGCGGAAAATGCGGCTTGTGGACGGAATAGATGCAAAGAGTCAGGACGCGTGCGTCAGTCCGCCACCGCAGGTCCGATCAGGTCCCAGCGGTTGCCGAACGGATCGGTAAAGACGGCGACGGTGCCATAGGGTTCATGGCGCGGGGCCTCGGCAAAGGCCACACCTGCGGCGCTCATCGCGGCGTGGTCGCGGTCGAAATCGTCGGTATGCAGAAACAGCCAGACACGCCCACCGCCCTGCTGTCCGATATACGCGCGCTGGTCGTCCACGGCGCGCGCCAACAGGAACTGGGTCTGTGCTCCGGGCGGGGCGACCCGGACCCAGCGTTTGCCGCCGCCCATGTCGGTGTCCTCGATCACTTCGAATCCCAGTTGATCGACAAAAAATGCCAACCCGTCCTCATAAGTCGGCACAAGGATCGCAATCAGGGCAAGGTGCATCGTGTCATTTCCAAAGGGCGGGGACGGGATTGCCCACCAGCAGGCCTCGCAACTTTGCCGCCAGCGGCTCGTCCAGAGAGGGCAGGCGCGCGCGGGTGGTGAAGTACCCGTAGTAGCGGCCGTCTTCGGCCTGTACCGCCCAATCGGCGATCTGCGGATTGAGAAAACTGATCGGCGCGCGCAGGCGATTGTCCTGCAGGAACCGCGCAGACCCGGCCAGTTTGCCGCGATAACCCTTGCCATCGCGCTGGATGCTGTCGACCCAGACAAATTCGATCGGGGTGCCGGGCGCGTTCACGAAGACCGCGATATACAGCGCCAGCGAGGGCGAGAACCAGCCATTACTCTTTTCCGTGGCGGCCAGAGCAGCAGGCAAGGACGCGCGCGCCTGTGCAAAGGCGCGGTTCATCGCCGGATCGGAACTGCGCACATGCAACGTGGGCAACAGGCCCGGCGGCAGTGCGTCGTTCGGGATGATATGGATCGGGCCGGGATGGTCGTAGATGCGCGCCAGCGCCTCTTCTTCGGCCTCGGTGCGCGGTTCGCCAACGGCCAGCGTGGCCACTGAGCCAAGGGCGCAGAGAACAGCAATGACACGTCGAGCAAGCATCCGGGAATCCTTCCCGATTCTGGAATGGCAGCGAGGCGTAGCATAGCCACCCGAACGGCAGCCCGCAACGTCATGTCATAACTGGAGAATTTGAGGGTTCTTCACAGGGCGACGGATCACTCTCTCGCTGTCCATCGTGCCGGTGCGCGGGGAATGTGGCAGTGCCCGTTTTTCGCGTAGTATCAAAAGGTTTTCGGTAAATTATCGTGGAAAGGATCAGGCATGGTCGGCCCCGGAGTATCCGGGGCCGACTGTCGGTGTCATTCCAACTCGATCAGCAGATCCTTGGCGTCGATCTGTCCGCCGGGCGTCACATGCACGGCTTTGACGGTGCCATCCCGCTCGGCGTGCAGGCCGGTTTCCATCTTCATCGCCTCGATGGTCAGCAGCAGATCGCCGTCCTTGACCGTCTGTCCGACCGAAACCGCGACGGTGGCCACAACACCCGGCATCGGGGCACCAATCTGGTTGGGGTTGCCCAGCTCTGCCTTGGGGCGGGCAACAGTCTTGGCCTTGGCATCGCGGTTGGGCACGCGGATGGTGCGCGGCTGCCCGTTCAGTTCAAAGAAGACCTTTACGTCGCCGTCTTCCTGCGTCTCGCCCACCGCCTGCAGGCGGATCTCCAGCGTCTTGCCGGGGTCGATCTCTGCGGTGATCTCCTCTCCCGGCTCCATGCCGTAAAAGAAGGTCCGCGTGGGCAGGGTGCGCACCGGGCCATAGGTCTCGTGCCGCGTGGCGTAGTCGGTAAAGACCTTGGGGTACATCAGGTAGCCGTTCAGATCCTCGTCATCAAAAACCGTATCCTCGAACTTGGCAGCCAAATCCTTGCGCGCCTGGTCGATGTCGATGGGAGCGGCCTTCAGCCCCGGACGATCGGTAAAGGCCTTTTCGTCTTTGAGGATCTTTTTCTGGATCTTCTTAGGCCATCCGCCCGGAGGCTGACCAAGGTTGCCCTTCATCATGTCGATGACGGATTCGGGGAACGACAGGTCCTTTGACGGGTCTTCGACATCGGCGCGAGTCAGACCTTGACTGACCATCATCAGCGCCATGTCCCCCACCACCTTGGACGAGGGAGTGACCTTGACGATATCGCCGAACATCTGGTTCACGTCGGCATAGGTCTGTGCCACCTCGTGCCAGCGTTCTTCCAGTCCCAGAGAACGCGCCTGCGCCTTGAGGTTGGTGAACTGGCCGCCGGGCATCTCGTGCAAATAGACCTCGGACGCGGGCGCCTGCATGCCGGATTCGAATGCCGCGTACTGGCCGCGTACCGCCTCCCAGTAGTTTGAGATTTCGCGGATGGCGGCCATGTCCAGCCCGGTGTCGCGCTCGGTGAACCGCAGGCCTTCGACAACCGATCCCAGCGTCGGCTGCGACGTGTTGCCCGACAGTGCGTCCATTGCTGCATCGACCGCATCCACGCCTGCGCGCACCGCTTCCATGATGGTGGCAATCGCCGCGCCGGACGTGTCATGCGTGTGGAAGTGGATCGGTAGGCCGACCTCTTCTTTCAGTGTCTTGACCAGCATCGCCGCCGCGTTGGGCTTCAGCAGGCCGGCCATGTCCTTGAGACCCAGAAGATGCGCACCCGCATCGCGCAGATCCTTGCCCATGGCGACATAGTATTTCAGGTCATACTTGGCGCGGTCGGGGTCGAGGATGTCGCCGGTGTAGCAAACCGTGCCCTCGAGCACCTTGTTGTTTTCCAGCACCGCATCCATCGCGACGCGCATGTTTTCGACCCAGTTAAGGCTGTCAAACACACGGAACACGTCAACACCGGTCTCTGCCGCCTGTTTGACAAAGAACTGCACCACGTTGTCGGGGTAGTTGGTATAGCCAACCCCGTTGGCCCCACGCAGCAGCATCTGGGTCATGACATTGGGCATGGCTGCGCGCAGGTCGCGCAGGCGCTGCCACGGGCATTCCTGCAAGAACCGGTACGCCACGTCGAATGTCGCGCCGCCCCAGCATTCCACGCTGAACAGTTTGGGCAGCATATGGGCGTAGGCGGGGGCGACCTTGATCATGTCATGGCTGCGCATCCGCGTCGCCAGCAGCGACTGGTGGCCGTCACGCATGGTGGTGTCAGTGATCAGCACATGCTTTTGCGCCGCCAGCCAGTCTGCAACGGCCTGCGGCCCTTTTTCGTCCAGCAGGGTCTTGGTGCCTGCGGGCGGCGTCTCCAGCGGCACCTTGGGCGCGCGCGCCGGTTTCAGGTCCGGAGGGGGCAGGGCGCGGCCCTGCACCTCGGGGTGACCGTTCACCGTGATGTCGGCGATATAGGTCAGCACCTTGGTGCCCCGGTCCCGGCGTTTTTTGAAATCGAACAGCTCAGGCGTCGTATCGATGAATTTGGTGGTGTACTGGTTGTTCAGAAAGACCGGGTGTTTCAGCAGGTTGATCACGAATTCGATGTTCGTGGTCACACCCCGAATGCGGAATTCGCGCAACGCGCGGTCCATCCGGCTGATCGCCTTTTCCGGGGTCTGCGCCTTGGCCGTCACCTTGACCAAAAGCGAGTCGTAATAGCGCGTAATGACGCCGCCGGCATAGGCGGTGCCGCCGTCCAGACGGATGCCCATGCCCGTGGCCGAGCGGAACGCCGTGATGCGCCCGTAGTCGGGGATAAAGTTGTTGGACGGATCTTCTGTCGTGATCCGGGTCTGCAACGCATGGCCCGTCAAGCGCACATCGTATTGCGACGCCTTGCCGGTGGCCTCGGCCAGCGATTTGCCCTCTGCGATCAGAATTTGCGCCTGCACGATGTCGATGCCGGTCACCTCTTCGGTGACGGTATGTTCCACCTGCACACGCGGGTTGACCTCGATAAAGTAGAACTTGCCGGTGTCCATATCCATCAGGAACTCGACAGTGCCCGCGCATTCGTAGTTCACATGGGCGCAGATCTTGCGGCCAAGTTCGCAGATCTCTTCGCGCTGGGCTTCGGACAGATAGGGGGCGGGGGCGCGTTCCACGACTTTCTGGTTGCGGCGCTGCACCGAACAGTCGCGTTCGTACAGGTGATAGATATTGCCCTGCTGGTCGCCAAGGATCTGCACCTCGACGTGGCGGGCGCGGATGATCATCTTTTCAAGGTAGCCCTCGCCGTTGCCAAAGGCGGCTTCGGCCTCACGCCGACCCTCCAGCACCTTGTCTTTCAGCTCTTTGGCGCTTTCGATCGGGCGCATGCCCCGGCCACCACCACCCCAGCTGGCCTTCAGCATTAGCGGATAGCCGACCTCATCGGCCTCTTTGGCGATGGCGTCGAAATCGTCGCCCAACACCTCGGTGGCGGGAATCACCGGCACACCCGCCTCAATGGCAACCCGACGGGCGCTGGCCTTGTCGCCAAGGGCGCGCATGGTTTCGGCCTTGGGACCGATGAATGTGATGCCAGCCTCGGAGCAGGCGTCCACGAAATCGGGATTCTCCGACAGCAGGCCATAACCCGGATGGATCGCGTCCGCGCCACAGGCTTTGGCCACGCGGATGATCTCGGGAATCGACAGATAGGCTTGGACTGGGCCCAGCCCCTCGCCGATGCGATACGCCTCATCCGCCTTGAAGCGGTGCAAGCCCAGCTTGTCCTCTTCGGCGTAGACGGCGACCGTCTTTTTTCCCATTTCGTTCGCAGCCCGCATGATACGGATCGCGATCTCGCCCCGGTTGGCAATCAGGATCTTTTCGAAATCAGCCATAAGTCAGGGGTCCCTTTTCGGCACAGAGGCGCGTTTGCGCAATTTTGTTACTTTGAGGCTGTGCCGCGCCGCAGCGCAAGGGGGTTTTGCAAATTATTCGGTCACGGCGGTCGCATTTGCAAATTTTGCGAAGGGCGGGGGTCGGGGCCCCTTGGAAAGGGGGGAATCGCCGATTTCGTAAGGTTGTGTTCAGACTATCATTTTAGCGTCGTCGCGCGGAAACGCCTTGTACTTTTGGGCCAAATCAACGGAGGACGCCGTGAAGCGGCTGATCTACCTCAGTTCTGCCGTAAGGCTGGCGACACGCGATGATCTGGCGCAGATCCTTGGCGCGGCGCGGCGCAACAACAGGCGCGATGGCGTCACCGGGTTGCTGATGTACCACGACGGGACGTTCCTGCAGATCCTCGAAGGGGAGGAAACGGCCGTCGATCGCGTCTTTGAGCGAATCGCGCGGAACGACCTGCACCGAGGCGTCCAAAGCCTGCCATCGTCCCAAGTCCACGAACGGTTGTTTGCCGACTGGACCATGGCCTTTGCCAGACCGGACGCGTTTTGTGTAGATGACGATCTGGGGGCAAAGGCATTTGTGGCGGTCAGACAGGATCTTGACCGGATCGAGGCGTCCGACAAACGCGCGGCGACTTTCGTGCGAAGGTTCTTTTCAACGTTTCGCGATCTGGGGTCTCTCACGGGACGGTGAAACGGACTACCCTGCGGTTACCGCCTGTCCGCGCAGATCAACCGGGCGCGCAACGTCCAATTGCCCGATGCAGGCCACCAGATCCCGGCGCAACATGTCGATCAGATGGGCCGGACCACGATCCCCCAGCGCGCAAACCGCGTAATGCCAGGCGCGCCCCATCATCACGAAATCCGCCCCCAGGGCGATGGCGCGCAGCATGTCCAACCCGCCTTCGATCCCGCTGTCAAAGATCACCGGCAGCGTGGTCGCCGCCCGCACGCCGGGCAGGTACTCTACCGACCCCGGCACACCGTCGAACTGCCGTCCGCCATGGTTTGACACCCAGATGGCATCGACCCCTTCGTCCTGCATCCGCGCGGCATCGTCGGGGCGTAGCACTCCCTTGACCACCAGCGGCCCATCCCATGCATCGCGCAGCCAGCGCAGATAGTCCCAGTCCGGCGCAGTGCGCAGGAGATAACCAATGTGGGCGGTGGGATCGCGCGGGGCATTGTCCTGGGAATATTTGTCCAGCGTTTTCATGCGGGGCATCCCGGCGCGCATCCGTGCCAGAGACCATGCCGGGCGCATAGCGCATTGCAGCGCGATGCGCGGCGTGATGCGCGGCGGTTGCACCAGTCCGCCCTTCACCTGTTTCTCGCGGCGCGAGGCGACGGGGACGTCGACAGTCAGGACCAGAACCTTGAATCCGCTGGCCTTGGCCCGCGCCAGCATGTCCCGGCGCATATCGACGTCGCGCGGGGGGTACAGCTGGAACCAGCCTTTGCCGCCGGTTTCGGGACCAATCTCTTCGGGTGTGGCATTGGCGACCGTCGACAGCGCATAGGGCAGACCGGCCTTGGTCGCCTCCTGCGCCAGCAACCGTTCCGCCCCGGGCCACAGCAGCCCGGATTGGCCCACCGGCGCCACGCCAAAGGGCAGGGGGTGGGTCTGGCCAAACAGCTCCACCGACAGGTCCGGCGTCACCTCACCATGCAGGATCGACGGTGTGAACAGCACATTGTCCAGCGCGGTGCGGTTGCGGCGTGCGCTGGCCTCTGTCCCCGTGGCCGAGTCAAGATAGGCCCAGGCAAAATGCGGAACGCGTCTGCGCGCGGCGCGACGCAGATCGGCGATGGTCAAATAACGACTGTGAAGATCCATGACGCTGTCTGGCGCGGGACATGACGGGACGCAAGTGACCTCACCGGCATTCTCGACAAATCTTCAACATATTTTAAGCGCCTTGGCAGAAGTTGGTCCTCAGCGATAGAAAAGGACATCCCATGCACGCGATGATTGTCGACCTTGATCCCACACGCCTTGAACGCAGCCAGATCGCCTTTCTGGAATCGGGCATCCATGTCACAGGATCGGGCAGTTTTGCGGTGGCTGAGACCTGTCTGCGCCGGGCGGTGGTCGACGTGTTGGTGATCGACGCCGATTGCGGGGCAGAGCGGATTGTCAGCCTGACCGCGCTGGCGGAACGGCGCAATCCACGGCTGGTCACCATCCTGTTGGCCCGCGACGTGGCCGAGATCACGGATCTGTACTCTGACGCCGTGACGACGCTGCATTGCGTGCTGGATGGGCGTGTTTCCCCGCGTGTCGTGGCGCGCATGGCGCAGGCCTCGCTGGCGGGCTGCGCCGCGTGCAAGCTCACCCCG
>TARA_R100000789_G_scaffold42075_5_pt1 | contig 16805 bp, 16 predicted proteins | sample TARA_R100000789 | Tara Oceans TARA_R100000789 (sample SAMEA2623403) | marine metagenome | biome: marine biome (ENVO:00000447); feature: mesopelagic zone (ENVO:00000213); material: "saline water (ENVO:00002010), including plankton (ENVO:xxxxxxxx)" | depth 450 m
CAAGTGATCACGCAACCCCTGATCAACCCCGGAGCCACACGACCGCCCGTGCCGCCGTTCGTGGCACCCGATCCAATCCCCCCGCGCCAGACGCGCGTCCCAACGCCGCCCCCACAGCCTCGCCCCCTTGGCCCACGACTGTCGGGCGTGCCGCTGGATCCGGCCTCTTCCACCGACGCCAAACCGGTCGAGGAAATGCCCTACATCACCTTTGCCGCCCCCGACTATGGCGACGGATACGAAGTGTCGATCGTCAACAGCGTGCGCGGCACCGGTCGTTTGCGGGTGTCCACCGATTATGGTCCCGTGTTCTGCACCGGCTTTGTCTTTGGGCCCACCGTTGTGGCGACCTCTTATGCCTGTGTGCCGGGCGTCCTTGAGAACCCGAACACACACGCCAGCACGATCGAGGAAATCCGCATCGTCTTTGACCATGTGTTCCCCGATCAGCGGCTATGGTCCGCACAGGGCTATGTCCTGACGCTCGACACCGAGCTATCGAGCCGCGAAACAGGCATTGCGGTTCTGCATATCGCCGATCCGGATACCAGCTTTGCTGCGGACCGCATCCAGCGCGTCGGCAAGGCGATTCCCGATCCCCGGTCACCGCTGTACATGCTGTCACATCCGCGCGGCGAGTCGATGCAGTTCCAGCACTGTGGCGCGGTCTACTCCGACCCGGCCTATCTGCCCGCCAAGACGTTCGAGCACAGCTGCCAGAGCGATTTTGGCGATCTGGGCGCACCGATCTTTGACGCCGCCACCGGCGCAGTGGTTGGCCTGCACCTCAGCCATCAGCTGTCGACGGGACGCCGCTTTGCCCAGCAGACGCTGGACCTGGCCAATTGGATCGGCGACCAGCAGTAATCCAGCATCGCGATGCCTTGGCCCCCGCCCAATATGGGTGGGGGCCTTTGCTGTCTTTGGCATTCGGGTCGAAAGCGATATGATTTCCAGAGTTGGATGGAGGGGCTAGGCGGTCAATCTCCTTGGCCTCGCTCGCAGCCTTCGGCCTTCTGTTTACCGCCTCTTCAAGTGTTACCTGCGAAGGGGCATTTGCACTTTGCCCGACGATGACACGGTGCACACGCTGACGCGCGGGTTGGCTTTTGCCGCCAGCCGAGGCCGAATGCCACGGGTTGAAGCATCGCCCACTTATGCCTAGATCGATTGTGAAAGCTATCTCAGGGGAAAACGACATGCACCTGCCACCGAAAGTAACGGACCGCGCGTTTGCACGCCTGGCCGAGATAGGCGCCAGAACAGACGGCAAGGCATTGCGCGTGGCCGTCGAGGGCGGCGGCTGTTCCGGCTTTCAGTATGAGATCAAACTTGACGCTCCGGCGGACGACGATCTGGTGATTGCAGGCGGCGACGAACAGGTCATTGTAGATCCGGTGTCCCTCCCCTTTCTATCGGGTGCCGTGATCGATTTTTCGGATGAATTGATCGGCGCGCGCTTTGTGATCGAAAACCCGAATGCCACCAGTTCCTGTGGCTGCGGGACGTCCTTTTCGATCTGAAACCAGATCATTAGCGGCGCGGGGTGTCCTTGCCCTCCACCGAGAAAGACATTAAAAAGGGCGTCCGTTTTGGACGCCCTTGGCTTTTGTACTGATGTTACCGATTCACTCAGCCGGGATGACCCGCGGACGGCCAAGGTGTTCCTCAAGGATCAACCACATGCCAGAGCCGACCACCAGCATGACCCCCGCCCAAGTGCCGATTGTCGGGATCTCGCCGAAGGCCAGAAAGCCGATTACCACCATCCAGACAAATTGCAGGTTCATCAGCGGAGTGGCAACATAGGCAGGCAGCAAGCGCAACGCCTCTGCCACGATGTAGCGGGCGGCGAACAACGCAGCGGCGTAGGCGACGACCCAACCCATGTCGGTCAGGCTCATCGGTTTCCAGACAAAGGGCAGTGCTACGGCCATGGTCACCATCAACGCGGCATTGGGCCAGAAGACCTGTGCCAGCGGTGCGCGTTCTGCCTTGGCGATGACACGCGCCGCCAGCATCGACCCGCAGCCTGTCATTGCGGCTAACAGGGCCCAGGCATGGCCAGCCTGCGCGTTTGATACACCACCCGGCATCAAGAACAGGATACCGCCCGCCCCAAGGGCCAGCGCCGCCCATGCAGCCGGGCGCGGTGTCTCATTCAAGATCGGGCCGGACAGGACAGCGGCGATCAGTGGGATCAAACCGATGAACAGAAAGACATCGGCGAAGGGCAACAGGCGAAATGCCTGAAAGAACGCAACCGACGCGATAACCGTCAAAACCGATCGCACGATCATGGGCTTTTTGGACCGGATGCGCAGACCCGGGCCCGTGTCAGTGGCCCGCGCCCCGGCAAGTGCGAAAGCCATGACCAACGCCGAAGACAGCACAAAAAGCTGAGGAGCTGCATAGCCCCCGGCAATGAACTTGGTGATGCCATCCGCTGCGGCCATCATGCCAGTGTAGGCAACGATCAACGCCGCCCCCACCATTGCGCTGGACAAAACGACCCGGTTCATGCGCGGCCTGCCCGGGCGAAACCCTCAAAATAGGCGTCGAATAGCGTGCTCGAGTTGACGGCAACACTTAGAACGTCTCGGGCCTGCGGCGACAGCGACGGTTCCATTATGGGCCGCATCCGCCCCCAGTCGCCAGAGCGGCGATCAAGACCGTAAATGGCTTGGCTGAGTTCGCGCAGAACTGTCTGCGGCCGGGCCCCGCTTTTGAAATGCAACCGGTCGTCGCAGACAGGCTTGCGGAACAACGCAGAGCCTGTGACCGCCTGATGCCAGTTGCACACCAGATATTCATGGTAGTCGTCATTGAGTGAGGCGGACGGATCAGCGGTTATCCCATACGCGGCGGTCTCTTGTTCCAGCCACGCGGTCCATACAGCGGGCGGCGTACGCCCTGCGTAGTGCAACGCGATGCAGACCTCGGCCACCAAATCGGCGTTCTGATCCAGAAAGGCGGTCAGCCCGGCGAAATGCAGGCTCTGGATTGCCTCGTCTGGCAGATCGGGATCGCGGCGGCCGTATTCCGACAGGTAGTAGACGATGTGGGTCAGTTCATACGCGGCTTTCTTGTTGGGCAGCGCAAAGGTCGCGGTGCGGGCGCAAAAGGCGCGCAACCGGTCGTTCAACCCGTCGTCGCGAACGGGATCAATCCCCCGGCGCGACATCAGACGGCGCGCCTCGGCGCGTTGCAGATCCGAAAGCTCGGCCTCTGCCAGACCTTCGCGGGCAGCGAAATCCACCATCCTTTGGGCTTCGTTTCCCGGCATCCCGAGATCTTCGAGATCGAGCGACATCGACAGCAGAAAGCGGTAGTATTGTGGAAAGAATTCCAGCCGGGTCACCGCGTCGGCATAAAACCCCGCGTGCCGCGCCAGCGCCTCTGGCGCAACGCTTTGGCCGGTACATTCCAGAATGTTCAGAAGCTCGGCGTTTTCCTTCAACCAGAACACGTCATCGCCGGTGCGGCGGTGATCTGCAAAGGCTCCCAGAAGCGCGGTAATCCGCGCTTCCAGTGGGGGTATCCGGGACGGGACGGTCAGTTGGATGATATTGGTCATCTCTGGGATCTCCTGCTGTCATGTGGCAGAGCGTCCCCGCCCCGCCCGGGTATCGGTGTTTGGTATTAGGCGCGTGCCGGACCCGACCAGCTGGTGAAGGCCTGAACGCTGTCGCCGGTTTCGGTGTCGCCGGTCACCGGACCGGACCACGAGGTAAACGCCTCGACATTGTCGCCGGCATCACGGTCGCCTGCCGTGGGACCAGACCAGGACGTGAACGCCTGCACATTGTCCCCGCGCTGAGCGTCGCCGGTCGCCGGGCCGGACCATGAGGTGAATGCCTCGACATTGTCGCCTGCGTCACGGTCACCTGCCGTGGGACCTGACCAGGACGTGAACGCCTGCACATTGTCGCCGCGCTGAGCGTCGCCGGTCGCCGGGCCGGACCACGAGGTAAACGCCTCGACATTGTCGCCTGCGTCACGGTCGCCCGCTGTGGGACCAGACCAGGACGTGAACGCCTGCACATTGTCGCCGCGCTGAGCATCGCCGGTCGCTGGACCAGACCATGAGGTAAACGCCTCGACATTGTCGCCACGGTCCACTTCACCAGTTGCGGGACCCGACCAAGAGGTGAAAGCTTCGACGGAATCGCCCGTTTCGCGTGTGCCGGTCGCCGGGCCGGACCAAGACGTGTAGGCTTCGACGGAGCCACCCGAGAAGAGGTCGCCAGTCGTCGGGCCAGACCACGAGGTGAACGCCTCGACCGCGTCGCCGGCAAAGGCGCTCGTTTCCGCGCTGGAAACGATTTCTTCAGGGCTATGGATATTGATGAGGGCAGTCATGGTGTCGCTCCTTGTCCAGGTTGAGCTGCTATGCCCTTGAAATCTGCACGCAAAAGCTGTTTGCAAAAAAGTTAATTCTTGTTAAGGTTGTTTAAGAATTTGCTTATCCACAATTTCGATTCGGGCAGCCGTTTCGAAATCCGTCACAATACGGCTTATCCACAGAAACAAATTTTCTGTGGATAGTTTCAAACTTTGCAAGGCAACGCCGCTTTGCAAAGCCAAAGACGTGCGTTTCAACCCCGAATCATATGGACCAGAGCGGGTGTTTTGTGACGCCCCGGACGCCAATAGGTTGCAGTCCCGACACAATGCTCAACTCAACTGGTACAATTCAGCACTTTTTCTGTGACGCTTGACCCGACCCGTGTTGCCTGCAATCCATGAGGAACGCACCGGCAGGAGTCCCGTCATGAAAATCGCCACTTTCAACATCAATGGAATCAAGGCACGCCTGCCTGCCGTGCTAGATTGGCTGGACGAGGCGCAACCGGACGTTGTGCTTTGTCAGGAAATTAAGTCGGTCGATGAGAATTTTCCGCGAGAGCCCTTTGAGGATCGCGGCTACAACGTCGAAACTCACGGACAGAAAGGCTTTAACGGGGTTGCGATCTTGTCCAAACGTCCGCTGGAGGATGTTCGGCGCGGGCTGCCCGGTGATGACAGCGACGAACAGGCGCGCTGGATCGAGGCCACAGTGATGGGCGACACGCAGGCAGTGCGCGTCTGCGGGCTGTATCTGCCCAACGGCAACCCGACCCCCGGCCCCAAGTACGACTACAAACTGGCCTGGATGGACCGGCTGGAGACCCGCGCTCGCGAACTGATGGCAGACGAGATGCCCGCACTGATGGCGGGCGACTATAACGTCATCCCGCAGGCCGAGGATGCCGCCCGCCCCGCGGTCTGGACCGAGGACGCGCTGTTCCTGCCGCAAACCCGGGCCGCGTTTCGCCGCATTCTGAACCTTGGCTTTACCGAAGCATTCCGCGCCCGCACGCAGGCACCGGGTCACTACAGCTTTTGGGATTATCAGGCGGGCGCGTGGCAGCGGAACAACGGCATCCGCATCGACCACCTGTTGCTGACCCCGGCGGCGGCCGACCTGATGACCGATTGCCAGATCGACTCTGCCATTCGCGGCCGCGAAAAACCCTCGGACCATGTGCCGGTCTGGATCGACCTCGCGGCCTGACGTCGCGGGGACGCCGCTTGCACGCCCCCGGATGACACCCTATTTCAGTCGGAAACACCGAAAAGAGCGGAGCCGCCCATGCCGATGTATGCCAAGGAACTAGAGGATCTGCTGCGTCAGTCCTTTCCCGACGCCAAGATCTCTGTCGATGGTCAGGACGGGGTCCACATGTCTGCCCTTGTCATCGACGAAAGCTTTCGCGGAAAGAACCGTGTCCAGCAGCAGCGGGCGGTTTACGGCGCGCTCAAAGGTAAGATGGACGGTCCCGATGGCGCATTGCACGCGCTGGCCCTGACGACCAAAGCGCCCGACTGATGGGTGAGGCCGCAGGCTGGGTGCTGAACGCACTGCTGTACGCGGCGTTTGGAATTTACGATGCGGTCATCTTTTTGCTCTGCAGAATGCCGCAATTACTCAGACATGGACCGCGTCTGTGGTGGGTCCAACGACAAATGCGCCGACGGGCGTGGAAACGGAGACAGATATGAGCGATGCCAAGACCCAGATCGACGAAACCGTAAAAGCCAATGACGTCGTGCTCTTCATGAAGGGCAACAAGGCCATGCCTCAGTGCGGCTTTTCCAGCCGCGTGGCCGGTGTGCTCAACTACATGGGTGTCGAGTATAATGACGTGAACGTGTTGGCGGACGATGCCATCCGCCAAGGGATCAAGGACTACTCCGACTGGCCGACCATCCCGCAGCTGTATGTCAAAGGTGAATTTATCGGTGGTTGCGACATCATCACCGAGATGACCCTGTCGGGTGAACTGGACCAGTTGTTCGAGGCCAACGGCGTTGCCTACGACAAGGACGCCGCAGAAAAGATCCGCGAAGCCAACGGTTGACCCACGGCAAAGCGCCAGAAAAATTGTGATGGCGGGCAGGTTCAACCTGCTCGCCATTTTCAATTCTGACGTTTGAACTCTGGAGAGTTGCCGTGGAGCTTTTTGTTGTCGTAACCCTGATCCTTGCGTCGTTTCTGGGAACCGGACTGATCGCCCTTGCGGTCTGGCGCGGGCATCAGAAACGGGAGCAACTCAAGACATTTGCAGCCGAACAGGGCTGGACCTATCACCATACCCCTTCAACCGGCGGGCGCGGCAGCCGGTCGGTGATATCGGACCCGTCTGAGGGGTGGGAGCTGGTGCAGTATGTGCAGACAAGCGGAACACCGGCGGGCAATGGCAGCACGCGGCGTTGGACCCAGTTTACCCAATCCCAGTTGGCGCTGGACTCCGGGCTGGCGCTGCTGGGGCCGGAGATCCCGGAAAAAACCGCAGCCATGGCAGAGATGATGCTGGCCAAGACCGGGGGCGGCATGATCGGAAAGATGCTGCTGGACCGGATGACCGGCGGGTTGGGCGACGAGGCGTCAGATTTGCGCGCGGTGTCCGGCGACGGGCGCGGCACATTGTTTGCAACGCCGGGATGTGAGGCCGCCCTGGCCCCGGTGCGGGACGTGCCCCAACTGATCGAGGCGCGCAAAGGGTTGAACGAGGCGATGCAGCCGGTGGTTTCGCTGGGGCGAGAGGGGCTGCGGATCAGGCGGACCGGACTGCTGCGCGACACCGATGACATGCTGCGTTTTGTCGAATTGGGGCGCGCGTTGAGCCAAAAACTGACCGGCTGACGCCAGCTGTTTAGAAGACGAAAGGCGCAGGTAGGTTTGAGAACGGGACGAGGCGCTGTTGTCGCCACATCGCCCCGTCCACTATCGCTTGACCGACAGGTCGTTTACCCGGCCTGCGCCTCATCAAATGTATTGGCCAGCGCCTCTGCACGGGCGGCAATTTCGGCCAGCGCATCGGTCAGATCGTCCGGAATAACCGCCACTTCGACCTTTTCAGGCGCGGGCGCTGGCTTTGACTTCAGCTCGGACAGTTCGCCCTCGACAGCCTTGAGCTTGTCCTGTGCCTCGCGCAGCCGTTCTTCCAGCCCGGCGGTCTTGTCCGCCAGCATCAACCCCGCCATCAGCAACATCCGCGCCTCGGGCATCCGACCGATCTGGGTCACCAGCACCTGAGCCTCTGTGTCCAGCAGTTGGGCCGCCGACAGCAAGTACTGTTCTTCGCCCTGTTGGCAGGCAACCTCAAAGCTGCGACCGCCGATCTTGATCTCGACTTCCATCTGGCTCATCCCTGCCTCCCGTCTTCTGCGGCCTCCGCCAGAAGCGGTGTCAGCGCATCCAGCACTGCCCCGGTCTCTGCCGCCTCGGCAGAGCGCGCGGCGCGCAGCGCCTCCAGCTCGGCCTCCATGCCACGATTGATCAACTCTGGCTCACCGACACCCTGGGCGTTGGCCTCGCGCAGGGCGGCATTGGCAGCCATCAGCTCTTCGTTGGCCGCGCGCAATTTCTGCAATTCTGCGTCCAGCGCTGCCAACGACGCCGAACCTGCCGGTTCAGTCCCGGTGGGGGCCTCGGCCTCTGCCATGCGCGCCTTGAGCACGCGCAATCGCTCTTGCAGCTGGGCATTGGCCATCTGCTCTTCGTCCAGCGCCTCTTTCAGCTCTGTGACCTCGGGCGTGTCGCCCTCATCGGTGTCCGACGTCGTCTGCGCCTCTGCCAGAGCGCGTTCCATCTCTGCAGCCGCGTCAACACGAACGGCTGCCACTGCGGCGTCCAGGTCAGCCTCGGCCTGTTCACGCGCTGCGGCAAAGGCCTCTCGTGTCTGGGCCAACTCTTGTTCGGCAGCCTCTGCCCGGCCGCGCAATGCCTCATAATCCTCTGGTGCAGGGCCGGGGTTCAACCCGTCGATCCCCTGCCCGATGCGATCCAGTGCGCGTGTGATCCGCGACTGCAAGTCCTCGATCTGGCTCATATGCCCTGTTTCGTCCTCTTGCCCGGCCCGGTGCACGCTGTGCGCGGGGTGCCTTTTCCCTGTGGACCGAATCGCCGCACATTGGGTTCTGGAAAGTTTAACAAGCGAAAAAGGAAAATGCGCCCCCTTATCTTCCAAGGCCTTAGACGGCGGCCTTCATGCGCCACGCGGCGCATTGCTTGCACTTCGCCACATGGCTGCTATTGACGCGGCAAAACCCCCAGCCAGAGGATCGAAACCCGGTGGATATCCAAGAGCTTCGTACCCGCAATCCGGATCACTGGATGCGCGCCACGGCCATCCGCGCGCTTGCGCTTGACGCCGTCGCGGCCGCCAATTCAGGTCACTCGGGCATGCCCATTGGCATGGCCGACGTCGCCACCGTGCTGTTCTCGAAGCACCTCAAGTTCGACGCAGCCCAGCCCGAATGGGCTGATCGTGATCGTTTTATCCTGTCGGCCGGCCATGGCTCGATGCTGCTGTATGCGCTGCTGTATCTGTGCGGTGACCCCGAGATCACGCTGGAGCAGGTCAAGAATTTCCGCCAACTTGGCGCCAAAACCGCCGGTCACCCAGAGAACTTCCTCGCCAAGGCGATCGAGACCACGACCGGCCCGCTGGGTCAGGGCATCGCCAACTCTGTCGGGTTCGCCATCGCAGAGGAAAGCCTGCGCGCGCGGTTTGGCCGGAAACTGATCGACCACCATACCTATGTCATCGCTGGCGACGGATGCCTGATGGAGGGCATCAGCCATGAGGCCATCGGTCTTGCCGGGCGGCTGGAACTGGGCCACCTGATTGTCTTCTGGGACAACAACGACATCACCATCGACGGCAAGGTGTCACTGTCGGATCGCACTGATCAGGTCGCTCGGTTCAAGGCATCGGGATGGCATGTGCAGGAAATCGACGGCCACGATCCAGAGGCCATCGACGCCGCCATCGACGCCGCCAAGAAGACCGGACAGCCGTCCATGATCGCCTGCAAGTCGCATATCGCCCTTGGCCATGCGGCACAGGACACCTCCAAGGGTCACGGCGCGCTGACCAACGATGACCAGAACAATGCCGCCAAAGAGGCATGGGGCTGGACATCGGCGCCGTTCGACATTCCCGCCGAGGTCAAGTCCTGGTGGGAAGAGGCCGGATCGCGCGGTGCTGCGGATCGCGCCGAGTGGGAAACCCGTCTGGCGGACATGAGCGCGGCCCGTCAAGCCGAGTTCACCCGCGTCATGACCGGCGAAGCGCCGAAAAAACTGTCGGCTGTGATCAAGGCCCTGAAAAAACAGGTGTCCGAGACCGCGCCCAAGGTGGCCACCCGCAAAGCGTCCGAAATGGCGCTAGAGGTGATCAACCCGGTGATGCCGGAAACGCTGGGCGACTCTGCCGATCTGACCGGATCGAACAACACGCTGACCGGCGATCTGGGTGTCTTTGACACCGACAACCGCAAGGGCCGCTACATCTACTACGGTATCCGTGAGCACGGCATGGCCTCGGCGATGAACGGCATGGCGCTGCACGGTGGCGTGCGCCCCTACGGCGGCACTTTCATGGCGTTCACCGACTACGCGCGCCCCGCGATGCGGCTGGCCGCGCTGATGCAGACGCCGACGGTCTTTGTCATGACCCACGACTCCATTGGTCTGGGCGAAGACGGCCCGACCCACCAACCGGTCGAACATCTAGCGATTTCGCGCGCCACACCGAACACGCTGGTGTTCCGCCCCGCCGACACGGTCGAAACCGCCGAGGCCTGGGAAATCGCGCTGCGCCAGACCGGTACGCCGTCGGTCATGTCGCTGACCCGCCAGGGCCTGCCCACCGTGCGGTTGGAGCACAAGAACGCCAACCTGACCGAAAAAGGCGCCTATGTCTTGGCCGATGCAGAGGGCAAGCGTCAGGCGATTCTGATGGCGACCGGCTCTGAGGTGTCGATTGCCATGGCCGCACGCGATCTGTTGCAGGCCGAGGGGATCGGCACGCGGGTTGTGTCGATGCCCTGCTGGGAGTTGTTCGAGGCACAGGACGAAAGCTATCGCCGTCGCGTGTTGCCGGGTGGTCCGGTGCGCGTCGCGGTTGAGGCTGCGGTCAGCTTTGGCTGGGACCGCTGGCTGTTCGGGGAACGTGGCAAGCGCGACAAGGGTGCGTTTGTCGGGATGCCCGGTTTCGGCGCGTCTGCCCCGGCCGAAGAACTGTTTAAGCATTTCGGCATCACCGCCGAGGCGGTGGCGGAAAAGGTCAAAGGGATGCTCTGAGCCTCCTTTTGATCAACGACACAGAGAAGCGGGCCGGAAACATCAGTTTCCGGCCCGTTTTCTTTTCTTGTCGCAGTGGGATCAGTGCAGCGGCTTGCCTGTCGGCAAGCGGTCCAAAACGGCACGCGCAGCGCGCAGGCCGGGCCGTTCCCCGCCGCGCCCCAGCCGCTGCATGGTCAGATCCATCGCCAACTGTTGCGCGCCGGGCGCGTCCAGAACTGCGCCGATGGCCTGTGTGATCGGTCCGGGCAGGCATTTGGCGCCAATGAACTCCGGGATCACGCGGGTTTCGGACACCAGGCTGACCAGCGTTACGCTGTCCACACGCAGCATCCGGCCAATGATCTGGCGGCTGAGCCAACTCATGTCATAGGCGATCACCATCGGCGTCCCCGCTGCCGCCAGTTCCAATGAAACCGTGCCCGAGGCCGCCAGCGCCACATCCGCCGCCGCAAAGGCCGCGCGTTTGTCCAATCCGTCGGGGTCATTGGCAGGCTCAATCAACAGCGGCGCGCCCGGCCAATTGGCCACCTCAGCGCGCACCGTGGCCGCAACTGGCCCGGCCGCGGGGATCACCAGCCGCAGATCCGGTCGCATAGCGTGCAGTTGGCGCGCGACCTGCGCAAAGATCGGCAACAGACGACCAACCTCGGACCGACGCGACCCCGGCAGGATCAACGCCATCTCTCCGGTGATTCCGTGGCGCGCGCGAAAAGCCAGCACCTGCTCTGTCGTGGCCTGCGGTTCCATCACCACTGGATGACCAACAAAATCGCAGGGAATGCCTGCCGCCTCCATGTAAGGCGGTTCAAACGGCAACAAGGCCAGCACCTGATCCACATGTGCCGCCATCTTTTCGGCGCGCTTGGGGCGCCATGCCCAGACGGTGGGGGCCACATAATGCACCACGCGCACGTCAGACACCGCTTTGACCAGCCGCGCCACACGCAGGCTAAATTCTGGCAGGTCCACGGTGATCAGCACGTCAGGCCGCTCGGCCACAACCGCATCGGCGGTCTGTCGAATACGCGCCTTGAGGTGGCGGTATTCCTTGAGGATCTCACCAATCCCCATGATGCTGATTTCATCCATGTCGAACAGGCTGTCCAGCCCTTCGGCCTGCATCAGCGGTCCGCCAATGCCGCGAAAGGTGACATCTGGCACCAGTTCTTTCAGCCCCGCCATCAGCGCCGCGCCAAGGCGATCCCCAGAGGGTTCCCCAGCGGTGATAAACACCCGCATCACGTCCCCCTTTCGCGCACCCAGAGGAATAGTCCGGCAGCGTTTAGCCGTTCTATCACGCGGACACGGTCCAGAACCATGACGCCACCTGCCTCTATCACGATGCCGGCAAGACTGGCGGCGATTGCTCCCTCTGCCGTGCCGATCCCGATCACCGGCAAATCGGCGCGGCGGTCCTGGCCGGGCTTGGATGCCTTGTACAGAACCCCACCATGCGCCTCTGGCCCCAGACCGCGCAGCATGGCATCGGTGCCGTCCTGCCCCTCGCGCGCGATGATCTGGGAGGCTTGCACAACACAGGCCTGCCCCAAATCGCGTCGCGCCTGATCGTCAGAGACACCATCGCCAACACTGGCCGCTTGTACCGCCGCATCTCCCGGCTGGGACACAGTCGGCACACCCGCGTCAGGCAACAGGTCCGGCACCAGTTCATGCGCCGCCAACACGGTGAAACCCGCCCCTTCGAGAATGTTAATGACGATCCGCAAGGCACCATCGTCGCCATGACGCAGCGCGCGCAGAATTCGCGGGACAAGCGGCAATGTCCGAAAATCCAATCGTGTCAGTGACAGGTCGGGTCGAGTCACGGCCCCACAGAGACACACCTGCGTCACACCGCGCGCTTTCAGCCAAACAAGCAAACCGCCCAACCGCTCCAACCTAAACAGGTGATCGGCCTTTAGGTGATCAGGTGGACACTGCTCCAGCCCACAGACCAGGAAAGACCCGGACGCGGCCTCGGCCACAGCGGCGGGCAAGGCTCCGCGCCCTGCGATCAAGGCCAGCATCGTCCCTCAACCCGGTGTCAGAAAGCTGCGGTCGCTGTCGCCAAGCACAAATGTGACGATCTCGCGTACATAGTCACTTTGGGTTTCTTCACCCAGACGCCGCGCGCGATCTTGAAAGGCCCCTTCGCCCTGCGCCAGCATCTGAAAGGCCGCGCGCAACGCTGTGATGTCGGACCGGGCCACGCCGCGCCGCTTGAGGCCAACCAGATTCAGCCCATCCAATACACCGCGCGGCCCCTGCACCAACCCGTGTGGGATCACGTCATTGGTCACCATGGTCACGGCCCCGATGATCGCGCCGCGCCCGATGCGCACCCATTGATGGACCCCCGACAGACCGCCGATGATCACCTCATCCTCAATCACGCAATGACCGGCCAGCGCGGCATTGTTGACGAGGATCACATTGTTGCCCACCTGAACGTCATGCGCCACATGACAACCCGCCATGAACAGCCCGTCGTTGCCGATGCGCGTGACGCCGCCACCGCCCTCAGTGCCGGTGTTCATGGTCACATGCTCGCGGATACGGTTGCGCTCACCGATTACCAAACTGGTCTTTTCGCCACGGAACTTCAGGTCCTGCGGGATCTCTCCGATCACGGCGAAGGGAAAGATCACTGTCTCTGCACCGATCTCTGTCGTGCCGGTGACAACCACATGGCTTTTCAGCTCGACACCGTCGTGCAGCACCACCTCTGGCCCGATATGGCAGAACGGGCCGATCACGCAGCCCTGTCCGATCCGCGCGCCGTCCTCGACGACTGCGGCAGGATGGATCACCGCGTCCACAGTCAAGACGGCAGGTCCATCATGGCGGTGAACTCCGCCTCGGCGGCCATGTCGCCCTCAACCTCGGCCACGCCGCCAAATTTCCAGACCTTGCCGCCCGGTTTGCCGCGCAGGGTGGTTAAACGCATCCGCAACTGGTCACCAGGCACCACCTTGCGGCGAAATTTGCACTTGTCGATGGCCATGAAATAAACCTTCATCTCCTTGTCGGCCATGTCGAGCGCGGCCCCCACCATAACGGCGGCGGTTTGTGCCATCGCCTCGACGATGGTCACGCCGGGCATGATTGGCAGTCCGGGGAAATGGCCCTGAAAATGCGGCTCATTCATGGTGACGTTCTTGATGCCAACTGCCGATCGCGTCCCGTCGATCTGTTCGACCCGGTCGACCAGAAGGAACGGATAACGGTGCGGCAGAATGCGCTGGATCAGCTGGATGTCCGCACTGAGAAACGTGTCGGTCATGGGCGGGCTCCCTTCGAGTTTTGGCGTAATCCCTAGCAACGGCGGCGGGCGGGGGCAAGCGCAGGCTCACTCCTGCGGGTCAGGTTGCATCTCAAGGGGTTCTGGCATCGGATCGGGGGTGGGATCGAGCGTCGCATCGGCACCGTCGCCGATTTGGGCATCGATCCGCGCGATGGCTCGGTCTGAAATGTCGATGGAATCAGCCGCGACAAGCACCGTGCGCCGTTCAAGGATCAAAGTAGCGCCTGCCTCGCGCAGCAGGCCCTCAAGCACCGGCTGGGCGACAGTCAGGAACCGTCGGCGCGCCTCATCGGTGCGGGCACCAAGTGCACGCGCCTTTGTGTCCTGTTCATCGCGCAGGCGCTGAACCTTTTCGTCAAAGGCATCCGCCAGCTTGCGGAATTCATCAGGGGCCAGCGTCGAACGCAGGTCGGTCAACCCGCGCTCTTCTTCGGTCAGTTCGGCCTCTATTCTGCGATTCTCGGTCGCGATCGCGCGGCCCGCCTGCTCGATCTCGTTGTTCACACGGCGACCAAAGGCGCTTTCGGAAAAGACCCGCTCAAACTCGATCACAAGGATCGGCGTCGTGGGAACAGATTCCGCCAGGGGGCCGCCCTGCCCCTGCGCGCCTGCCGCGACGCCCCAAAGCGTCAGCAGCAGGATCGCAAGACGGGCGGTCAATTGCACACCCGCCTCAGAACTGGCTAGAGATCGTCAGGTTGAAGTTCTGCGCCTCATCGTACTTTCGTTTCACCAGAGGTTCGGAGAAGTTCAGACGAAGCGGGCCAAACGCGCTGTCCCAGAAGATCGAAAAGCCGATCACATGGCGGGCGTCAAAACCGGTTGAGACGACTGACTGCCCTGTAGTCTTAACTCGGCTCTTTGTCGTGTCGCTCAGCCCCCAGACCGACCCGACATCATAGAACAGACCGCCGGTGATTCCGTACTCCTCTGGCAGGCCAAGCGGGAATTCCGCCTCGAACCGGGCCACGGCGTAAAAGTTTCCGCCCAACGCGTCGTCGACGCCGCCCCCGACTTCACGCGGGCCCATTCCGCCGTAAGTAAAGCCACGCATGATGTCGGGACCAACCAGGAAGCGGTCGGTCACCCGGCTGTCGCCTTGGGAGTAGCTCAATGCCCCGCCTTCAAGCGTCGCGCGCAGGGTGACTTCTTCGTTCATGATGCGGGTTTGGGCAATGGCCTTGGCGTTTGTCCGGATGAATGTGGTGTCGCCCCCAAGACCGGCAAAATCCTGTCCAAATTCGAAACGATAACGGGTGTTCGGGTCCAGGCCCTTTGCCAGCGAATCGAAGATGTAGGTGTAGCCAAGCGAACTATCGTAACGTTCACCCTCGGCCGCCTCGGCGGTCACGATATCGCCAACGTCGGTCTCATTGCGAATGTGGCCATAGTCCAGCGAATAGCGCAGTTGCAGGCGCGCCTGTTCGGCCACCGGGAATTCCAGGAAAGGCTGGAAGATGCCGGTGACGGTGTCGTAATCAGCATTCAGGTTATCAGTTTCCGAATACCCCAGCTGGAAGCCCAATGCGAGGTCACGCCCGAACAGACCCGGTTCCGCGAACCGCAAACCGTATTGCTGCGATTCGGCGGCGTTGCTGATCTTGAAGCTGAACGCCTGCCCGCGCCCGAGAAAGTTCTTTTCGGAGAACCCAAACGTGATGCCGATGCCGTTTGCCGTGGAATAAGATCCGCCCAAGCTGATGGAGCCGGTCGGCTTTTCCTCGACGTCCACGTCGATGACAACCTGCTGTGGGCTGGAGCCTTCGCGCGCGTCCACATCGGCCTTGTTGAAGAAGCCAAGCGCGCGGATACGTTCCGCGCTTTCGCGGATCGCACGCGGGTTGAACGGATCGCCCTCGACCACCTCGAACTGGCGCCGGATGACGCGGTCCAGCGTGGTGGTGTTGCCCTCGATGTCGATGCGCTCGATAAAGATGCGCTCACCGCGCACCAACTGGAACTCGATGTCCAGGGTCAGGTCCCGGTCATTGCGGCTGACGCGCGGTTCGACCCGGACAAAGTTCAGCCCCTCGTTCACCGCCAGCTTTTCGAGGCGAGCAATCTCATTCTCGACCAGTGCGGGCGAATAAACCTTGCCGCGCTTGAGACGAATCTTGCTGGCAAACAGATCGGCATCGACTTCTGACAGGTCAGAGGTCACGGAAACCTCACCAACCTTGAATTGCTGGCCTTCCTCAACGTTGAAGGTGACGAAATATCCGTCCCGTTCCTGGCTGAGTTCGGCGTTGATGCCGGTGATGCGGAAATCGACATAGCCGCGCGAGGAATAGAAGTCGCGCAGGAGCTGCTTGTCGAACTCCACCCGGTCCTCGATGAAGGTGTCTTTGCGGATCACGGCGCGCAACAGGCCCGCCTGCTTGGTATCCAACACGCGGCGCAAACGCCGGTCAGAGTATTGGCCGTTGCCGACAAAGCCGATGCGCTCAACCTCGGCAACGCCACCCTCAAACACCTCGAACACCAGATCGACGCGGTTGTCGCTGCGGCGGATGACCTTGGGCGAGACGCGCGCCGCCAGACGGCCCTGCACCTCATAGGCCTTGCTGACCGCCTGTGCGTCCGCCTCTGCCACGCGCGGGCTGAACACGCGGCGCGACTGCGATTGCACGATCTGAGCCAGATCCTCATCCTTGATGCGCTTGTTTCCCTCAAACGCGATGCGGTTGATGGTCGGATACTCAACGACACGAATGACCAGACGTGACCCTTGTGGGATGATCTCGACGGTCTCGAACAGACCGGAGCCAAGGATTCGCTGATAGGCGTCGTTCAGTTGTGCCGCCGATACGCGATCCCCCCGCGCGATTCCCGCGTAGGACAGGATTGTTCCCGGCTCGACCC
>TARA_R100000789_G_scaffold87797_2_pt1 | contig 16805 bp, 13 predicted proteins | sample TARA_R100000789 | Tara Oceans TARA_R100000789 (sample SAMEA2623403) | marine metagenome | biome: marine biome (ENVO:00000447); feature: mesopelagic zone (ENVO:00000213); material: "saline water (ENVO:00002010), including plankton (ENVO:xxxxxxxx)" | depth 450 m
ATGACAACGACCACCTATGGCCATCTGACATGGGAAGACGTGCGCGATGCCGACAAGGATCGCGTGGTCATCCTGAACGTCTCGGCGACCGAGGATCACGGCCCCCACATGCCGCTGGACACCGACACGGTGCTGGGCATGGCCGTGGCAGAGGGCGTGGCACGCGCCGCCCCCGATGAGGTGTTCATAATGCCGCCCGTGCCCTACGGGTTCAACGAACACCACAAGGACTTTCCCGGCGTGATCTGGATTCAGCCCGAAACGCTGATCGCCTTTGTCACCGACATCACCAAATCGCTGGCCCATCACGGGTTCCGGCGCATCCTGCTGCTGAACTCACACGGATCGAACCATCCCTGCCTTGATCTGGCCGCGCGCAAGACGGTGATCGAGACCGGCATCATCTGCGTCTCCGCATCCTACTGGAACCTGATGTCGGCGCGGATCAACGAGGTCCGCAAATCCGACATCGGCGGCATCGCCCACGCCGGAGAGTTTGAGGCCGCGATGTACATGCACCTGCACCCCGACCGCGTGCATATCGAAAAGTCGACCACGCAGAACCTGCATAACCCGGACAGCAAGTTCTTCAACCTTGATCTGGCGGGCGGCGGCGGCGGCGCGATGCTGATGCGCTGGTGGTCCGAGGTGTCGCCCGACGGCACGATGGGCGACCCGACGGTGGCCGATGCCGAGACGGGCAAGAAATTCCTCGACGCCGCGATCGAGGAAACCACCGCCCTGATCCGCGAAATCCGCGCGCTGCCCATTCTGCCGCGCCATGATCACCACTAACATGACGTTCCTCGTCATGGCCCTGACGGAAAGGCCGCCGATTTGGACACAGAACTGATCCTGCGGGTCTACCCCTTTTTCCTCGAAGCGGCTTGGGTGACGATCCAGCTGTCGGTACTGACAGCAGCCTTGGGTCTGGCCTGTGGCGCGCTGGGGGCTGCGGCGCGGTTGTCGCGTCTGGCAGTCTTTCGCTGGATCGCAGCGGTCTATGTCAGCGTCATCCGGGGCACGCCCGCGCTGATTCAGGTGTTTATCCTCTATTTCGGCGGTCCACAGGTGGGCATCCAGCTGGACTCCTTTGCCGCGGGCACCATCGCGCTGGGGGTGAACATCGGCGCCTACATGACAGAAACCATTCGCGGCGCCATCGTATCCGTCGACAAGGGCCAGTCCGAGGCCGCCCGCACGCTGGGTCTCAGCCGATGGCAGACCATGCGCAAGGTGGTCCTGCCACAGGCCGCGCGGCTGATGATCCGCCCTCTTGGCGTCAACATCAACGCGCTGATCAAAGGCACAGCACTGGTCGCGCCCATTTCGGTGGTGGAACTGACCTACACCGCGCAACGGTTTATCGGATCGACCTACAAGCCGTTCGAAATGTTCCTGCTGTCCGGGCTGCTCTACATGGTGATCATCTATGTGGTGGGTCAGGGCATTCACTGGCTCGACCGGCGGGCGCGCATCACATGAGCGGTATGTTTGACATGACAGGAGCCCGCCATGGGACTTGATTTCTCTGTGGTGCCCGGCTTTTTCGGCGTGCTGTTGATGGGGGCCGGATGGACCGTCGCCATCACCATCTGCGCCGGTCTGCTCAGCTTTTTCGGCGGCATCGTCTTCGCTGTTGTCGCGCTCTATGGCCACTGGTCGCTACGCTGGCCATTCCGGGCCTTTGCCTTTTTGTTCATGGGCACACCGCTGCTGTTGCAGCTGTTCCTGATCTATTTCGGGCTGATCCAGATCGGAATTGACCTGCCCGCCTTTGTCGCCGGGGTAATCGGGTTGGGCCTGCACTTTGCGGTCTACAACTCCGAACTGATACAGGCGTCGATCCTTGCGGTGGACAAGGGCCAGTATGAGGGCGCGCGCACGCTGGGCCTGTCGCGCGGCCAGACCCTGCGCAAGGTTGTGATCCCGCAGGCCGTCCGCGCCGTCGTGCCGCCGATGGGCAACAACATGATCGCCCTGCTGAAGGATTCCGCGCTGGTATCTGTCATCGGGGTGATGGAACTGACCCTTGCCGCCCAGCAGGCCATCAGCCGGACCTATCGCCCGTTCGAGTTCTATCTCGCCGCTGCCTTTTGCTACTACATCATCAACCTCGCGCTGGAGGCGGGATTGCGCCGTCTGGAACGCCGCATTGCCGCCTCGCGCTGAGAAAGGAACCCCTCCATGACCGATCAGGCTTTTGTCACCATCAAGAATGCCGCCAAAAGCTATGGCACGCTTGAGGTTCTCAAGGACATCAACCTGACCGTCGAGCGCGGTCAGATTGTCGCCATCATCGGGCCGTCCGGCTCTGGCAAATCGACCCTGCTGCGCGCCATCAACGAGTTGGACCCGCTGACCTCGGGCGAGGTCTGGCTGGAGGATGTGCAGATCAACAAGAAACTGCCGCACCGCCAGTATGAGGCCCATGTCAATCAGGTGCGGCAGGACATCGGCATGGTGTTCCAGCACTTCAACCTGTTCCCGCACCTGACGGTGCGCGGCAACATCACGCTGGCGCCCCGAATGCTCAAAGGTCTGTCAGAGGCCGCGGCGAACAAGCTGGCAGAGGAACAACTGGCCAAGGTGGGCCTGTCCGAAAAGATCGACGAATACCCCTCGCGCCTCTCGGGCGGACAAAAGCAACGCGTCGCCATCGCCCGCGCACTGGCGATGAAACCCAAGGTGATGCTGTTCGATGAGGCGACCTCGGCGCTCGACCCCGAACTGGTCGAAGAGGTGAACCTTGTGATGAAGCAACTCGCCGAAGAGCACATGACCATGATCATCGTCACGCACGAGATGGATTTCGCCGCCTCCGTCTGTGACCGCGTCCTGTTCATGGATCAAGGCGTGGTGGTCGAAGAAGGCCCGCCCTCGGTGATCTTTCAGAACCCGGAAAATGAGCGCACGCGAAATTTCCTGCGCAAGCACCTCAGTCGCTGAAAGCCCGACAGACATGACCAACCTGTTTTACCAGACCAAATCGCCTCGCCCAACGCTCGACCGGGCCGAAGGCATCTATATGTGGGACACCGACGGCAAGCGCTATATCGACGGCTCAAGCGGTGCGATGGTCAGCAACATCGGCCACTCCAACCCCGCCGTGCTGGACGCGATGCGTGCGCAGATGGACAAGTCGACCTTTGGCTACCGGCTGCATTTTCAAACCGACAGCTCTGAACAGCTGGCCGCCAAAACAGCGGCTTTGGCCCCCGACGGATTGAACAAGGTGTTCTTTGTCTCCGGCGGGTCAGAGGCGGTGGAAAGCACGCTGAAACTGGCCCGTCAGTATGCGCTGACCCAAGGCCAGCCGCAGCGGTTCAAGGTGATCTCGCGCTATCCCAGCTATCATGGCTGCACGCTGGGGGCGCTGGCGATAACCGGTTATGCGCCGATGACAGCACCCTTTGACCCGATGATGATGCGGATGCCCAAGGTGCCCGCCCCGCGCGCCTATCTGGACGGGCTGGACCCGACGGACCCGGCCACCGGGCTGCATTACGCCAACATGCTGGAGGCCAAGATCCTTGAGGAAGGCCCCGACACCGTGCTGGCCTTTATCGTCGAACCCGTGGGCGGCGCATCGACCGGGGCGCTGGTGCCCCCCGCCGGGTACATGCAGCGCATCCGCGAGATTTGTACCGAATACGGCGTTTTGCTGATCCACGATGAGGTCATGACCGGCGGCGGGCGCACCGGGCGCTTTTTCGGGGCCGAACACTGGGGCGTGACGCCGGACCTGATCTCGATCTCCAAGGGCTTCGGCGGTGGCTATGTACCCTTGGGCGCGATGATCGCGCGAGATGACATCGTCGATGCCGTAATGGGCGCGGGCGGCTTCATCCACGGGTTTACCTACGCGGGCAATCCGCTGGCCTGCGCTGCAGGATGCGCGGTGCTGGACCAGATCGCGGAACATGACCTGATCGGCAATGCCGCGCGGATGGGTGACGCGCTGGCCGACCGGCTGCGTGGGCTGATGCAACGCTATCCACTGATCGGTGACGTCCGTGGCAAGGGCCTGCTGATGGCGTTTGAGTTGATGGCCGACCGCGCCACCAAGGCCCCCCTGCCCGCCCATCTGAACGCCCACGCACGACTGGTCGACATTGCCTATGACAACGGGTTGATCATCTATTCGCGGCGCACACGCGGCGGCACCTCTGGCGATCACTTTCTGGTCTGCCCGCCGATGATCGTCGAAGAGGCGCAACTGGATGATCTGACCGACCGGCTGGATCGATCTCTGGTCAGCTACATGGCGGAGATTCCGCAGTATTCCGGCGCAGCGTAAGGAACCTTTATGTCCAAAATCATCATCACCTGCGCTGTCACCGGATCGATCCACACGCCCTCCATGTCGCCCCACCTGCCGGTCACCGCGCAACAGATCACCGACAATGCCATCGGCGCCGCCGACGCGGGCGCCACGATCCTGCACCTGCACGCCCGCGATCCTGAAAATGGCCGCCCTTCTGCGGACCCGGCGCACTTCATGGCCTTTCTGCCGCAGATCAAACAGCGCTGCGACGCAGTTCTGAACATCTCGACCGGCGGCAGCGCGACGATGACACTGGATGACCGGCTGGCCGCACCGAAACAGGCCGAACCGGAAATGTGCTCGCTCAACATGGGGACCATGAACTTTGCGCTCTACCCGGCAGTCGACAAGATCACTGAATGGAAACACGACTGGGAAAAGCCGTTTCTGGCGGATTCTGAGGATCTGGTGTTCAAGAACACGCCGCGCGATCTGGCCTATATCCTGCAAGAGCTTGGCGAAAAGCGCGGCGCACGGTTTGAATTCGAATGCTACGACCTCAGCCATCTCTACATGCTGAAACACTTTGTGGATCGCGGGTTGGTGCGCGGCCCGCTGTTCATCCAGTTTGTCTTTGGCGTGCTGGGCGGCATGGGGACCGACCCGGAAAACCTGACCCACATGAAGATGATCGCCGACAAGCTGTTCGGAGACAGCTACACTTTTTCCGTTCTGGCGGCGGGACGGCACCAGATGCCGCTGGTCACAATGTCCGCCATTCTGGGGGGGCACGTCCGAGTCGGGCTGGAGGACAGCCTGATGATCTCACGCGGTTTGCTGGCGAAGAACAACGCCGAACAGGTGACCAAGATCCGCCGCATCGTCGAGGATCTGGGCCGCACCGTCGCCACTGCCGATGAGGCGCGTGACATGCTGCACCTCAAAGGCGCGGACCGCACCGCGATCTAGCGGGCCAAACCGCCCCCTTTCCCGACATGCCCACAGGCCCCTGCCCACAGATTTCCGAAAGAGCACACATGAAAGCCATCTTCGACGACCGCCAGTGGAAACACCAACCGCGCCACTTCATGGCCAATGGCGCGATCCTGCCCAACCCCGAACAGGCAGAACGCATCGACCGGCTGCTAAGCGGTGCGCAGGCCGCCGGCTGCACTGTCGAGGCACCGAACGACGCGGGCCTTGCACCGATTGCGGCGCTGCATTCGCCCGAATACCTGACGTTTCTGGAAAACATCCACCCCCGCTGGCGCCGCATCGAGGGCGCAGGCGAAGAGGTCATTCCAAACATCCACCCCGCCAACCGCACCGACAGCTATCCCAAATCTGCCGTCGGTCAGGCGGGCTATCATCAGGCCGACACCGCCTGCCCGATTGCCGCAGGCACATGGGAGGCGGCATATTGGTCGGCCCAAAGCGCCATCACCGGGGCCGATCTGATCCTTGGCGGTGAGACGTCCGCATATGTCCTGTCGCGCCCGCCCGGCCACCATGCCTTTGGCGATCTGGCTGGGGGATTCTGCTTTCTGAACAATTCGGGCATCGCGGCAGAGCGGTTGCGCGCGCAGGGTCTGCGCCCCGCCATTCTGGATGTGGATGTGCATCACGGCAACGGCACCCAAGGCATCTTTTATGACCGCGACGACGTGCTGACCGTGTCGATCCACGCGGACCCAGAGCGGTTCTACCCCTTCTTCTGGGGGCAGGCCCATGAACGCGGCACAGGTCCCGGGCTGGGCTACAACCTGAACCTGCCCCTGGCGCGCGGTACAGCGGACGACGCCTATCTTGCCACGCTGGACGTGGCCCTGCGACGCATCCGCAGCTTTGGCGCGGATGTGGTTGTGGTGGCGCTGGGTCTGGATGCCTTTGTTGACGATCCGTTCAAGGGACTGGCCGTCACGACCACCGGCTTTTCCCGCATTGGTGCCGCGATTGCCGGGCTGAACCTGCCGTGCCTCCTTGTGCAAGAGGGCGGCTATTTGTGCGATGAACTGGCGGATAATCTGACCGCCGTTCTGACGGGCCATCAGGAACACAGCGCCTGAGCCAAGGGCTGCCGCATGCCACAGCCGTCGCAGCCCCGGACAGGGAGGTTTTTCGTCTCACGCCGCCACTCTCGGACAAGTGCCTAACCTTTTTGCACGACAGCCCGGCCCTCATTTGCGATGAAGGATGGGATGGTTGAGCAACGAGACAGAGATCAGTGCCCGAGGTCCCGCCCGCACCCGACGTCGATTACGATCAAATCCTCCGGGATTTGCTGACCAATCGAGAAAGTCGCGACCTTGGTCCTGAACAGGCGCTTGCGCAGTTGTCCAAGACATTGGCAACCACACTGGACGCTCATCAGGCGGGCCTCTGGACCCTGAACAAGGCGACAGGCGCTTTAGACGCCAAATTCTATTGGGACCGTGACACCTGCGACGCCGAGAACGGGGTCGATCTGCCCAACGGGACCACAGACCGGCCCTTCTCGAAAGTCGATCAAGACCAGATTGTCGCCATCGCCGACATCCGGACCGATCCCCGGTGGGCGGCCTCCGCCCCGCACGCCATGTCCAGCACCGAATTGCGCGCGGTGCTGGAATGCCCCCTGCGCACCCCCGCCGGACCAGCAGGGGTGGTAAGCATCGGGTACAGAGGCGCGCCCAGAAAGTGGACCACCGAGGACATCAGCTTTGCCGCTGCGGTGGCGGGCCTGATCTCTCTGGCGATCGAACGCCATGACCTGACTGTCGCCGAAAAGGTCGCCCGCGATCATGAACACAGGCTGAAGGTCTATACCGACTTGGCAACCGACTGGTTCTGGGAAACCGACTCCGACTTCAGGTTTCAAAGGCTGCATGGAAAACAGGCGCGCGATGGGCAGATCCCCAAAGACTACCTAGGGCACAAATTGTGGGATGTCCCCATTCTGACGCCCTTGGAGGGAACATGGGACGCGCTAAAGAAACGGGTCGACCAACGAAAACGGATCTTTGATTTCGTGGTGTCTGCATCCGACGGGATTGGCAACAGACATTATGCCGAAATCGCCGGTCTGCCCAAATTCAATGCCGCAGGGGAGTTTGAGGGCTACTGGGGAACCGCAAAGGATGTCACCCGACGCACACAGCATGAACTGGATCTTGCTGAAAGCCAGACAAGATACAAGACCGCCGCAAGGCTGGTGAAACTCGCCAGTTGGACTTGGGACAAGGTCGAAGACAGGTGTTCCTATTGTTCACCCGAACTTGCAGAGATGTTCGGTGTCACGGTCGATGAATTCCTACGCCGATCCACGTCCTGGGAAAAGGATCTGGACTGGTATCACCCGGACGATCGGGAAAGATATGCACAGGCCTCAGAGTCGGCCACGGCAACACAGTCCGGATACGACATCATTGCCCGGGTCGTGCTTGACGATGGAACAATCCGCACGGTGCACGAAACCACAGAGCCTGTTTTCGACTCATCGGGGGCATTCGTGGCGACGATGGGCGTCCTTCTGGACATCACCGATAAGGTCGAACTGCAAGATCGGCTAATGATTCAGGAAGACCGGCTGAAAAACATCATCGACAATATACCCGGTGCGGCCTACCGCGCGAAATACGATGCTTCCTTTACCAACGTGTACCACAGCAGCGGGTACCTGACGCACTTTGTCGACCCGAACACGCCGCCAGTCAAATGGCAGCAAGACCGGAACTTTCCGACGCTGGATATTCCCGCAGCAGATCGCGACCGCGTCGAAAAGAGTTTGCGGCGCGCGGTATTGCTCAATCAATGCTATTCGGTCGAATACCCCGTTACCTTGCGCGATGGATCACAGCGGTGGGTGTCCGACCGTGGCCGACCGGTCGAAACGTCCGACGGCGAAATCGAACTTGAAGGTATCATGCTTGATGCCACAGAAAAACATGCGGCCCAGGACGCTCTGGCACACGCGCAGAAATTGGAAGCGGTTGGCAAATTGACCGGCGGCATTGCGCATGATTTCAACAATTTGCTGGCCGTCATTCTGGGAAATCTGGAACTATTGCGGGATGAGACGGAAAAACCCGGTCAGATTGACCTGATCGACGCGGGAATTGAGGCTGTACGACGCGGCGCCGACTTGACCAGAAACATGCTTGCGTTTGCGCGAAAGTCGCCCTTGAAATTAGAGGTTCTCGACCTCAACAGTCTGGCCGGAAAGACCAAGAACTGGATCGGTCGGACGCTTCCGGCGAACATCCTTGTCGAGACATCTTTGCTGGCCGGGTTGTGGAAAATAGAGGCCGATGCCAGTGCGACGCAAAGCGCCATACTCAATCTCGTTCTGAACGCGCGGGACGCCATGCCCAACGGCGGCAAGATGACCATTGAAACGTCGAACGTGCGCATAGACGAAGAGTATATCGAAAACCGGTTCGAGGACATGGAGCCCGGTCGCTATGTGATGCTGGCGGTCAGCGATAATGGTCATGGCATCCCGAAGAACATTGTCGACGACATCTTTGAGCCGTTCTTCACGACAAAACCGCCCGGGTCCGGATCCGGGCTTGGCCTGTCGATGATCCTGGGGTTCATGAAGCAATCCGGCGGCAGCGTGCGGGTCTATTCAGAGCCGGGTGTCGGAACAACTTTCAAACTCTTTTTCAAGGCCTTGCACTCCGATACGCTGATTTCGTACGTCCCGAACGCCGGCTTGCCGTTGGCGCAGGGGGCTGCGCGAATTCTGTTGGTCGAGGACAACACCGGGGTGCTTGCCGTGTTGCGATCTACCCTGACCAGAGCGGGATATGACATCAAGACCGCCAGTTCTGGCGATCTGGCCCGCGACATATTCGAGGCAGATCCCGAATTTGATTTGCTGCTCACCGACATCGTCATGCCCGGCGCGCTTCAGGGCACGGCTCTGGCCAAGGCCCTGCGCGAAATTCGCCCGGACCTAAAGGTCATCTTCATGTCCGGCTACGCCAGTGAGGCCACCGTCCACGGCAACGGGTTGCGCCCCGAAGACATCAGACTGATGAAGCCTATAGGAAGAACCGTCTTGCTTCAGGCCATCGAAAAGGCGTTGGGCTGACAAACGGGCCGCACCGCCAATCTGTGCCGTTTGCGGACACCGTCCGGGGCAAACCGATCCGGTCACGCCAGACGGTCGTGCGGGTCGCTGATGCCCTTGGGACACGGATCAATTGCGGATCACACAAGTGATTGCCGCCATTTTCCGCGCCCAATCGGCCAATACGGTATAACCGCCTTTCGACAGGTCAATTAACAGGACATTAAATTTGCGCCGTCAACTGACGTAGGTTAGCCTGATTTTCAGAGCATGGTTTGCGATGGACACCTGATGTTTATTCAAATTCTTCAGAACACCGCGTTGCTTTGCTTTGCAGCTGTTGGACTGCACCTTGTCTGGCGGCACGGCGAATTGGCGCGGTCTCTTGTCGGAAAGCTGCTGATCGGTCTCAGCTTCGGCTTTGTCGCCTTTCTTGTCACCGCAACGCCTGTCGTTCTGCCGGACGGGGCCACGATCGACGCCCGCGCGGGACCGGTCATTCTGGCCGGAATCGTCGGCGGACCGGTCGCCGCCATCATCGCCGGTCTGCTTGGCGCGCTGGCGCGCGGCTATTTTGGCGGGTATTTCGTGTTCTCTGGCGTCGTCTCCTATGCGGCATACGCACTGGCAGGGTCGGCCTTGTCCATGCGCTATTTCACCAACGCCCTCGGCACGCGACTGGGCCCACTGCGCATCGCAGCGGCCTCAGCCCTGAGCATTTTCGCCGCGTCTCTCATGTACTTTCTGATCACCCCGCAAAGCGTCGCTATAGACTGGATCACGCAGGATTTTCCGGTAATCGCGGTGGCGAACACTCTGTCGATCATCATGACCGGATATGTGGTGCATTTCGCGATCCAATTCGCCGAACGCAAGGCAAAGCTCATCTCAGCGCTAAAGACGCTGGAACTCGCCAAATCCGCAGGCGGGATCGGCATATGGGAAATCGACCCCCGGACCGGGGTCGCATCATGGGACGACATCAACCAGAACCTGCACGGCCTCACCTTGAAGGACGGCAAGGGGACGTTCGACGACTGGGCCAAAACGCTGCATCCCGAAGATCAGCCCCGTGTTCAAAAGGAATTCGAGGCCGCGCAAAGCGGAACTGAGCCCTTCAACACAACCTACCGTGTCATCCACCCGGACGGATCAATCCGCCACCTGAAGGGAAACGCAATCATTCAGCGCGATGAGGCAGGCACACCGATCAGGGTGGTCGGGGCAAACGTCGACCTGACCAGCGCCGAGGCCAAGGACCGGGCGTTGTTGCAATCGCAAAGGGTCGCCGCCCAGGCACAAAAGCTGGACGCCATCGGCAAGCTGACCGGCGGCGTCGCCCATGATTTCAACAACCTCCTTGCCGTCATTCAGGGCAATCTTGAACTGCTGCTGCAGGATCAGCACGAACATCGCTTCCCCGAAAGCGAACGGGCCGACATTCTTACCAGCGCGATCTCGGCGACCCGGCGCGGCGGTGAGTTGACGCGCAACATGCTGGCATTTGCGCGCATGTCGCGGCTGGAACCCAAACGTATCAAGGTCAACGATCTGGTGCGGGAAACCGAGGCGTGGCTGGCCCGCGCGATCCCGACCAGCATCGAAATGGAAACCAATCTGCAACACGGGCTCTGGCAGGCCGAACTGGACCCGGCCAGCCTGCAAAGCGCGCTGGTCAACACCGTCGTCAATGCCCGCGACGCCATGCCCGACGGTGGCAAACTGACCATCGAAACCAGTAATGTCCGCATCGATTCCGACTATATCATCGACCGCGAAGAAGACGTGCCGCCCGGCAGGTATGTGATGCTGGCGGTCACAGACACCGGCACTGGCATCCCCGAGGATCTTTTGCCAACCGTGTTCGAACCCTTTGTCTCGAGCAAGGACAGCTCCGTCGGCAGCGGTCTTGGACTTTCCATGGTTCAGGGGTTTGTCAAACAAAGCCGTGGATTTGTCCGGATCTATTCCGAGATCGACGTTGGGACCAGCATCAAGATGTTCTTCCCCGCGCTCGATTCCCCGGATCAGGCAGAGCCGGTTGCGCAATCCGCCCCCCCCGACAGCGGGCAGCCAGAGGCCACCGGGCTGGCGCGGATTCTGATCGCCGAGGATCAACTAGAGGTGCTCTCGATGATCGTGCGCACCTTGACCTCTGCCGGTTACACGGTCGATGCGGCCACCAATGGACAGGATGCCTATGACCTGTTCAAGGCAAACAGATCCTATGATTTGCTGCTCACGGATGTGGTCATGCCCGGAGAGATGCGCGGCCCGGACCTTGCCCGCGCCTGCCGGGCGCTCGAGGCCGACCTACCGGTCATTTTCATGTCTGGCTACGCCAGTGAGGCAACAGTGCACGGCAATGGCCTGCGGGCCGACGATATCCGCCTGATGAAGCCGGTCCCGCGGGTGGAACTGCTGGGATCGATCGAACGGCTACTGGAAAAAGGGTGACGGACCGGGATTGAAGCACCTGCGCCCTAAGGCGGCTGGGGCAAAGGAACACGCACCAGCCCCCCGGCGCGGGCTCTTGCGCGCAAATCCCCACCGATTGACCACCCATCGGGATGACAGCGCGCGCCACATGGGCGATAAGCGCCAAGGGTGACGCACAACCGACTCAAAGGGGTATCCATGAGCATCATGTCCCGCAGCCTCCTGGCCGCCACAGCACTGGTCTTTGCCGCCACGGCGTCCATGGCCTTTGACACACGCGCAAGGGCCGCCTTTGTGCTGGATCAGACCACCGGCACGGTCTTGCTGACCAAAGAGGCCGATCAGGCGCTGCCGCCCGCGTCCATGTCAAAGCTCATGACACTTTACATCGCGTTTGAGGCACTCCGCGATGGCCGCCTGCAACGGGACGAACGGTTGCCGGTCTCGGCCCACGCCATGTCCTTTGGCGGCTCGACCATGTTTCTGGACACCACCGACCGGGTCAAGGTCGAGGACCTTCTGCGCGGCGTCATTGTCCTGTCCGGCAACGATGCCTGTGTCGTGCTGGCAGAGGCGCTGTCTCCCGACGGCACAGAGGGCGGCTTTGCCCGTCTTATGACTCAGCGCGCGCAACAGCTTGGCATGACTTCCTCAACCTTCAAGAACGCCTCTGGTTGGCCCGCGCAGGGGCACGCCATGTCGATGCGCGATCTGGTCTTGCTGGCCAATCTCATCATCTCCGATTTCCCCGAGTTTTATCCGATGTTCTCGGAACGGGTTTTCGAGTTTGACGGCCGCGCGCCGTCGAACGTCAACAACCGCAACCCGCTGTTGGGGCTGGGCATCGGCGCGGACGGGCTGAAAACCGGCCACACCCAAGAGGCGGGCTATGGCCTTGTTGGCAGTGCCACCAACGGCAACCGCCGCGTGGTCTTTGCCATCACCGGATTGGACAGCACCCGCGCCCGCGCCGAAGAGGCAGAGGCCATCGTCAACTGGGCCTTTCGCCAATTTGCCGAACAGACGGTTGTGACCAAGGACAAAAGCGTCGCCACCGCCGAGGTCTGGATGGGCTCCGCCGATGAGGTGCATCTTGTCGCTGAAAAGGATGTGACCCTGCTGCTGCCCACCATGACAGCGGGCGGCATCAAGGCCGAAGTGGTCTATACCGGCCCGATCGAGGCCCCTGTGGCCAAAGGTCAGAAACTGGCCGAATTGATCATCCAACCCGAAGGTCTGCCCGAAACACGCGTGCCGCTGGTCGCCGCCGAAAAGGTAGATGCAGGCGGCTTTGTCGACCGGATCATGACCGTCAGCAGCCTGCTGATCAAACGCTTTTCCGAAGACGCCGGGGACGCAATGTGAATGAGACGAACAGGCCTTGGCCGGGCCTTTTCATCAGTTTTGAGGGCATCGACGGCTCTGGTAAATCCACCCAGGCCCGCCGCCTGTCCGAAACCCTGCGCAATCGGGGGCTGGACCCCGTCCTGACCCGCGAACCCGGCGGCAGCCCGGGGGCAGAGGAAATCCGCGCGCTGGTCCTGCAGGGCGACCCGGATCGCTGGTCCGCCGAAACCGAATTGCTGCTGTTCACCGCCGCGCGCCGCGATCACCTTGAACGGGTCATCCGACCCGCGCTGGACGCGGGCCGCGTTGTGATCTGCGACCGTTTTGCCGACTCGACCCGCATGTATCAGGGCCGAGGCGGCCTGCGCGACAAGGTCGACGCCCTGCACAACCTGATGATCGGGGTTGAGCCGGATCTGACCCTATTGGTGGACATGCCTGCCGATGCAGGCCTCTCCCGCGCCAAGGCGCGCGCCACCGATGAAGAACGGTTCGAGGACTTTGGCCTCGCCCTGCAACAACAGATGCGCGACGGCTTTCTGGCTCTGGCGCAGGATCACCCCGACCGCTTTCGCGTGATCGACGGCAACCGCGACATCACCACCGTCGCGACAGAAATCCTCGATACCGTCACCCCCTACCTGCCCGCGTGCCCGGCATGAGTGACCTCGCCGACCTGCCCGAACCGGACCGCCTGACCGGCGCGCCGCACCCGCGCGAAACCGCGCGCGTCATCGGCCAATCCGAGGCAGAGCAGACCTTTCTGACCGCCTACACCTCGGGCCGCCTGCACCACGGCTGGCTGCTGACCGGACCGCGCGGCACCGGCAAGGCGACTCTGGCATGGGAAATCGCACGCTTTCTTCTGGCGACGCCCCCGGATGAGGGTGACGGCCTCTTCGGTGCGCCGCCCCCGCCCGACACCCTGCATATCGACCCCGAACACCCCGTCGCCCGCCGGATGCTGGCCCTGTCGGAACCCGGCCTGTTCCTGCTGCGCCGAGGCGGCGCCGGCTCCACCGACACGGAACGCGACAAGGCGCTGAAAGAGGGCCGCTTCTCTGACGTTATCCGCGTCGATGAAATCCGCAAGCTCAACGCGTTCTTCGGCCTCTCGGCGGCGGATGGCGGGCGCCGCGTCGTCATCGTCGACAGCGCCGATGAGATGACCAATCAGGCCGCCAACGCCCTGCTGAAAATGCTCGAAGAGCCGCCCGCCCGCACCACGCTCTTGCTGCTCAGCCACCAACCCGCCCGCCTGCTGCCCACAATCCGCTCCCGTTGCCGCACCCTGCGCCTTGCCCCACTGCCCCCGGAGGACATGGCTCAAGCACTGGCCCAAGCCGGGGCAGAGGTCGCCGCCAATGACGTCGCTCCCCTGACCACCCTTGCCGAAGGGTCCGTCGGCGCGGCCATGCGCCTGCTGACCTTCGACGGGCTGGCTCTGTATCGCGAAATCCTGAAACTGCTTTCCGGCCTGCCCGCCCTCGACCGCGCCGCCCTGCTGTCATTGGCGGACAGCTGCGCGGGCAAGGGAAAGGAATCGCGCCTTGATCTGGTGCTGACGCTGGCCGACCAACTGGCCGCCCGCCTCGCACGCACCGGCGTCACCGGCTGCCCCCCTCCCGAAATCATGAGCGGAGAGGGCGATATGCTGACCCGCCTCGCCCCCGATCCCGCAGCGGGCCGCCGTTGGGCCAATGTCTCACAAGAGGCTAGCGACCGCGCCCGCCACGCCCGCGCCGTGAACATCGACCCGGCGGCCCTGATCACCGACCTGTTCCTGCACCTGCAAAAGGCGGCCTGACACCCTCCGCCCAAAATGCAACGGACGGGACCAACAGGCCCCGCCCCGGCTTCTTCTTTGTCCAAATACCCAAACCCGCGCCGCAGGCGCGCCAGCACCGGCAGCGATCAGACGATCCCGCCCGGCAGGGATCAAACGATCCCGCCTTTGATCAACCGATCCGCCAGCTGCGCATAGGACTGCGCCATCGCACTATCGCCCAGTGCAATCGGCTGACCGCCGTCGCCGCCCAGCCGGGTGTCCAGATCAATTGGCAACTGCGCCAACAGCGGCAGTCCCATCTTCTCGGCCTCTGTCACCACACCACCATGACCAAAGATATGACTGTCCTTGCCGCAATGCGGGCAGGTGAACACCGCCATGTTCTCGATCAGCCCCAACACTGGCGTGTTCAGCGTCGCAAACGCATCCAGCGCCTTGCGCGCATCCAGCAACGCCACATCTTGCGGAGTCGAGACCACAATCGCCCCCGCCACCTCAGATTTCTGACACAACGACAGTTGCACATCCCCGGTGCCCGGCGGCAGGTCGACAATCAGCACATCCTTGATGCCCCAATCCACCTGCATCAGCATCTGCTGCAACGCCCCCATCAGCATCGGCCCGCGCCAGACCACCGCCTTATCCTCGGCCAGCATCGACCCGATCGACATGACCGTGACGCCATGCGCCTCCAGCGGGATGATCGTCTTGCCGTCCGGGCTGGCAGGTTTTGCGGTCAATCCGAACATGCGCGGCTGACTGGGGCCATGAATATCCGCATCCAACAGGCCCACCCGTTTGCCCGCCCGCGCCAGCGCCACCGCGAGATTGGCCGAAACTGTGGATTTGCCGACACCGCCCTTGCCCGACCCAATGGCAAGGATCGTCTTGACGCCTGCGGGCTTCATTACGCCCTCTTGCGGTTTGGCATGACCGCCCACCTTCAATTGCGGCGGCGCTTTGCCGGCGGTCGGCGCGCTGAGCACCGCACTGGCAGAGGTCACACCAGCGACAGAGGCCGCCGCCCGCTCTGCCACCTGCCGCAACGGCTCCATCCGTTTGGCCGACTCGGCGCTTGGCGCCTCAATGACAAAGCGCACAACCCCGTCATCCACCCGCAAGGCTCGAATCATGTCTCTGGAAATCAGGTTTCCACCATCCGGCAATTCCACCTGTTTCAGCACTGTTTCGACGGCTGTCTTGACCTCAGACATGATTCTTCCTCGTTTACATTCCATTTCGGGTGGCGATGACGCCACGGCAACACAACCCACATCCATCATTTTGCGCATCCATAGGGCGCTCGACGAAAAAATGAACATCATTCATATGCAATTTCTGCATGGCGGCATTGCCTATCCGTCCATTGTGCAGCTGCAGCATTTGCCTCATGTTTAGCGCAACCAAACGAACACAAACACTGAGGCACCGAAACAATGGCACTTGCAACTGCGAACATCACCAAAGCCCACGGCGGTTTGGGCGCACGATTTGCCAATTTGGTAGAGGCCCTGCAGGCCCGCGCCGCGCGCCGCAAAGTCTACCGCGAAACCTATAATGAGCTGGCATCGCTCAGCAACCGTGACCTTGCCGATCTTGGTCTGGCGCGCAGTGAAATCGGTCGCATCTCCTGGCAGGCGGCCAACGAAATCTGAGAATACAGGCCGGAGCGTTCTCCTCCCAGCTCCGCCTGAACTGGTGCCGATCCTCTCCTCCTCCCTTGAGGATCGGCGCCGCTAACAAAAGGGGCGAAAGCCTCGACTGAATGCGGGATCTCCTCCCAATTGACCCGCAGACAAAGCGGCGGCACCCCTCCTCCTCCCTGGTGTCGCCGCACCTAAATTCCGGGTCCCGATGACCCAACCGAAATGTGCGGTCCCTCTCCTCCTCCCTGGGACCAAACATTCGCG
>TARA_R100000789_G_scaffold87647_1_pt1 | contig 16730 bp, 15 predicted proteins | sample TARA_R100000789 | Tara Oceans TARA_R100000789 (sample SAMEA2623403) | marine metagenome | biome: marine biome (ENVO:00000447); feature: mesopelagic zone (ENVO:00000213); material: "saline water (ENVO:00002010), including plankton (ENVO:xxxxxxxx)" | depth 450 m
CACCCGATATCGGCTTGGTTGGTAAAGCAGTCAACAAGTACACGATGTTCTTAGGAGGAAACGCCGAAGGAACACGACTCGGCTTCATCTTCCAGGACATGGTCAAGTTCGAAGACGTCGCTCCGACGCTGTCGCCGATTTTCGCTTACTTCAAAGCCGAACGAGAAGGCAAGGAATCCTTTGGCGATTTCTGCAATCGCAAGGGACTTGAAGATCTGACGGAAAAAGTAACAGCTGCTGCGTGAGTCTCTGAGAGAGATTGAAATTAAAGAAGCTGCGAAGGTCTGATGATCTTCGCAGCTTCTTTTTTATTGAACCGCAGATGGACACAGATTGACGCAGAGATTATATTGCATCCGCGTTTATCTGTGTTCATCCGCGGTTCTTAACTTTCACTTTAGCAGTAGTTGTTAGCGAAATACGCTTTATTAACCAGCTGTAACGCGTTCAGGCTTAAAGTATGTACGTACATCAATTGTCGACATCCCAGCCTGCCGAGCCGATTCGATACCAGGATCGGTATCTTCGTATGCGAGACATTTGGCCGGGTTTACTCCTAAACGTCGGGCGGCTTCTAGGTAGGTATCGGGTGCGGGTTTGGGGTGTTCAATATCGAGAGCGGTGACGATGGTCTGAAAGTATTGTCGCAGGCCGAGATTGTCGAGGATACCATGACAGACGCGGGGGATGCCGCCGGTTGCGACTGCCAGGGGGATTTTATCGAAGTGAACTTTGACGACTTCGATCGTCTGTTCAATCGGCAGAATGACATCGAGATGTTTTTCGAATTCGTCTTCTTTTTCTTCGGCAATCACTGCGGCATCGCCGTCGTGTCCTTGAAGATCGAGGAGATGCCGGGCGACCTTGAGTGTCGACCAGCCGCCGGTTTCATAGAACAGATCTTCAGAAAACTCGAGGCCGTAGCGTTCGAGAGTCGTCACCCAGGCAATGTAATGAGCGGGCATGGAATTGGCTATGGTGCCATCACAATCAAAAATAATCGCTTCGTACTGCACGAAGGTTCTGCCTTTCGGCTAAGAGAAAATGAGAAAACGCTTTTGCAGGCCACGTTATAGCGGGTGAGCCTTCACGATTTCAAATTGAATCCGCAGATTTATCAGAAGTTCATTTTTTTTGAGAAAGAAATCTTGAACCACGAATGGACACGGATCAGCACTGATGTATGAGATGACGTTGCTTAAGTGAACAACCTCCAATTATGCCATTTATTGTCTACCCCTCAGATCAAAATAATTTCATAAACCACAGAGAACGCGATGAGACATATTCATTTCATTGTGTTTTACAATTCACGCCCTATTTTAATTTAAAGCTGGAATTAAATTATCTGTGTATATCCGTGTCCATCTGTGGTTCAAAAAAAGAGATGAAGTACAAAGAAATCGCTATTTTTATTTCACAGTGAAATTGATCGAGTAAGTCGCGACCTTGCGGTTGAGTTGGTCTTCGACGATCAGTTTGAGGAGATAGGGGCCGACGGTCAGTTCGCTGGGGATATTGACCTTGTAGCTGTGGAAGTAGTCGTGCCTGCGGGTGCGGCAGTAATCTTCTGTGGGAGGATATTCCTGTTCGACGACCAAACCGGGATTACTGCCTGCTCGATGAATTTCGACAGTCGATTTCAAGACGGTTTTATAGGTGCCATCGGGTGTCATTTCGCTGAGGAAGTTACGCATTTCTCCATAGACGAGGACGGGTTGTCCGGGGCGGAATTCATCGCGTTCGAAGCGATCGTAAACTCCGAAGCCCTGGATGCCGCGGGAGAATGTGACATTGCGAATTTCCAGATTGGCCCGTTCCCGCAAGCGGTCGGTGGCATCGGAGAGTTGAGAGACGGCGTGAGTTGCACGGTCACCGGAATTCGGGATGCCGGTCGCGTCGAAGTAGTTCGACATTCCCCAAAAGAGTTTCTGCCAGAATTCCTGCTCGGCTGCGGGGAGATCGGGGATCGCTTCGAGAGTCCGTTCGTGACGATCACTCATCAAATACATCATCCGCAGGAAGACATGGTCTCTGGTGTATTTTTGCATTTGCGTATTATCGCCAGCCGGCAGATTATGTTGAATCTGCTGCTCGGACAGGTTGATTAATGTGGCCAATGCTTCTTCGTAACGTTCTTTGTCTGACTTCTGAACGGTTTCCATAACCGGTTTATTGCTCTTTTGCGGAGAGAGTGATTCGGTTTTGATTCCATCAGCTGTTTGAACCTTTCCGACATCAATTGCTTCCGGCTGCTGATTTGAGACCGTTACCATTTCGCCGGGCTGCAGGTTTTGTGGCTGAGATCTGCCAACTGCAGGTCGATTCCAGGGATCCAGCGCCTGCAGTTCATTTGCTGAAGCACTGCTCTGGGAATGATCGGCAATTACGGGGAGTTCGTTGCTGGTTTCGCTTGAAGGATGTCCAGCAACTTTTCGAGTTTCAACCGGTGAAGCATCCTCGGAATGCTGACGGGCAAGTCGACGCATGCGGATGATTCGAGGTACCATATCGGGCGGAACCTGACGCAATTCTTCGTACCACTGTTTGCGTTCTTCGGGGGTGGCATCGCGGAATTCTGTTTCGATCAGCATCATGGTCGCGGCGTCAAACTTAGGAGTTTGCACTTCTTCGTTGATGACCATCGTTTTTTTTGCGGAAGCCGTTTTTACTTCGGGCTCACCGGTCAACAGAAATGGATTCTCTTCAGTTGCTTCAGCGACTTCCGTACTGTTTTCCGGAATTGTGTCTTTATTCTCGGAACTGAACCACGTCTTGGGATTGTATTTCGCGACGGAGTGATCCACGGTTCCACAACCAATCAGCGCAAACAGACCGGCAACGATGCAGGGGAGCATCAAGCCGAAACGGATTGAGTGAAAATTGTTCATGGAGAAAGGCATAAGCAGTGTGAGGTGAAAACTCGGGGTAGAACGGAAGTTTTCCATTCGAGGGGAGTCGAACGGTAAGTCATTCTGGCGATCTGATCAAGATCGACCGAATTCCTGAAGGAAACTCTCATTATTTCCGCAGGAATTGCAGAATTTGCAACTGATTGTAGAAGACTGTAGGTCAGGCACTGCCTGACCTACACCGTTATTGAACAATGGAGATTATGTCGCGACCGGTGTTGCGTTATCGGGGACGTGCAAAGTCAGATAAGAGCGGTCTTTGATGCGGAAGCCGATGGAGTGATACAAGGCGACCGCGGTGCAGTTGGCAGCGGTGACATCCAGATAGACCCGTTGGATACCGCATTCGGCAAAGCCGTGCAGGGATTTTGTGACGAGGGCTTTTCCCAGTCCCAAGCCACGGCAGTCGGGAGTGATGCCGACATTTTGAATGGCTCCGAGTTTGAAGGCTCGTCGCATGCCCTGGATGGTGCCGCAGTATTTTGAGGTTAAGGAGGGATTGGGGTGTTCAATCAACCAGGTCGTTTCTGGCAGAAAATTGCTGCGAGAGGAGATATCGCTCATCAGGCGTCTGCAGCCAGCCACATTACTCAGGCAGGGAAAGAGCTGGGCGTCGACTTCACCTGCAAAACATTCTGCTTTGATGCGGGCATGGCTTTCGAGAAGTTTGGGTTCCCAGGCAGTCCACCGGAATCCGTCGGGCAGTTCCGCTGCAGGCAGCGGAGTCTGCTTCAGATCGAATTCCATCCGATATCGCTTGTAGTACCGTTCTGGCATCTGTGGAATCCTGAGTTTTGGCCTGGAACTGGAGCTGGTATCGTAAGGGAATGAAAATTCATATGTTGCCTAAATGCTACATTTGCAGGAGAATATGTCAAATCCTAATTCAAAAATGGATAGCAGGTCGCTCAGGTCTGTGTCTGTGGAGTCGTTTTAATCGGAGCATCTGCTCAATTCACTGGAAATCCAGGTAAGACATGCGGATTCTCCGATTCCAACGAACCTGAGGGGCCTATTTCTGGTCTCATCTGAAAAAATGTCCTGGAAAGCGATACAAGCTGACTTTTCAAGCGGCATCTGTCGAAATATACTGTGACTCCAAGGAGCGTTCAGGACGGAGTCTCTTGAATGGCGGTGTAGCTCAGTTTGGTTAGAGCGGCGGATTCATAAGCCGTAGGTCGGGGGTTCAAATCCCTCCACCGCTACTTGATTTCATAGAAACCCCGTTACGTTACTAGCGTGACGGGGTTTCTCATGCGCTCCCAACTTCTACCAATCCGAATGGATTCTCATGGAAATCGATATCTGGTCATTACTTTCCGATGTCGTTCTGCTCTTATCTGCCTGTCTGGTGATGGGAGGTGTGTTTTCCCGCCTGGGACAATCTCCACTGGTTGGTTATCTGCTGGCAGGGATGTTTCTGGGTGGGCCAGGTAGTTTGCATCTGGTGAAGTCTGAACATGAAATTGAGGCGATTGCCGAACTGGGCGTTTCGTTGCTGCTGTTCAGTCTTGGTTTGGAGTTTTCGATTTCCCGGCTGAGAAAACTCGGGCCGGTCCCGCTGGTTGGCGGAGTTTTGCAGGTGGTCCTGACACTGCTGGCCGCAGCTGGGATGGCGTATCTGTTTGGATATGGTCCAGGAGAAGCGACTGCCATTGGAGCGATGGTTGCCTTAAGCAGCACTGCGGTGGTGCTGCGAACTTTGATGGAACGACATGAATTGGAAACGCCTTATGGCAGCAATGCCCTCGGAGTGCTACTGATTCAGGATATTGCGGTTGTTCCCCTCGCGATTTTGATCTCTCTGTTAACCGGTGGCGATGATACCGGCAGCGTGCTGACCAATATTGGTCGTGTGCTCGCAGTTGCAACCGGCTTGATTATCGGGTTGTATCTACTACTCAATGTGGTCGCTTACTACGCTTTAAATGCATTGGAGTTAGCGAGAAATCGTGAACTGACGATTCTGCTTTCAGCTGTCACGGGACTTGGCTCAGCCTGGGCGGCTCATAAAGCAGGGATTTCTCCGGCTCTGGGAGCGTTTGTGGCTGGAATGTTTCTGGGAAGTTCTCCCTACGCGACGCAGGTTCGAGCAGACATTTCTCCACTGCGAGTTCTTCTGTTGACTCTGTTTTTCGGCTCAGCCGGGATGATTGCTGATCCCGTCTGGATTGTGCAAAACGCATTGATGTTGTTCATCGCGGTTGCTGTTTTGCTCACATTGAAATTTGTCATAATCACTTTGATTTTTCTCTGCTTCCAAAATCTGCTGCAAACATCGCTGGCGACTGCGGTCTGTCTTTCTCAGGTGGGAGAATTCGCATTTGTGCTGGGGCGAATTGCAGGTGATGCCGGCGTGATTACGGAAGCGACATTGAATCTGTTTGTTTCAGTGACGATCGTTTCGTTGTTTCTGAGTCCGTTTCTGGTCGCAAAATCGAATCGAATTGCCCGCTGGATTTTGAAGCTTTTTCCTAAAGCAATCACGAATACTTCTCGAACTTCACAAATCGTGACTCCTCAACCCGATGTGCTGATTGTCGGATTCGGTCCCGCTGGTCAGATAGCGGGTCGCGCAGCGGTCGAGAGAAATCTGGTGACAATGGTGATCGATATTAATCGGTCAAATATTCGCAAAGCGGGCCAGTTAGGTATGCACGGCCAGGTGGGAGATGCCTCTCAGTTTGATGTTCTCGAACATTCGCATATTAGTAGCGTGAAAGTTGTTGTGATCACCCTGCCGAATGTCCGCTCCACAATTGCCATTTCCGATATCATCCGCCAGCTTGCGCCTCAGGCACATATTATCGTCCGCTCGCGATATCAACGGGATACCGACGAAATCCTCAGTTCAGGAGCGGATATTGTTTTTGGTGACGAACTTGAAGTTGGTCAGCAGATTGGCAACCACCTGTGTGACTGGATTAGTAGTTATCAACGCAAACAGAATCCTGACGTGATGCCCCCTACGATTGAATAGTGCGCCGATTACGAAACCTCATCATTCAGGATTTTAAGATAGCTTTCATAACGTCGATCTGAAATCAGCCCGGCGGCTACTGCTTCTCGAATACCACACTGTTGTTCGTGGATGTGCATGCAATTGGGGTATTTGCAGTAGCGGACGAGGGGATGAAATTCGATGAAGTGGCCTTCGACTTCCTCTTTACTCACATCCCACAATCGCAATTGACGAATACCCGGAGTATCGACGACCCAGCCTCCGAATTCCAGGGCTTGCAGTGTAGCGGTGCGGGTTGTGTGGCGTCCTTTCCCGGAATCGTTAGAAACGTGTGAGGTCTTGAGAGCCAGGCCGGGTTGAATTTTATTCAGCAATGAAGTTTTGCCGACACCACTTTGTCCGCTGAAAACCGTTTGCCGACCGGCAATCAATTCCCGGAGTTGATCAATTCCGTATCCCGTATGAGCGGAAGTGAGCACGACCGGATATCCCAGATTGGAGTACTGGCCGACAATGGGGAGCAGTTCGCGATAATTAAACAGATCGCTTTTATTGATGCAGATAACGGGTGAGACATTTCCTTTTTCGCAACTGATCAGAAAACGATCAATCAGGCTCGGCTTGAAGTGCGGGGAAACCCCGGTCACGACGATGACTGCCAGATCAACATTGACGACAATCAACTGCTGATTTCGATCGTTGCCTCGTCCGAGCGTGCCGTGTCTGGGTTCAACGCGATGAATCATGCCCTGAGCATCACCGAGTGGTTCGAAGAGGACGACATCGCCAGCGACAACTGTGTTGCGAGACTCTTTCGTAAGTGTTCTCAATACCTGCCGAACCGCGCAGACATGCACTCGACCATCTTCCGATTGAACCCGACATTGATGAGAGCCGACGATGGAGAGGACTCGACCGGTCAGACAGTCTTTTTCATCAACGTCGAGACTGGCAATCAAACCTCCATCTTCAGACTCTTCCGCAATGACGGTCCGTTTGCGGGAGAGATTTCCTTTTCCGGAAATCCGTTCATCGGCATTGAGACCATCCGTTTGATCCTGGCGGACGGCCTCCCGCCATTCGTGACCGGCACGAGAGCGTTTGCCACGATTTTTTTTGAAGTCGACACGAATCTTGCGTTTTCGTGCACTCACTGAGAATTTTCCCGGAAATCGTCGTTAAGCAGGAGAGTCATTAGTTGTCTCCCAACCAGCCCAGGATTTGGTCGTCCTGAGAACATCCCTTAGGCTTGGGAGTCCGTTTAGAAGGAACGGGAGCTTGACCGTCACCCATTAAGTCAATCTGATCGGACTGGGATGGCTTTTTCTTTTTGCTCGTCAATCCCGCCTTTTCCATCAGACTCTTCGCAAAAGGATTGGCTTCTTCGGGTGGGGGTTGGTCCGATGTGGGCTCATAAGCGATTTCAAAGGCATGCTTGGCCACTGAAATTTCGTCTCCCGGTAGTAAAAATCGGGATTCCTCGCGAACTCCATTCACTTTAATACCATTGCGACTCGCCAGATCCTGAACGTGCCAGTAACCGTTCTGGAGTTCGAGTTCACAGTGCTGAGAGGAAATATTCGGAAAAGGAAGACAGATATCACATGTTGGACGACGTCCAATAATGAGTTTTGTTTTCAAAAGTGGGATCGGGTCGCCCCCTCCCACAGGATTTAATTCGCCGTGCATCTCTGTCAAAACCAGTAGCCCAAGTATTCATTCATAAAAAAAGCGTGGCCAGAAGCATCAGCTCCTGTACACACGCTCTATTCTAGGGTCTGTTTCCAATATTGAAAGTCGAAAAAAACTCGATCGGGAAAATGTTCAGGAAACCGTTTTACGATCTTCCAGTCCCTCGTCGGTTTCATGCCAGAATTCGACCTGTTCTTCGCCCTGCTTCCAGCAGAGACAAACTTCTTTTCCTTCTCGCAGAGAAAGGAAATCGACCAGTCCGATTTCGGGATCTTTCAGTTCAATCCCCAGAGATGTCAACTCGTCGATGTATTCCCTTAAACGAATGATATCGACATCGAGTGAGGATTCCATTTCTTCGAGTTCATCGCTGAACATTCCTTCGGAGCCGAGAAACTTGGATCGCGAATTTTTCAGGTCTTCCAGACGTTCACGTCGACTGCAGACTTCCGTGTATAAAGCCACAATGTCTCGCACAATCATTTTCACGAGTGGCAGGGAACTGTTGGCCTGTTCCAGAGTGAAGTGTCTTCTGGCAATGTCAGGTTGCGGCATCGTTGCATTCATGGCCATGCTCTCTCTAAAGAAGTCAATGATATGATGACGTTATTATTATACGACACGATGAAAGCTGTGAACAGGTGGCATTCTCTTCTAAAATTATTTTCTTGAGGGTTGTGTTACAAAAGAATTGAGAAAATGCTTTCCTGAGGATCTTTGAACTTCAACTTATCTGGACTGTATTATTGATTCCGGGTTCAGCCTTTAGTCAAGGTTACAAAAAATATATTGCCATTTTTCCTGAACGTATCGGGGTATTGTCGAGAGTTTCTTTTGTATTTCACAACGTGATAAACTGATAGGGGCAATTCTTTTCCTCAGCCGTTCGGATTGCCAGACGGCCATCAATCAATAATTTCAACGGATTTACGAAGTGAGTTCGAAAACCAAATTTCGTTTACTGAGTAAAAGAATCGGTTTTCGTTTGTTGGCGATCCTGCTCGGCCTGTTTCCCTTACTGGGATTGGAATTGTTACTTCGTGTGTCTGGCTGGCAAGTCCCCCCAGCGGAATTTCGTCCTGTTGTCGAGTTTATAGACCCGCAATCGCTGTTCGTTCTTGAAGAGGATCATGGAACTTATCGCATTGCAGATAATCGCCTAATTTATTTCCGACCTCAGTCGTTTCCGGTAAAAAAGTCGAGCGACACTGTTCGAATCTTCTGCCTGGGAGGCTCTACTGTTCAAGGCCGGCCTTACGCTGTCGAGACTTCCTTCACGACCTGGCTGCAAATTGCTCTGAAGGAGTTGGCTCCACAACAGAACTGGGAGGTTGTCAACTGTGGTGGAGTTTCGTATGCGAGCTATCGCTTGCTACCCATTCTTGAGGAAGTGCTGGATTATGAGCCCGATCTGATATTGCTTTACACAGGTCACAACGAATTTCTCGAAGCCCGGACATTCGAGCAACTCAAACCGATTCGAGAGAACTTCAATTTTTTACCTCGGCTGATGACTTCGATGAGAACGGTCGAGTTTTTCAATCAGTTTCAAAGCCGAGATGACAAATTTGTCAAGCCTCTCCAGCAACTCCCGAGCGAAGTGGATGCCATCCTCGATTATGAGCGGGGTGTCGAATATTACCAGCGTAATCCAATCTGGAGGCAAGGTGTCCAGGATCAGTTTGCCGACAATGTCCGTAAAATGGTTACAATGTGTCTTGAGGAGAAGGTTCCCCTTTTCCTGTTTAATCCTGTCCGAAATTTGCGGGATTGTCCTCCCTTCAAGTCGATGCAGACTGCTGGCTTAACGAATGAGCAACTCCATCAGGTCGATTCTCTACGCTCTCAACTTCAGCTGAACCCTGAGTTAGCGATCACTTTGCTCACCGAAATGTTATCCGTTAATCCGGATGATGCGAATTTCCATTATCTGCTGGCACAAGAGTATCTGGAAAATCAGGAACTCGCTCTGGCATTCAAGCATTTTGAGTTGGCCTGTGATGAAGATCTCTGCCCGCTGAGAATCCTCAGTCCCATGCAGGAAGTTCTCACTGAGATTGCCACGGAATACGATGTTCCGCTGATCGATATTGCAGAATATTTTGCGGAACTCTCCCCGACAGGAATCTCAGGCGACAATCTTCTGCTCGACCATGTCCATCCCACAATAGCCGGGCATCAACAGGTCGCATTGAAAACATTGGAAGCATTCGCAGAAGCAGGATATTTGAAGGAAAACCCTGATCAGGAGACTCGAAAGCTTATCGAGAAAAAATACTTACGAAATTTGAGGTCACTCGATACCGCTTATTTTGAAAATGGCCGTCAGCGACTCAAAAATCTGCAAGCCTGGGCCGCGGGTCGCGGAGATAAAATTCGTAAGCAGGCTCCTTGATTCCATTGTATTGCTGAACAGAATGTCTGTTCAAATCTTTTCAAAGTTGAACCGACATGGTCTCCGTTTTTGAACTAGAATTTTCAAAGACAGCGCCCCCTTCCCATGAGTCTTTGAAATTAACTGCTGAGAGTATGGACTGGTCAAAACAACGCGAAAAGCTTCTGGGAAACTCACAGGATCTGGAGCTTCCTCCCAATTTCAAACTGCCGGTTCTGCCGACAGCTGTGACTACTTTTACGCAAAAAGCGAACGAGCCTGACGCTAATGTGGCCGAACTGGGGAAAATTCTCGAAACCGATGCCGGGCTGACTGCTGAAATTCTTCAACTCGTGAATTCCAGTGTTTTTGGTCTCCGTCGTCAGGCGACCAGTGTGAAGCATGCCATGAGTTTGCTGGGAGTTTCCAAGGCTCGAAACTATGTTTTGACGACGGCTGTCAAGCGGACAATGTCCCGCTGTGAATCCAAATTGATCAATCTGAATCACTTCTGGTCCGCCAATCTTGAAAAGGCTCTGTTTGCTCGGGAAGTTGCGATTTTGATGAAAGCGGATGCTGAGACCGCCTACGCGGCGAGTATGCTTCAGGACTTCCTTCTGCCGGCTCTCACTTCTGCTCTGTTTAAGCAATACTCAGAATTTGTCGATTATCAAGCAACGAAACCTCAACTGATTACTCAGTTCGAACAGACTATTTTTGAGTGGGATCATGCGGTCGCGGCTGCTCATATTGCACATCAGTGGAACTTCCCCGATGAAATGGTCTGTTGCCTTCATCAGCATCATCGAGGATTGGAGATTCTGCTCGTTCCGGAATTCGCTCATTCATGTGTCGCAGCTGTCGCGATCTCTGCTCTCTTGCCTGATGTGATTAATCAGGTGCCCGATGGATTGACGCGACTGATTCAACTCGAAACCGTCTGGCGAGAATTCAAGCTCCAGGAACTTGCCGAAAAAGTCGATCAGGATTTCCGAGAACTTGGCGGGGATCAGATGCATCATATCACTTTGAAAAGTCGCTTGGAAAAGCATTTCAAAACGGCAGGCGTTTGATTTTCATACTTGATTTTACTGCCGAATCCTTACGCTGCTTTTCTTTCACGTAACAGTCGAGTGAAGAATATTCGGTGAGTAGACTTACGTGACAAAGTTTATCATCATAAACTCTCAATAATTCGAATCGATCATTGAGAGAACACTCCTGCCATGCCGAATCTTGCTGCCTTTCCGAAAGCGTATATGCAGGCCCTTTGCAAAGATGGGTCGATGAAATTATCGGAATGGTTTGAACTGGCATCGACTCTCGATGTCGATGGTCTCGAATTTTATGCCGGCTTTCTGGAAATGGCAGACGAAGCCAACTGGCCTCGATTTCGACAACAGGTAGCTGACCTGGGCATGACCATTCCCATGCTCTGCTGTTCTCCCGATTTCACTCATCCCGCTGCGGATTTTCGCGAAATAGAAATCGCGAAGCAAAAACGCTGGATCGAAATGATCCATGCCCTGGGCGGAAGTTACTGTCGAGTGCTCAGTGGACAGAGACGCCCTGAATTATCGACTGCGGAAGGTGTTCGTCTCGCAGCCGAAAGCATTCAAGCCTGTCTCCCTTATGCCGAGCGACATGACGTCACACTGATTCTCGAAAATCATTACAAGGATGATTTCTGGGAGTATCCGGAGTTTGCTCAGAAAATCGATGTCTTCTGCGATCTGGTAAACGCAATCGACCATCCGAATTTCGGCGTCAATTACGATCCCAGTAATGCGTTCCTGGCTGGGGATGATCCTCTCGAATTACTCAAGCGGGTATCGGATCGTGTCGTCACCATGCATGCGAGTGATCGTTATCTGATTTCCGGAACGATTGACGATTTGCGAAATGAAGAAGAGGGATCGGTCGGATATGCGAAACGTTTGAGTCACGGCGAAATCGGCAAAGGTCTCAACGATTACGATGCGATTTTCAGCGAATTGAAAAGCAAAGGTTTTGATAGCTGGATCAGCATTGAAGATGGAGTCGATGGCATTGAGCAGTTACGCCGCAGTGCCGATTTCCTGCGAAAGAAAATTGCAGAACATTGGGGATGATCCTCTTCACACTTGCATTGGAACTTCCTTATTCATGCGGTTGTCGGTAAATTGAAGACAAATTTCAATCTTCCAACACCCCTCGATAATGGTGAGACCTATGCCCCTGCTGAAAATGATTTGCCTGTTGACGTTCTGCCTGCTGCCTGCCAGCCAGGCTTTTGCCGAAGACAACCGATCTGAATCCCTGTTCAACGGAAAAACTCTGGAAGGCTGGGACGGCAATCCCGATTTCTGGAGTGTTCAAGAGGGAGTCATTACCGGTCAGACGACAGCCGAGAACCCGACAAAAGGAAATACGTTCCTCATCTATCGAGGAGGCGACGTCTCCGATTTTGAACTTCAACTCGAATACAAAATCATCGGTGGCAACTCCGGCATTCAGTATCGCAGCTTTGAAGTGGAGAATGCCAAGTGGGTCGTGGGCGGATATCAGGCTGACTTCGAAGCTGGTAAAACCTATTCGGGGATTCTTTACGGCGAACGTTTTCGCGGCATTCTCGCCAACCGGGGACAACAAACCGAACTCGTGAGGAATGATGGAAAATTTGAGGTGAAAGTTGTCGGCTCAGTTGGTGATTCCGCTTCGATTCAGTCTCAGATTAATAATGAAGACTGGAATACCTATACCATCACTGCCAAGGATTTCCATTTTGTACATAAAATCAACGGTGTTGTCACAGCAGAGTGCACTGATAACGACATGAAAGAACGACGCGAATCCGGCATTCTGGCTCTACAACTTCATGCTGGCCCGCCCATGAAAGTCCAGTTCCGTAATATTCGGTTGAAAAAATTGAGTGCAGAATAGCATGTCGTGAATCATATTTAACCATGAGTCTGGACCGTTATACGGTCCTTTTTTTATTGAAAATAATTGTCTCACGCAAAGCCGCAAAGATCTACCCACGACCTCGAATCAAAACTCTTTGCGTCTTTGCGACTTTGCGTGATTCCTTCCTGCTTTCAAGAAAGTTGACGGTTTACGCATCGCGTGATTACTTTATTGACTACTGCAGTTTGCAGATTACGGTAGCGGCTTTTTGATGGTTTGAGCCTCATATTTCCAATCCATCACCCGCTACACATTCCCGGAAACGGCTATAACCATTCCTGCTTCCGATTGCGAAATCAAAACGGAATATTCATCGCATGAAGTCCTGATTTCCTGAAACATCTGAAAATAATTCTGACTTTTTCAAATTGATCTCGCGACAGTCAAAACCGGTCTGAACCATGTGACTCGTTCACAATAGTCAGTCTGGAGGAACTTTAACGCCTCCTCAAACACCCTCCCGCTTAACCATTGTCACAATTCGATTCGGAGCAAGCGTCAAAACTGCTCTTCGTTTCCGTGGAAGCCTCTGTGTCTCGAAACAACAGATTGACACATTCACAAGACAGGAGTAAATTGCAAATTCGAGTTCGCCAGAAAGATGTTCCACTATAGTTGACTTGCGGTCCCCATGTATGACTGTCGAAACAATCTGTTGGCAATATTTCCGAGAGAATGGAGCGTAGGACCTGAGACGATTTCATTAGTTGTGATGATTATTTCTCTGTCGAATAGTTGTGCTGCTCAGGAGTTGAGCGCGGGGAAACATCTCAACACGTCTTTCGTCAGGGAATCGTTCTGGGAACCTCATGTTGAATCGCGGAACTGGAAGTATGTGGTGATCCACCACACCGCTACCGAATCTGGAAGTCTCGATCAAATTCACCGAGCGCACTTACAACGCAAAGACAGTCAGGGACGACCATGGCGTGGTATCGGATACCATTTTGTGATCGGCAATGGTCAGGGAATGAAAGATGGACAGGTCGAACCAACATTTCGCTGGCAGGGACAGATCGATGGCGCCCATGCCGGTCACGAAATCTTCAACAAATTTGGCATTGGTGTTTGTCTGATCGGTAACTTTGAAACAGAGGCACCATCGCAGGCCCAATTGGATTCACTGAAACATTTACTGGCCTATTTTGACCGGACGTATTCCATTCCCTCAGACTCTGTCATCGGGCACGGACAAATCAAATCGACCCAATGTCCGGGACAGAAGTTTCCCCTGAATAAATATTCCAACTATTCTCCAGCAGATTCTCCCTGAATTCTCAATTTTATCTTCTACATCCGCTTTCACTGCACACGGCTACCACACAGGAACACCATGAATCGCATTATTCATTTCAATCACAGTGCTACAAATAATCAATCAAAACCGGTTGAATCTGCTGATCATAAATACCTAGGATTTATGCATCACGAATCTCGTGATGACGAGATGACATACTCGATCTCGTTTCAGGATGCCCGGGTCTATATGCCCGTCAAATATGAGCCGAATTATGCTTATCCTCTGATTGTGTATTTGCAGGGGCGGGAAGCTTCGACAAGCCAATATCAATTTCTGATGGAAGCGATCAGCACTCAGAATCATCTGGCAATCGAACTCGATGTGGATGAGAGAGGCAATATATCTTCAGGCGATGTGATGCAGAAGATTCATAAAGCCGTCTCGCAGATGACCCGGCACTACAATGTGCATACCGAACGGATTCTTGTCATGGGAGATGGCCTACGCGGAACGTTGGCAATCAAAACGGTTCTATCTCATCCAGAATCATTCTGGGGATTTATCGCTCTGAATCCAGATGATCCCAAACAGGATTGTCCTTTAAAGCAATTTCGTCATTTGCATCACCTGCGAGGATTTCTGCATTCAGAAACTGAGAATCACTGGATTCAAAATTACTCTCGATTGCTTCACGATTCCGGTCTGAAAATTCATCTTGATCAATCTGTGTCAAAACCAGTGTCGCAAAGAGATAGTCAAGCCGACAATCGTATCTGCAGACTGATCGATCGATTCATCGTGCAGGGAATCTGGGATTCTTATTCTGAAATTTGATAATGGTTTAAACCCAGACTGGTATTTTCTTGCCAAGGAAGGCTTCGACTCCAATGGCCACTTGACCGGAACGGACGCATTCCAGGAATGCATTGCGTTCGTCCGAGAAGCCGAGAGAGGCCTGGTGCTCTCGGGCCGCTGTTTTAGCGATGACCTTCCGTGCCATCTTCTGGGCGAATGGACTGCGGGAAAGTAAAGTAGTTTTCAGGTTCGAGAGTTGTTCTTCGAATTCGTTGACTTCGCAAACCTCGTGCAGCAAACCTTTCTTGAAAGCTGCTTTCGCTTTGATCAGTTCTCCTGTCAGTATCATTTGACTGGCGATTGCCTGACCAAACTTTTGTGTCATTCTTACCGTGCCTCCCCAGCAGGGGAGTAAGCCGAGAGTCGTTTCGGGTAATCCAATTTTAGCCTCTTCGACCGCGATGCGGAAATCACAGGCCAGTGCCAGTTCCCAACCACCGCCGGCGCAGGCTCCGTTTATGGCAGCAATCGTGATGTAGGGGAGTTCTGCAATCCGGGTCATCAGCTGTTGACCATCAGTGACGAGCTTCCCAGCGGTTGCATCCGTCAGATCCTGAAATTCATGGATATCCGCACCGGCAATAAACGTCCGACCTGTTCCCTGAAACTGAACGATCCGTAATGCTGGAGTCTTCTCCAATTGATCCAGTGCTGCGTGCAGGTTCTGCCGGGTTTGCGAGGAAAGGGTCTGAATCCCCTTCACTCCTGAAAGCGTAATGGTGGCGACTTGCTTTTCAATCTGCAGATCAACTTGAGTAACCGGACTGTCGCTGTTTCTCATTATGACTCACCTGGTGTGTTTGGTTTCGGGAATCGGTATTCGGGTTTCGGTAGATTGACTCTGGCCACTGGCCACTCATCACTGGCCACTCTCACTCACCTGAGTCGTCTCCACAAGTCTCCCGTCGCTGATGCGATGAACATAGTCGTCAGGCTGCATGTAAGATTCGTCGTGGGTCACGACAATGACGGTCGATTGATTCTGACCCGCCAATAAGCGGAGATAGTCAAAGACTTCGCGGCCTGTTTGGCTGTCGAGTTCGCCAGTGGGTTCGTCGGCCAAAATTAATTGAGGTTTTTTCAGTAACGCTCGGGCAATGGCCACCCGTTGCTGTTCGCCGCCTGAGAGGTGATTCGGCTTATGGGTGAGTCGATGCCCCATGCCAACAAGTTTCAGCAGTTCTACTGCTTCTTTGCGTTTAGCCGAAGTCATCCCCTGCGGCATGAATGGCACAAGAACATTATCGAGAGCAGACAGATTCGACATCAAATTGAAACTCTGAAAGACAAATCCGACCTGACTGGCTCGGAAATGATTCGCTTCGGTTTCACTCCAGGTGGAGGTTTCTCGACCGTCAATTTCAATCTGGCCGGAAGTCGGGTGATCGAGTGCTCCAATCAGATACAGCAGTGAACTTTTTCCGCTGCCAGAGGGACCGACGACGAAATTGAAGGTGCCCGACGGAAATTCGCAACTCAATCCCCTCAATACAGGAACGGTTGTTTCACCTCGTCGGAAGGATTTTTGAACGTCTTTAATGGAAACTTGCATGCGGGAAATCGTATCAAGTCGCAGTCAGAGAAGGAATCAATCGTTGTGATCGTCAGAATTGTTACGCATCTCGAACAAATTGATTGCTCTCCTCACCTTCGACAATGTGTTCAGGGGTCATTCGATTACTCTGAGAAGCCTAACTGTATTTAATATGGATTTGATTATATTAGATTTTACGACGAGGGTGGCGGGGG
>TARA_R100000789_G_scaffold99981_1_pt1 | contig 16728 bp, 13 predicted proteins | sample TARA_R100000789 | Tara Oceans TARA_R100000789 (sample SAMEA2623403) | marine metagenome | biome: marine biome (ENVO:00000447); feature: mesopelagic zone (ENVO:00000213); material: "saline water (ENVO:00002010), including plankton (ENVO:xxxxxxxx)" | depth 450 m
CCCGTAACTCCACCTGCCAGCACTTCGACACCGGAGCCATCACCTACAACTACACCACCTTCTGCTACACCGCCTGCAGCGACAACGAGTGAATCGACACCCGCACCAGAAAAAACAACTGAATAAGTTGATAATTAGAAAACTGGGTGGCTGGAGGCGCAGCCCCCCTCATGATAATATAACATATTGAAGTAGCTCGATCCTTTTGGACATTCCTGTCTGAGGCTCGAGCACTTTTTTTGAGCGTATTTGCAGGATCGGAATTGTAATTCTGACACAAAATCGCCTTTTTTATTCTCAGAGAAATCACTTTTGACTCTAATGTCTTCCCCCGATATAACTCCAGTCCCCAAGGAAGTTCGGTCATCATCGAATCGACCGAATTTCGCCCCCTTCCTACTGACTCCCTTCCTTCGAATCCTGTTTGTCGTATTGGGCTGTGGTTTGATTGCCGGCTTTTGTCTGGCGTATTCCCTTGAACCGTCTACCCGAGGTTACGGCACCCACCAACAGTTGGGATTACCTCCGTGTTCCATTCAATATTTGTTCGGAATCCCCTGCCCGAGTTGCGGGATGACGACCAGCTTCGCCTGGTTCGTTCGCGGTCGGATTCTCGAATCAATTCAAGCCAACATTGCAGCGACATATCTGGCAATGATCTGCATGATACTGATCCCGTGGCTGTTGATCAGCAGTTGGACGGGTCAGGTGATGCCTCGTCGCAAACTCGAATTTCGGGCACTGATTCTGCTCAGCAGTTTTCTTCTCGTCTCTTTCGCCCAATGGGGCGTGCGGATTGGCTTCGCGTCCTGATGGTCCTGTTCACGATCTGCATTGTGAGTAGCCAGTCTGGCTGTTCATTGCTCGTGATGGCCAACAAAATGTTTCTGGGCGATCCCAAAATCAAAGCTCAATTTAAACAGCGGACCGGCGTCGATCTGATTGATGAAGAAAAGCGGGTTCTGATTGTCTGTTCGACTCCCGAGTTTTTGCGAACCGAACACTCAGCTGTCGGTCGCGATATTATCGATGGCATGTATCGCCGATTTCGTCTGCATGAAATTGATTGCGTCAACCCGAGTGATGTCGATGGCTGGCTCGGTCGCATTGGCGGAGTCTGGGACGATGCCAATGAAATTGCTCAGGAATTCGATACCGACTACATCATTCATATTGAGATTGATGAAGTCGCTTATCTTGAGGAAAACAGCCCGAACTTCTATCGCGGCAATGCTCACGGCATGGTCAGTGTTTACGAATCTCGAAAAACAGGTTCCGGCCGTGGTGCCTTCCTGATCTTCCAACACGAATATAAAAGCCAGTATCCCATCCACTACCCGATGTCTTCAGACAACATGTCAGAACGAACCTTCGCCGAGAAGTTCAACAAACGCATGGCTGATGAACTCGCTCGCCTCTTTTACGACTATCGCACCAGCGAAAGCGTTGACTGATCTCGGTGTTAAAGCTCCCTCCAATTCTCCTCTCTGTTCGACTTAACTATAACCCTGCGGGAAATACCTATGCGTGACTCCAGTCTCATGACCGTCATTCGCAAAACTGCCTTGTTGACCTTTCTGATTGGCGCAGTCTCTTTAACCGGCTGCAATTATGCCATTCTGCTCGGATATCTGATTGGAGGCCCACCCAGCATTGAGCCCGATTTCGATGTCCAGACCAACAAGTCGATGAGCGACAAAGAAGTCTCCGTCTGTGTGGTCGCGTTCGCACCAACCAATCTGAAATGGGACTTCCCCAAAATCGATCACGAACTTTCCCGCTATGTCGCGTTCCGGCTCGTCGAGCATGAAATCAAAGTCGTCAATCCCGATCAGGTCAAAGCCTGGCTCGATTCTCATCCCGACTGGGACAAGCCAGAAGAGATTGGCAAAGCCTTCGACTGCAACTATGTCATCTACATCGATATGAACGATTTCCATCTCTACGAAGAGAACAGCACCACGCTCTATCGAGGACGTTCAGAAAACTACATCAGCGTGATCGAAATGGACGAAGATGGTTACGGCGAAAAAATCTACAGCAAAGAGGTCAACTCGAAGTATCCCATCCGAGCTCCACGTTCCACTTCGGAAATGTCACTCGATACCTTCAAACGCGAATATCTCTCCCGCCTCAGCAAAGAAATCGGCTGGCTGTTCTTCGAACGCTACAACGGCGACGACATTCCCGATGCGGTTTAATTTTCATCGCTGAAATAATATTCAATGTGTGCCACTGCTGGCTTGCCCAGCAGTGTTTTTTTATGGGCAAACACTGCATAAATTGCTACCCATCAATAGGACAAGTTTCCAGCCTGTCAATTCGCAGCATGCGAACCTCGATTGATTTTAGACAGGCAGGATGCCTGTCCTACAGTTTGTTGTTTTTCACACACCCGAAAACGGAAACGCCTGCACTTGATCGATCGAATCACAATTCAGGGCGAGCATCAGTAAACGATCGACGCCCAATGCAACCCCTGTGCAATCGGGCAGGCCTTGTCGCATTGCGGAGAGTAAGTGACGTGTCTCGGGAAGTGGTTGCAATCTCTGATCGATTCGTAGTTGATTCTGTATGACGTTTCGCCGTTCGAGTTCTTCAGCATTGAGCAGTTCCCGGTATCCATTGCTAATTTCGATTCCATCGAGAAACAATTCGAAACGCTCTGCGACACGAGGATCAGTTGGCGAAACTCTTGCCAGAGCCGCTTGAGAAACCGGATAATCATAAACAAAAACCGCTCGTTGTTCTTTCAGCCAGTCTTCGATGCAACCGGTCAGGAGCAGATCACACCAGAAGTCTTTGCCTTCTTTTTCACCCTTGTGATTTGTGGGGATGTCATCAGGAATCGTTCGTTCTGCAGCCTGAATCAAATCCTCCACAGTACATTCCAGAGGCGAGATGGCGAGCGAATTCTGAAACGCCTGCTCATAACTGACACGCACAAAACTGGCTGGTAATTCCTGAATCAAATTGGAATCTCGCAGGATCTGTCGACAGAGTGACTCTATAAAGTCCATCTGCTCCAATTGATCCACTCCCACCGCATACCATTCGAGCATGGTGAATTCGGGATTGTGAAGTTGCCCCGATTCATCACGGCGAAACGCTTTGCACAGTTGATAAATCCGCTCCGCGCCAGCAGCGAGCAGGCGTTTCATGCAAAACTCGGGTGATGTCTGCAAATAAGCTAAGAGTTGGTCAGCAGAGGGTAAGCCTGAAAGTTCAACAACAAACGGATCAAGATGTGCATCAATTACCGACTCACGACAGAGCAGGGGAGTTTCGACTTCGAAGTATCCGTGAGATTCGAAAAACCGTCGAATTTCTCCCAGAAGTTTTGCCCGTAGCTTTAACGTAGGAAGTGAAGCAGCGGGAAGGTGCAGAGAATCCTCGTTCATTACGCACATCGCCGTTTTTGAGCATCATAGGCAGACATCTTCAGCACGTAAGGCTCTTCATCGGCAAACGATTCTTCCGAGGCCGGTTGCACGCGATTCTGATAGACATTCCGTACAAAATCGGGAAAGACAGACCAGGGGCCGACTTTCCGGTTCCACAACTTCGCGATTTGCTTGAAGAAGCGGGCTTCATAACGTGCGATGACCAGATCGCTGGTGCCGTTTATAGGATCAATATCAGCCGGGGTCCACTGCCGTGGACAGAGTTTGAATTCCGGCTGATGATCTTCTCGACCATATTCCGGGACCGGATGAATGATTGGCAATTCATTTTCAACATCGAACTTCGTCGGAAACACACGGCAGGCGGAAGGGCGTGCGTTATAAATTCCACATTGCGATTGGCCGAGAGGATGATCCTTATCGGGTGGGGTTTCTTTCAGAAATGAGCAGCAGGTTGATTTTTTAAAGATGCGACTCTGTTCGTGTTTCAGGCAAATCACAAAAGGCGTTTGCGGTTCATCCTGGAAGAAGAAGTGAGGTGCATAGTCCGCTGCGATTGAACCTTCGGGATCTTCCCAGCGACAACCGAAGTCCCAGAATGTTTTTCCGGTTTCCCGTTCCAGGGTTATGATATCGGCACCGGTCAATGGAATCGCAAACGAGCGACAACACCCGGCGTGACAACCCTGACAGATTCCCATGATTCCACTTCCTCTGGGAGAAATACTGGTCCTCGTTTCCACACGAATCTAAGATCCGCGCAAACTGACCCCACACTTCCTGTTATCGACACAATCGTTAGAACCGTTACAGTCAAAGCGGTAATTTCCCTCTGAAGTTAAAAATTATCCTCATTATTGTAATCCCCACAGGAAGGATGCGAATCGCTTTGAAATTCTTGCTCTAACTCAAGTCGCAATAAGAATTTGCAGAATGCCAGTACGTACTGATTTCGAGATTCCAGGACCTTTCAGACTCTCCATCATGGAGACAGCTGCCTGTGGCGTACACTATATTTTTCGTGCCAATTTTAGGTTTCCAACACGTTATCTACAGTCTCAAATCCGTAAACTCAATGAGACAGGACAACTTACGAACTTTTCCACAATTTGGATTTATCTCTTGTGGTCTAAAATGTCGAGACATACAATATTTAGTGTTGACAGTCTTCACCATTCCTTTATATTGCGTCTGTGAAACACTGTCACACACCAACTGCAAGAAGTAGTTCTGGTTTTGGATATGTGTTTCTCCCCTCAGACCAAGCGTTCTACTGGTTTGAGTTCGTGCGTTATTTTCAATATAACGCGGCCGATTTTGTACAGTGTTCTTATGTTTACTGTCGATAACAGTGACAGAATGGAGTCAGTCGTGCTGAATCTCTTCAAGAAGATTGCCGTTTCCCATTTTCGTTCCGGGCATGGCTTTGTATCTGGAGCAGGGCAGACATGATCATTTCCGCACTCTAGCGGATGGCCGATTAGCGTTTCTGGCAGGTGATCAATTTTTTAACACCTTTGTTTACAACGCTACCGGTACGCGCAGATTTGTACGAGTTGAGAGAGTGAGTAGAGCCAGCGGAGTTTGGTAAGTTCAAGCAATTGGAATCAATTTTTACAGAGGAGCTGGTCGAATATGGTTCGCCCGCAAACAGATTGGATCGTTCGGAAACGAGATGGCCGTGTAAGTTCATTCGATATGGGCCGCATTGGTCGGGCCATGGAGAACGCTTATCGAGCCGAGTTGAATCTGGCTGATAAGCAGCCGCTCGATACGGATGTTCTCGATACGATCAAATCGATTACCCAGGAAGTTGCCGAGCAGATTGCCAATTCCGCCAGTTCCGATCAGGGTGTCGGCGTTGAAGAAGTGCAGGATGCCGTCGAAATGCTGATGATGAAGCATGGACTGTATCGTGTGGCTCGACGTTATATTGTCTATCGAGCCGAACATGCGAAGCTGCGGGCTTTGCGGGGCGAAGAAGGATTTGCGGACGAAGGTTCTGACCGCGCACAGACTTATGTCACACTTGATGATGGTGTTCGCGTGCCTTTCGATTCCAGCCGCATTGAACAACGGCTCGCCGCGGCCTGTGAAGGTCTGGAAGATGTCTGTTCGATTAACGATTTGCAGGAAGAAGTCCTCAAGTCGATTTACGATGGCATCACCACTCGTGAAATCTATCGAGCAATGATTCTGGCTGCTCGTTGCCGCATTGAACGCGATCCGATTTACGATACCGTTGCCGCTCGCCTGATGCTCAACGTTATTTATCACGACTCACTCGGCAGTGCACCTTCGGCTAAGAAGTTGCCTCAGGTTTATCGCAATCAGTTCGAACACTATATTATCGACGGCATTACAGCTGAGCGTCTCTCTGCGGATTTACGGGAATTCAATCTGACTGAACTGGCCGATGCTCTTGAGCCAGAACGGGATCATCTCTTCCAGTATCTCGGTTTGCAGACCATTTACGACCGATATCTCATTCATGTCGATGGCCGCCGAATTGAATCGCCGCAGTTCTTCTGGATGCGAGTTTCAATGGGGCTGGCTCTCAATGAAGGGGAGCAGAAAGAGCAGCGGGCGATTGAGTTTTACAATATTCTTTCCTCCATGCGATTCACCTCAGCGACTCCGACATTGTTCAATGCAGCAACGCCGCATCCGCAATTGAGTTCCTGCTATCTGTCGACCGTTAACGATGATCTCGAAGATATCTTCCGTCTCATCTCCGATAACGCCAAGTTGTCCAAGTGGGCAGGCGGACTCGGAAACGACTGGACAAACATCCGTGCGACCAATGCTCACATTCACGGCACCAACGGCCAGAGCCAGGGTGTGATTCCGTTCCTGAAAGTCGTCAACGATACAGCTGTCGCGGTGAATCAGGGTGGCAAACGCAAGGGAGCCGTTTGTGCGTATCTTGAATCGTGGCATATGGATATCGAAGATTTCCTCGATCTCCGCAAAAACACCGGGGACGACCGCCGCCGTACTCACGACATGCACACCGCGAACTGGATTCCCGATCTGTTCATGAAACGGGTGGAAGCCAATCAGGAATGGACGCTGTTCAGTCCCGACGAAGTTCCCGATCTGCACGACCTGACCGGCAAAGCTTTTGAAGATCGCTATACCTATTACGAGAAATTGGCAGCCGAAGGCGAAATGCGATTGAGCCGAAAAGTCAGTGCCATGGAATTGTGGCGAAAAATGCTGACTCGTCTCTTCGAAACCGGTCATCCCTGGATCACCTGGAAAGATCCTTCCAATGTCCGCTCGCCTCAGGATCATTGCGGCGTTGTTCACAGCAGTAATCTGTGCACTGAAATTCTGCTCAACACCTCCGAAAGTGAAACGGCTGTCTGTAACCTCGGTTCCATTAACCTCAAGGTTCACGTTCGCGATGGTCAGTTCGATCTCGACATGCTGCAGGAAACGGTCACGATTGCGATGCGAATGCTCGACAATGTGATCGACATCAATTTTTATCCAACCGATCAAGCCGCCAACGCCAACAAACGGCATCGTCCGGTTGGTCTCGGCGTGATGGGCTTCCAGGATGCACTGCTGGCACAAGGTTTGAGCTACTCCAGCGATGCAGCCGTCGAATTTGCCGATCGCAGCATGGAAGCAATTTCCTATCATGCGATTTTGGCTTCGTCTCAACTGGCCAAAGAACGTGGGCAGTATTCGACTTACGAAGGCTCGAAATGGGATCGTGGCTTATTGCCGATTGATACTCTGGCTGTTCTTGAAGCCGAGCGTGGTCAGGCGATTGATGTCGATCGCAGTTGCTCACTCGACTGGACACCGGTTCGGGAATCGGTCGCCAAATACGGCATGCGAAACAGTAATTGCATGGCGATTGCCCCAACCGCAACGATCTCAACGATCATCGGTGTTTCGCAATCGATTGAACCGAGTTACAAGCATTTGTATGTCAAGAGTAACCTCTCCGGCGAGTTCACTCAGGTGAGTACCGTTCTGGTGAATGAACTCAAGGACCGTAATCTCTGGGACACCGACATGCTCGATGCTCTGAAGTATTACGATGGCATCCTTTCTGAAATTGCTCGCGTCCCAGCCGACATCAAAGAGCGATACAAAACCGCTTTCGAAGTCGATCCGTACTGGCTGCTCGAATGTGCCGCCCGTCGTCAGAAATGGATCGACATGGGACAATCGCTCAACCTGTATATGCAGGATCCGAGCGGTAAGAAACTGCACGACATGTACTTCGCCGCCTGGAAAAAGGGCCTGAAAACAACGTACTACCTGCGTTCACTGGCCGCGACTCAGGTGGAGAAATCGACTGTCGACGTGAACAAATTCGGCATCCAGCCCCGCTGGATGAAAAACAAATCTGCCTCCAACGACATCCGCCTCGACCGCCCCCACGCGGAAGAAGTCGCCGTGGAAATTCCGGCAACGATGGTTGGGCAGGTTTGTGATCCGAATAATCCGGATTGTGAAGCATGTCAGTAAATCGGGATTCGGGTTTCGGTCGTCGGGTTTCGGAGTCATGTGATGGTCAATAGTTATCGTGATCTTGATGTTTGGAACCGATCGATGGAACTTGTGGAGATGGTTTATCTCATCTCGAAAGAATTACCCGATACCGAACGTTTTGGATTAATCACTCAGATGCAAAGGGCGGCTGTTTCGATTCCGAGCAATATTGCTGAAGGGTATGGACGCGGTGGTGGAAACTACCGCAGCCATGTTCTCATCGCAAAAGGTTCGCTTATGGAATTGGAAACACAACTTGAGTTGTGCGTCCGACTTCAACTGATCAAGAAAGATAGAGTTCTTGACTGCTGGAAAGCCAGTCAAGACGTTGGCCGAATGCTGACCAAGTTGTCATTGGCATTGGTTAGAAAAAAGTAAATTCGTAACGAAATAGAAAGATTACGATGGCTAATACTGATCGATTATCTGAAGTGGTAGCGTTAATCGCTGAACGTGATGAAGACTTCAAGCCATTTGAATTACGAAAGCTTGGTACCCAAAATGGTGAAGAACCTGTGTGGAGATTAAGTGAATTTAAATTACTTCTCGGATACGGGGAAAATGAATCCATTAATCGACCCCTGAATCGTGCGAAAATAACGGCTAGTAAAAACAACATATCGATCAAGGATAATTTTATCGAAGGAGGACTTTTCGATGAACCGGATGAAATTTTTATAACAAAATATGCCGCTATGCTTATTGCTATGAATGCTGATCCTAGCAAGGAGCCAGTTGCGATTGCACAAAATTATTTTGCATTACAGGTAGATAAACAAGAATTGGAGAATGAAAAGCGACTGAAAGCTAGGCTTGATGTTGCGAATGAAAACCACAAACTGAATGGAGTTGCGAAAGAAGTAGGTGTTCAAAATTTTGCGAAATTTAATGGCGCTGGAGTAAGCGGGTTGTATGGCGGAAAATCAGTCTCAGCAATTTCTAAACAAAAAGGTCTAAAGAAAAGCCAACACTATTTAGATTATGCTGGAAGTGAGGAACTCGCGGCTAATCTATTTCGTATTTCTCAAACAGCAGCTTCATTAACTCGACAGCAAAAAAAATCTGAAAATGCTGCCTGTGAAACTCACAACAGGATTGGAAAACAAGTACGCCAGGTAATCATACAAGCAGGCAATACTCCCCCAGAGTTACTACCTGCTGCAAATGAAACTGTGGATCGTGTAGCAACAAAAGTAAAAAAGAAACTTAAAACTTAATTATTCATTTTCGAAACCCGAATACCGAGACCCGAAACCCGCCTCCCTCGAAAGGAATCACCATGTCAAACCTCAGTATCCAAGAACAACAACTACTCGACACACCCACCGAACGCTTCAAAGCGAACGAAAAACGGCTCATCAATTGCGCGAAAGTGGACGTCAATCAGTTGATGCCGATTAAGTACAATTGGGCCTGGGAACATTATCAGAATGGGTGTGCCAATCATTGGATGCCGACTGAAGTGGCGATGACGAAGGATATTGAGATCTGGAAGTCGGGTAAGCTTTCTGAAGATGAACGGCGTGTCATCATGCGGAATCTTGGCTTCTTTTCGACAGCCGAGTCACTCGTCGGCAACAATCTCGTGCTCGCGATCTTCAAGCATGTGACCAATGCGGAGTGCCGTCAGTATTTGTTGCGGCAGGCCTTTGAAGAAGCCGTGCATACGCATACGTTTCTGTACGTTGTCGACTCTCTCGGCTTGAACGAGAGTGAAGTCTTCAACATGTACCACGAAGTGCCGTCGATTGCTCGCAAAGATGAGTTCGAAATGCGGCTCACAGCCGAGGTGCTTGATGAGAACTTCACCACCGAAACGTTCGAAGGGCGTCAGATGTTTCTGCGGAACCTGATCGGCTACTATCTGATCATGGAAGGCATCTTCTTCTATACCGGTTTCGTGATGATCCTCTCCTTCCACCGCCGTAATCTGATGACCGGCATCGGCGAGCAGTTCCAGTACATTCTGCGGGACGAAACGACGCACCTCAACTTCGGCATCGATTTGATCAATGGCATCAAGTCCGAAAATCCGGACGTCTGGACTCCCGAGTTTCAGCAGGAAATTCTCGAACTGGTTCGCGAATCTGTCGAACTCGAAATCGAATATTCGACCGATTGCCTCCCCCGCGGCGTCCTCGGACTCAACGGCGAGCTCTTCCGCGATTATGTTCAGCACATCGCCGACCGCCGCCTCGAAAGAATCGGCCTCCCCACCCAGTACGGTTCCAGCAACCCGTTCCCGTGGATGAGCGAAACCATGGACCTCGCCAAAGAAAAGAACTTCTTCGAAACCCGAGTCACCGAATACCAAACCGGAGGCACCCTCAGCTGGGACTAACCAAGCGTTCCGCTTGACCGGAGGCAGTCGCATGGGCGCACAAGGTATAAGTGCGTTCCGTTTGCTCCTGCAGGACGACGTTGGTTGAAGATTGAAAGCTTATAGAGACACTCGCTTTTGTGGGTGTCTTTTTTATTACATCAAAAGCAGCGGGGAAGAGGAGCGTGATAATGGAAATACTGTAACACTGAAATCTCATGTTCATTATCTCTGTGTAAATCCGTGTCCATCCGTGGTTCTTTTTAATTTTACAGTGAAAACGAATATTACTTCAAACCACGGAATGCTCTGGTGATTCTTTGAGCTCGACTAATTGAACAGGAGGGTCGCCACCGAAGCGATATTTCAGGCCGCGCCAGACATGTTCCCGCGTGAACAACGATTGAACAGTCGTCAATAAATTGATCAGCATGGTTGTGGGGATGGAGATGAGAAAGACCAGGAAGCGAGTCGGAGTGACCCAGAAGATGGATCGTCCAGCAATTTTTCGGACACGATCGCGAACCATATTTTGAATGGTGATGGCCAATGCCAGCGATGAAAGAGTGATGATCGAAAGACCTGTCAGGAATTGACTTTGATAGAGATTAGGGATCAGTGTTCCCAGCATTCCGATGCTGAACAACAGGCTTACGATCAGGTTATAGGCTACCACAATCACCCAGCGAGGATTTTGCAGGCGAACGGTCAGGTATTGTCGCATCACAAAATTGTAGAGCTGCTGCATGCCGCAATCCTCATGATTCAGCACGAGCAGATCGGGAAGAAAACGTGTCTGTTTTGCCTGTTTACGCATATAAGTGGCAATCGCACTGTCTTCTCCAAAAGAGCGATTCAGATGCTCTCGTAATGGTCCGGGCTGCATGTCCTCTGCCCGGATTGCCAGGCAACCTCCCCAGGGGATCTCTGCGGCAATCATCATCGGCACGGCATACATATTCCAGGTGTAGCAACAGAAGGTTCCTAATTGCGTCGATTGAGGAACATACCAGCGATTGCCTGTGACAACACCCACCTGAGGATCAATAAGTCCCTCTGCAAGCCTGCGTAAACAAAACTGTTCGATCTGAGCATCGCCATCGACAAAGGCAACGATGTCAAAACCTTCCAGATCTTCTGTACCTCGCAACATGCTTGAGATCTTGCCACTACAGGTCAGTCGGCGTTCTCCCAGACAATGAACTTCGCAATCAACGTGAGGATTTTCTTTTTGAAATTCCTCGACTATTGGCCAGGCCGGGTCTTCGGCGGAATCGATAATGATCCGTAATTGATAGTTCGGATAATCTTGTGAACTGAGGCGTTGGAGACAGGATTTTAAATGGGGATCTCCACCTTTCAGGCAGAGGATCATCAAAATCCGAGGAGCATTCTCGTCATGCAATTGAGGGGGCGATGGTTTTCGAAATGCGATTCGTACAATCACATTCAGATAGACCTGTCCGATAAACAGGGCCACAAAGGGAATGAGAAACAGAATTTCAAAAGCAGATAACATGGACTGGCCCAGACACATCCCCTGATTCAAAAGTAAGCAATATCCAGTAAAGTCAGGATTTCGGGCAATTTCAATTCTGGAATCCCGCAGGCAGGTAAATTCAGGGATTTACGCCATTTATAAGCTCTGGATGAGTTATTCCGTTGTTTGAAGCCTTTCAGGAATGAGATTTTGAAACCTGAAGCGATTTGGCTAAGTAGTACATCCGACAAATCAAATCCTTTTTTTGAATGACGCTCCTATGACAACTTGCCATTCACCATTGTTCAAGACTGTAATTGTGGTGGTACTCACTGCCCTTTTTGGCCTGGAAGTTCAAATCGAAGTCCGGGCAGGTGATGCGGCTCGTTTTTTTCCTGCAACGACGATTGTCTATGCGGAAGTCGATCAACCAGCAGGACTGATCGATAAGGCTCAACAAAATCCTCAAATCTCACATCTGGTTGGAGAACTCAAATCCATTCCTGCTGCCAGGAAAGCGATTGAAGGGAAAGACTTTCAGAAATTTCAGTTCGCGTTGAAGGTAGTTGAAGCCAAATTGGGACAAAAATGGCCCGAGGCATTGTCCTCGCTGACTCATCATGGCATCAGCTTTGGGGTCGATCCTGTTTCTGATGGAGTTGCCATTCTGATGCAGGCAAAAGAGACTGAATCCCTGGACAAAATTACTTCTTCACTCTTAGAAATGGTCGAGCAGGATGCCAAAAGTAAAGGGAACGATCCCCCATTCGAGCGGCTTGACTACCGTGAAGCGAAAGTCTTTAAGGCAGACAATTTCGGATTCGCGACCTGGAAGAACTGGTTACTGATTGCGAATAAAAGTGATGTCGGCCGTTCAATTCTGGATGCGCTGATTGATGATTCACAGAAAGGACTGGCCAGCGCTGAGAATTTCCAGAACGCGAGTAAATCTCGCACTGAGAATGCGATTGCCTGGGTGTATGTCGATATCGATGCTGCTCGTGCTGCCAAGCCTGAAGAAAAGATATACAGCAATCGAGCCGATGATCCAGGCGGAGAATTTCTTCTGGGTGGACTGTATAGTGCCTTTCATGAGACTCCTTATCTGACGGGGGAACTACTTCCGATTGATAACGGACTGAAGCTGAGGTTTTCTGTGCCGTTTGATCGAAGTTCGATTTCCGAAGAACGGGTACACTTCTTTGGCCCTGATGGAAAGGGAACTGCCTCCACACCGATTCGCGTACCAGGTAATCTGTTGACGGTTTCCTTTTACCGGGATCTAAGCCAGATGTATCAGCGGGCAGGTGATTTATTCGACGAGAAAGCGAATGACGATCTGGCGAAAGCTGATGTTGGCCTTTCAACTCTGTTTTCAGGTCGAAACTTCGCCGATGAAGTTCTCTCAGGCATAAGCCCGCAAATGCAGTTTGTTATCGCTCGACAGACATTTGCCGAAGATAAACCGATTCCCTCCATCAAACTACCGGGGTTCGCACTGGTCGCGGAATTGAAAGATCCCAAAGCATCCCGAAAGGAGTTTCGACGAAACTTCATCAATGCGATTGGCTTTTTCAATATTGTGGGAGCGATGAATGGTCAGCCTCAGTTGGAAATTGATTTCGAATCGATTGAAGGTGGCGAACTGGTCACGACCAACATGGTTCCCGAAGTCGATCAGAAACCAGATACGGAAGCCCGCATCAATTACAACTTTTCTCCATCGATCGCTTTTTCCGACAATCTGATGATCATCTCCACAACCAGCGAACTGGCAGAAGCGGTAGCAACTTCGAAAGAGAGATTAAGTATCGAGCCCGCAGAAGACTCTGGAGACGTTCAAAACACCGCGATGCTCCTGAGTGTCAAAGAACTGGTTCGTCTTGTCGTTGATAATCGTCAACATCTCATTTCGCAGAACATGCTCAAAGAAGGTCACACTCAGGAGGAAGCAGAAACGGAAATTGATTCCCTGGTGAAATTCGGCAGGCTGCTCAAGAACAGCAGAGCGGCATTATCGACCAGTGAAACGACTCTGGAATTTACACTCGAAGTTGAAATCAATTCCGAAAAGAGCCCACGCGAGTAGACTTCCGGGAGACACAAATCTTGTAGGTCTGGCTGTCCATCACGAAATAGATACGTGCCACCTTAAGTGTCGTCAGGCAAAGCCTGACCTACAGCTTTGTTTCCAAACTCAAGTGATCAGTGTTGGCAAATTTTCCCTGTGAGGTTTGATGATGAAAACTGGCCAGACGAATATTGATACTGACTGGGCCTGGTCGGCTTATCAGCCAGAGCAACCTCAGGATTGGACACAAAGACAAGTCGCCCACTTTTATCGCCGTTGTGGGCTTGGCGCCAATCCAGAGATGCTCAAGGCTGGATTGCAAAAGAGTCCAGTCGAACTGGCAGTTGGACAGATATCGAATCGTCAGGAATCAGCACAGGTCGAGCAGGAATCGGCAACACTGGCTCGCTCGGTACTTGCGACTGCAGATGCAAAAAATCTGCCCGCCTGGTGGACGCATCGTCTGTTGAATACTTCGGTTCCTCTGCAGGAAAAAATGACTCTGTTCTGGCACGGCCATTTTGCGACGGGAGCAGAGAAGGTCAAAGATGCTCAACTGATGTTCGATCAGAATCAGATTCTGCGTGAGTATGCCTTGGGAAATTTTGGAAGACTCGTCCATGAAATCTCTCAGGACCCGGCGATGCTGCTCTACCTGGACTCGGCTTCCAACCGCAAAGTGCATCCGAACGAGAATTTCGCTCGGGAGATCATGGAACTGTTTGTGCTTGGCGAAGGCAATTATTCGGAAACAGATATCCGCGAACTCGCACGATGTTTCACAGGCTGGGAAATTCGCCGCGACCGTTTCTACTTCAATCGGTTCCAGCACGATTTCGATGAGAAAACGATCTTCAGTCACTCCGGTAAATTTACAGGGGAAGAAGGAGTCGATCTGGTTCTCGAACATCCAGCAGGTCCGGAATTTATCGTCGGAAAGTTAATTCAGTTTTTCATCGCCGATGAAGGCTTACAGGATCCGCAACTGATCAAACCTCTCGCCCAAAAATTTCGAAACTCTGGTCTGGAAGTTGGTCCGCTACTGGAAACGATGCTGGCCAGTAATCTGTTTTATTCAGAATATGCACAGGGTCGAAAAATTCGCTCTCCAGTCGATTTCGCAGTTGGATTTCTCAATTCGCTGGAGGGATCGACGAATCTACTCGAGTTGAACAAAGGGCTGGATGAAATTGGACAGCGGCTGTTTTATCCTCCGAATGTTAAAGGGTGGGAAGGGGGACGAATCTGGATCAATTCCTCAACACTACTCGCACGCACGAATTTGATGCAATCTCTCTTGAAACGAGACGAAACCCGCTTCGGTCAAGGCTCCTTGAGTGAGTACTGCAAATCGCATGGAGTCACAACGACAAAAGAGGCGGTGGACTGGTTTGCAGAATTACTGCTGGCAGTCCCGTTGAACGACCACAAACAATCCGAAATTGTGCAGCGATGTGAAATGATCGATGGATCTTACGAAACGAAACTGAAAAACTTGCTCGGATTAATTGTCTCACTTCCCGAATATCAACTGGCCTGAATTGCATAACCTCAACTTCAATTGGAGTACACCATGTCACTTATTCGACGTGAATTTTTGCAGTTAACCGCAACTGGCTCGGCTGTATTGGGATTCCAGCAGACAGCTCCGGCATTCTGGGGAAAAATCGCGGACCAGGCTGCAGGGCAGGAAAATATTCTCGTCGTGGTGCAGTTGACCGGCGGGAATGATGGATTGAACACGATCGTCCCTTACACTCAGGATGAGTATTACAAGCAGCGACCAAAACTGGCGATTCCTAAAAATGACGTGTTAAAAATCGACAACGAATTCGGTTTCAATCCGGCTCTCGATGGCTTTTCCGAATTGCTCGAGGCTGGATTACTTGGTGTTGTGCAGGGTGTCGGTTATGCTCAGCCGAACCGCTCTCATTTTGAATCGATGGATATCTGGCATACCTGTCAGCGAAAAGCAGGCGATCGTGCAGACGGCTGGTTGGGCCGGGCAATCGACCAGATGGCCGAGGGAGTTTCGACGGAAACAACCGGCATGCACATCGGAAATCGTAAACAGCCTTTGGCTGTTGCCAGCCGACATCATCGGGTGCCTTCGATTCGTACAATCGAGCAATTTCGCTTGCAGTCTCAGGAAAAAGCTTCCATCGAAGCGATGCGTTCATTAGCTCAGTCCGAAAATTCTGCAGGCGATTCGCTGCTCAATTTCGTTCAGACCAGTACGACAACTGCAATCGATGTTAGTCAGAAACTTCAGCAAGTCAAAAACTCAAAGAGTACGAACGTCATTTATCCGGAATCGGAACTGGCCGGGAAACTGAAAACGGTCTCGCAACTGATCGCCTCCGAGATTGGTGCCCGCGTGTATTATGTGGAAATCGACGGCTTCGACACCCACGCCTTCCAGGCTCCTGCTCACACGGCATTATTGCGTGAACTCGGCGATGCTCTCAAAGCCTTTGCCGAAGACTTGCTTGAAAAAGGGATGCAGGAACAAGTCCTGACGATGTGCTTCAGTGAGTTTGGCCGACGCGTCGCTCAGAATGCGAGCGATGGAACCGATCACGGCACAGCCGCTCCCATGTTTCTGATAGGAAGTGGAATTGAAACTGGTCTGATTGGAAAGCATCCGAGTCTGTCAAACCTCGATAATGGCGACCTGAAATTCCACACCGATTTCCGACAAGTCTACGCGACAATCCTCGAAAACTGGCTCAACTGTGACAGTTCCCTCATTCTGGATAAGCAATATGAGTCGCTGCCTTTATTTGTTGCTTCCTGATGAGAAAAATCGCCCGACTTATTCATAAATTTGAACCACGGATGGGCACGGATAAGCACAGATGTTGGAGCCGTTCCCATAACATTTAATCAAGCTCATTACTGAATTACTATCGGCTGAAGCCGATAGGTTCGAGCCGTG
>TARA_R100000789_G_scaffold100254_4_pt1 | contig 16718 bp, 9 predicted proteins | sample TARA_R100000789 | Tara Oceans TARA_R100000789 (sample SAMEA2623403) | marine metagenome | biome: marine biome (ENVO:00000447); feature: mesopelagic zone (ENVO:00000213); material: "saline water (ENVO:00002010), including plankton (ENVO:xxxxxxxx)" | depth 450 m
GGTGATCGATAACCAGGCGAATCCCATTTCGGTAATGATCGTGCTTGATTGTTCGCAAAGTATGAACGCGAACATTCCCTGGGAATCCTCCGAAAATGAACTGACGAAATTTAATGCGGCGATGGCTGCAACCAGTCAGATATTGAAATCGCTGGCAAAACTTCCGGAAGCCCGCGTTGGTCTTGTTTTGTACGGACATCGCGTCGGCTGGAACACCGCTAGTCCCACTCAAATTTTGCGGCAAACCAATTACGCTCTCCCGATTCCCGATGCCCTGTATCCGTATGAAGATTACGAAATCGTGCTTCCGTTCGGACGATTTGGAAAATCAGAAGAAGCATCACTGCAGAAAATCCTGCAGACCGTCCAACCTTGGGGAGAGACGCCACTCTATCTTTCGATTCAGTCTGCACTTCGGGATATGAATTCGAAATCACTCGGCGGGAAACAGCAGATTATTGTGATCACGGATGGGATCAACAAACAGCTCAATCCTTCTGCTGACAAATATGTTTCTCTCTCGACTTTACTGGGTGAGAATTTTGGGCAGACGGAAGTGAATATTGTCGGCTTTGGCATCGAGGCTTCCGACTCGCAAACCGCCGCTCGTGAGTTCGAACAGCTTGCCAGCCGCACAGGGGGAGAATATGTCGAAATTAATGATGCCGGAAGCTTGCTGCAGAAAGCGAGTGGTTATTTCAACAAGCAGGAATTCACCGTCTCTGCGAGCGAACAGACGTCTCTGAAACAACAGACATTCACTCAGCCAGCCGGTCAGCCTGTTCGCCTGAATATGGAATTTAATGAACTGATTCCGGCAACCGTCAATTTCTCGGGAAACAACGCTCAACTCGTGTTGACTCCGGGAGATCACTATCAACTGGTCAGCAATTCACAGAAACGACGACTCGAATCGTTACCGTATACAAATCGATCCCCCAGTTATACAAGCTTGAGAAATGCAGCGGGATCGAGCCGCTATCAACTGGGAGTGCACCGACCGACTCTCACGAAAGAATCGATGAACGTTGAACTCTCTCTTCAGGATGTTGAACTTCGACCAATCAACAAGCCGACTGCCTATCGAGTGATTTTGCGTCCGATTGCCAAGCAGAGAATTCTTGATGTGCAACAATACGTGATTGCCGGAAATGCCTTCATGACAGACAAACCTGCTCCCGTCATTTCCATCTCGGCTCTCAACTGGCCCCGCGAAGCAACTTCGGTGCAAGTGACCTGTGCAATCCTCGAAGAAGAGATTCCAGCCGATGCTTATTCGACACTCGCACAACTCAAATCCGATTCCCGTGTCGCTCTGCTGGATGCGAAGGTGGTCAAAGAGGATCCGAATCTGCTGATACTCGTACAGAACCTGGGCTCCACAAGTCTGCTCATCAAACCGACCGAAACTCTGATTTCAACACAAACCGAAGTCGATTCCCAAAACGAATTACTGATCACCCGGTTATATTTCACAACGCCTTTGGATCAGGAACAGGTCCAAAACCTGAAGTTCCACGTGCTGGATACGAGCCGACAAAGCTGGCTGCATAATTATGCCACGCCAGTCACGGTACCTGTCGATATCGAAGACACACTGAAACCCCGCACTGGCCCGTTTCTACTGCGGTAGACTCCGTTGAGTGTAACGAACGTGGGTGCGATTACCGTAGGGTCCGCTGTGCGGACCGAAATCAGTCCAGTCGTTGACCAACTATCGTAATTGTAGGGTGCGTCCTGACGCACCATGCTCCCGACATGGCTTCCTCTTCGAGTTTCTCCCTATATACGAAACCACCCCAGCTCAACTATCACGAATATGTTGTAACCGACACTCCAATCCGGTGCGTCAGGACGCACCCTACTGGTCAGCGGTAGACTCCATTGAAAGTACCGAGAGCGGGTGCGGACCCTACGAGTGGGACTTCTCACTCAAAATATCTTATTATACTGAGCAGTAATTTCCGTTTCGAATGTCCGATTGAATCCTCCCTGCAACGGCACGGCCACACCCAGACTGAATGTTGAACGATTGCTGAATTCAATCGTTGTGCCGAAGGTGGCGTTGATGATGTCCATGCGGTTGGCGGTGTTGCCGATGCGAATCGGGTCTTCTTCAATCACCGGTTGTGGGACGCTCGGATTCGGATCGCGATTGGCCAGCAGGACGGGTTCTCCCAGGAATGTGGAGTTGGCTTCAAAGATATCTGCATCCTGCAGTGTTGAGGTCCAGTGCAGTTCCAACAGACCAGCCAGTCCAGTCACTCGGCGAGCTGCGGGGTTGCGATAAAACCAGTAGCCTCCACCGATGTCGAGATTCATCAGAATCTGATCGCGAATCTTTCCTTCCGATTGCGATTGGGAAACAAAGGGATCGCGCGTGAAGCTTCCTGAATCGTTATTGATAATCAGGAAACGTGCGAAGTTCGTTTGCTGAAATTCGACAGTGTCCTGTCCCAATGGAAAATCGAGCTGAAAGAATCCGTTGAAAAACGTACGATCAGTAGGAGCAGCAGCCATCGAGAGGTAGGGAGATAACCCGATTGTCTCATTCTTTACACGAATATCCCGCGACCGCAGTACATCGGCTAAAGGAGCAACCCCATTCTGGAAAACACGAATCGTGGGGTCCGGGAATCCATCAACGATGGAAAGGTTCGAGTCGGAAGCGGTCGGAATTTGCAGACCAAATCCGGCGGAAAAGACCATGCGATCCGTGGAGTATGCGATCGATTTGAATATCAACTGCATATCCTTCATCGCAAAGTTCCCATTGCCGAGGGTCACGCCAAAAGGCGATACCAGATCGGCACGCGTGTAATCATCCTCAACAACCTGCGAAGCGGTCAGATCGAGATCGGAATTGACCGAGCGGGCAAACGGCATCCGCATTTCAATCGACGCTCGATTTTCCCAGAAGGTCGATTCAAATCCGAAGTTAATCAGATTCACATTGTAATCGCGTTTCGCTTCGCGGATCTCCTGATTTCTCAGCACTCGGGTTAAATCGAAGCCGAATATGAGATCGTCATTATTGTCGATATAAGAATACTGAGGGATGACCGCTGTTCCCTGAGAATTGGACCCGGGATCGAAGCGTACACCAAACTGTCCTAAGTCCCCCGGAGGAAACAAGGCATTCAATTCATCAATCTGGCTTGCCGGAATTTCAAACTGAAATTGTCCAAACTGAGGGTCAGGAGACAGGAACTGGACTCCCGAAGGTAAAGTTAAACCGGGTGGTAAACCATTCAGTCCGATATCCGCAGCTGCGATTACGCCTGGGAAAACGGGATCCCCAAACGGTTCGAGTCCCGTAATGGTGGACGCATCGCTAAACCAGTTGTAGCGAACACTGATGCGGTTACGGGGAAGAGCCGAGTTGTTCTCAGCCACTTTCGGGTTGCGACTTCGAAGCGTTCCATTGGCCTCGGTCCCGGCAATATCACCGGCCAGATTATAAGGAAAGGTAAAACTCTGATTGGCCCGCAGCAAATCGCCCAGCATAAACGGCATGCTGGAAAGTTGTTCGTATTCCTCGCTAGCCTGCGGTTGATTGTCTGCCGTGTCATTATCGTTGGCCTGTGCATTTGGTTGAACCGCAGCAGCTGCAACTTCGGGGATAACAGGCAAATTTTCGATCTCTGTCGTCAGATTTCCATCATCTGGTCCAGGTAATACAGGAGGAGCGGCCGATGGATATGTCCCGGGCTGGCCCGGTGTCGGATTCTGGTTCTGCGCAAAACCGACCTGGCTCAATACCGGAATCGGTATCAGTAATAACAAGATCATTTTTGAGAGATACGAAATCATCGACATCCTTGCCTTGCGACGCGCGCATTGAGAACGCGGGTTCCTGTAGTTGGATATCGGTTCAGAATAGCTGTATCCGTTAAACAGGATTGCGCAATCCATCCTGAATGCCTATATTTACAAGTTGCTCAGTTTTTCTTTGATCTTTTGAAAATCGGAATTCTCGGGAAATGCTTTGAGCAGTTGTTCGAGAATTGAAGAACTTTCTTCTCGAAGTGCATTGGCTTTCTCGGGATCAGATTCCTGAAGCAGTTTTGAGAGGGACGACAACGAGACAGCCAGATCGCGATGGTCGTTTGGCGTTTCCGAAATGGATTGACCATCGACAATGATGCGTAATTGCTTGATCGCGGCTTCAAAGGATGCTACGGCTGCATCTGTTTCATTACTCTGTTGATGCCAGCGGGCCCGGTTCATCAGGAGTCGTGCGAGAGCGGAGTGATACTCGGCGACATCGGGATTCGACATGACCAGCATTTCCAGAAGCTTGCGGCTCTCCTCGTTCAACACTTTCGCCTGTTGCTGCTGCTTTTGGAACCAGAGTAATTCCGATAACCATGATTTGGTTTGGGCCAACCGCAGTTGAATGCGAAAATCCTGTGGCTGTTTCGCAACGACTTTCGCAAATACATCCGCAGCTTTCCTGAGTGATTCCACAGCTGGGGCAACCTGCTTCTGTTCCAGTTGCAGCATCGCCTGATTGAAATAGCCCATGGCGAAATCTCGCAGAATCAGTACATTCTCAGCATCCTGCTTGAGCGAACTCTCTCGGACCGTTTGTGATTTCCCGACAGATTCGAGAGCCTTCTCAGGCGATCCCGTTTTCATTTCGACGAGGCCAAAGTTCATCAACGTATTAGCCAGTTTGCGTTGATATTCGGTGTTCTCTGGAAACTCATCGACTAACTGCTGTCGCAAAGAGGTCGCATTTTTAAACGACTCTTCAGCTTCCTTCCACTTCTGTTCTTTAGTCAATTGAGAGGCGATGGCATTCTGGATATTCGAAAGCCGATATTTCTGTAGTGGATCATTTGCATTCCGTTCGAGCTGCTTCTTCTGAAGTTCCTCGGATTCCCTGAGCACCTTCAGAGATTGTTCCGGCGATTCGATCTCTCCCAGAATCTGCCCTTGATAATACATGGTGAGGGCTTGATCCTCCTGCAATAGCGGATCATCTGACCGTTGTTCGAGAAAGCGTTTGTAATATTCGAGCGCCTCTTTCAACATCTCTTCCCGTACGGCTTGAAGTCCTGGTTGATCGAGCAGGACTTCTTCGCTGACGCGGACATAAAACTGATCGACGGCTTCTTTGGCCATGCGGAAATTAGTTTCCGCCATTTCTCTCGCAGCCGCTTCCCGATTTCTTGCAGCGTTCAACAACAACATCCCCACTGTTAAGGCAGCGATCAAAACCAAGGCTGACGTGGCCACGCTCGTAAATAAAGTGCGATGCCGTTTGACCCAACGGCCCAAGCGAATCGAAAACGATTCCTTCCAGACGTTCACCGGCTCATCGGCCAGCCAGCGTTCAAGATCTTCCGCCAGTTCTGCAGCGGATTGATAGCGGTCCGCCTGATTGAGCTTCATGGCAGTCAGACAAATCGCTTCGAGTGGTTTCGGAATATCCTTTTCAATTTCTGTCGGTTTCGGGAAATTGCCTCGACGAACTTTCTTCAGGAGTTCCGTCAATTGCTTTCCAACAAACGGAGCCTGCCCGGTGAGCAATTCATACAGGGTCGCCCCCAGACTGTAGACATCGCTGGTGGCATTCAGTTGATCGATCGTCCCCATCGCCTGCTCCGGCGGCATGTAGGCGGGCGTTCCTAATAAGGTGCCATCGAGAGTTTGTGTTTCGACGGATCCCGACAGGATTTGTGGACCCTCGGTGTCTGATAGTATTTCTGAAGCTTCTCCCTGCAGCCGAGCCAAACCCCAGTCGACGACCAGCGTTTCTCCATACTTGCCCACCATGATATTGCCCGGCTTCAAATCCCGATGCAGCACTCCACGCGAGTGGGCATAGTGCATCGCATTGCAGACATCAATAAACCGCTGCAGCAATTGACGCAACTGAAACAGTTTTTGATCGGAAGTTCGGCCGGGGGTCGCCGGATTGTGATAGTTCTCAATCGCCTTTTGAAGACTGTCCCCTTTTATGAACTTCATCGCATAAAACGGACGACCATCGGCATAACTCCCCAAACCATACACTGGCACAATGCCCGGGTGTTCCAGTTGCCCGGTCACTTCGGCTTCACGAAGAAACCGCACCTTATCGGCGGGAGAGAGTTTGGCATTTCCTTTGATTTCCTTCAGGGCTACGTGCCGACTCAATTCAATATCTTCCGCTACGAAAACTTCTCCTAATCCCCCTTGAGCATGCGAGCGGATTTTATGAAAGCGGATATATCCCTGACCGCCGCCCCTGCTCTCCTCAGTGCCTGAAGTTCCCGATTGATGCGTCGGCTGATTATGCAGCGTATTCAAACTCTTCTGCAGATCGCTGTCTTGAATTGTTTCCAGATGCGTTTTCACGGAACTGATCGAAGAAAGTTGCTGGAGTGTTTTTTCCGCATCGCCTCCAAACTTTTCCAGATGCCGCTCAGCCAGTGCGAGAATCAATTCGCGTTCTTCAACCGTAATGGCAGACTGCGACTGCATCACCTCGGCCAGGCTTTTCGATTTATCGAGCACCCATTGATTCATCGCCTGAATCAACTGGTTCTGATCCACAAATCCGTTGTTATAAGCAATCACGCCAATGAGCAGATTGTGGTCTGTGGAGAAATTCATGAGTATTATGCTCTGCCAATGGAATCGATGATGATAGCTTGATCATCTCACTCCAGAGAGAGTATTACAAGCACGAAGAGCAAGTTTTGAAGTTGCACGATGACTTTGAATTTCCAGCATGGAATCCATAGAACAATGTGTGCCACGGCGCTGCGAGCCGTGTAAATTCGGGTCAATTTCACATAAGCGGTGGGAAGAGATAAGATCGTCGAATGCACGGCTCACAGAGCCGTGGCACCCATCGCATAACAGAGATTAGCGTAGATTGCGATCACTCAATTCTTTGAAGTTAGATAGTGCGAGAAAGCCGAACAGGATGGCTGGATACATATCTTGTCGCATCAGGAATATTGTGGCGATCAATGCTCCTACAAATCCGCCAATGCGCAAAGCCCACAATTCGCCATCGCGACGAAACATCAGCAGGAGATCTCGACAGATTTGGCCACCATCGAGCGGGATCACCGGGAGCAGATTGATTAGCCCCCAGTATAGATTGATCCACTCCAGTTGAAACAATGCAAAATTCAGTTGTGGAGAAGGAGAGTAATTAAACACAACCATCAGAAATTCAATGCCAATGATTACGCCGAAGAACATAAATCCAGCTAACGGCCCCGCAAACGAGACTGCCACCGATTTCCAAAGCGAATAGTTATGTCCGGGAATAAAAGCCGCATATCCTCCAAAGTGGTGCAACACGATATGAGGATCGTACCCAAAAGCACGAACCATGATCGCATGGCCCATTTCATGGATCAAAATGGAAACAAACAGACAGAGAATCCAAATGACAATCAAATCCGGCCGTTGTAATCCCCATCCAAACACCAGACCGATCAACCAGAAAAACGGATGCACACGCACCGGAATTCCGAACAGGTTGAAATCTATATCGTAGGGTGTGGGTGGGGTTTGTCCGAACATGATTTTTTTTGATATCAGCAGTGGAGAACGAATGAGTTGAAGTCCAAATTAAGGATTCACCAGGAAGTTACAGACATCGCCATCCCGCATGATGTACTCTTTTCCTTCAACGCGTAACTTGCCGGCTTCGCGGATTGCTTTTTCGCTTTTGTATTCTTCGAGATGTTCGATCGAGAAAATCTCGGCTCGAATAAAGCCTTTTTCGAAATCGGTATGAATCACACTGGCAGCTTGAGGGCCGGTTGCTCCCTGCGGAATGGTCCAGGCGCGAATTTCTTTCACGCCGGCGGTGAAGTAACTTTGGTATCCGAGAGTTTTGTATGTCGCCCGGGCAACAACGCTCAAGGCTGGTTCTTCCAGACCGAGATCGGCCAGCATTTCTGCCCGGTCGGCTTTGTCCATTTCACTCAACTCGGATTCAATCGCGGCACAGACAGGGATCACTTCCCCCTGCTCCACTCCGGCTCGATTTCTCAGTGCCTGAACATGTTCACTCTCCCCATTGAGATCATTCTCCGAGACATTCGCCAGGTAAAGCACCGGCTTGGCGGTCAGCAGTGAGAAGCCTCTCAGAATTTTTCGGTCGTCGGGATTGTCGATTTCGAGTCCGCGGATGGGCATGCCCTGATCGAGTCGTTCAAAACATTTGTCCAGAATTGCAATTCGCTTTTTGGCGTCGGAATCGCCTGTTCTGGCTTTTTTCTGAGAACGATCCCGAGCGGATTCGACGGTTTGCAGGTCGGCCAGGATGAGTTCGGTATCGATGGTTTCGACATCCCGGAGCGGATCGACACTGCCATCGACGTGAATGACATCGTCATTTTCAAAGCAGCGGACAACGTGAATGATTGCATCCACATCGCGAATATTCGCCAGGAATTTATTGCCGAGACCTTCTCCGACGGAGGCTCCTTTGACAATCCCGGCGATGTCGACCAGTTTGAGGGCAGCCGGGATGACGCGGTCGGTTTTGATGTACTTGTGAATGAGATCGAGTCGGGGATCGGGAACTTCGACCACGCCGACATTAGGTTCAATGGTGCAGAACGGATAATTCTCGCTGGCGATTCCAGCCGCGGTCAATGCATTAAACAGTGTCGATTTACCGACGTTGGGAAGTCCGACAATTCCAGCTTCCATGAATGATTCGCTCCTGAGTGTACACTTAACGTATGAATTCGGGTTGATAACGCGGGCATTGTATCGGTTTGAAGTGGGGACTGCACCCGAGGTTGTGGCGAAAATGGAGAACAATTGCCGGGGCAGATACCGCGTTTTTTCCTAAACCACTTCGCTGCCGCTTTGTCTCTTGTATCAGATTGACTATATAATAGTATGAATAAAGATTGCACGAAGCGAATTATGGGAGGAGAGTTTCTTAACCCGAAGCGTCAGTGAGGGTGACGCGATTTCTGGATTGAAGCTGACTCTCTTTGAAATGAATTTTATGGAAATGACATTTAGGTAGTTCCATAATTTGAGATGGACCGAAATTTTGACTGGAAGCCGTCCCCTCGCTGACGCTTCGGGTTAAAATGTAATGAAATTGTGACTAAGTGTGTCAATTGCTTTGGTGAGTCAGGTGAGTGGAGGAGGCGAGGGCCGAAATCTGCTGTGTAAAGTGAGTAACGACTTCCTGTGATGGACGAGCCCAAGATCCTGTTCCTGACTTCCAATGAAGAAGTCCTTGCGTTTCCCGGAGACGCGAGCACTCTGAAAGTCTGTGAGGATTCGCTGCAGGAAGTTGCCCGGCTATGGCGGGAAGATAAAATTTCCGGACTGGTCGTGCCTCACGACAATAGTGAAGCGAGTGAGTCGCTCATTCATGTCCTCAATATCGCATCCAGTTTTACCGATGGACTGGCACTGCTCGATAAAGATCAGAAGATTCTCTGGTGTAATACCCCGCTGATCAAAATGCTGGATGCTCCGCAGATCAATGTCGAGCCTTCATTTTATGATCTGTTCGGCGATGTCGAACTGCTCGACCATCAACTTTGCCCGATCGAAAGCTGTCGGCTCTCGGGCGAAATTCGGACCAGCACCCTGAAATTAGAGGACAAACAGTATTTTGAGGTACGGGTCGCCCCGGTCTTTTTCGATGAGAATGGAAGTGTCGAACAGTTTCTGGCCTGTGTCCGTAATACGACCACAGCGACATTTCAACGGCAGAAATTGAATGCTATTTATCAGGCCGGTCTTGAACTGGGCGATTTGTCGCCGCAGGAAATGATCGAACTGACGGTTGATGAGCGAATTGAACTCCTCAAATCGAAAATTCTCCATTACACAAACGATCTCCTTGAGTTTGAAACTGTCGAGATTCGGCTCATCGATAAGAATTCTACTCAGTTACGCCCTTTGCTCGCCATGGGGATGCAGGCAGTCGCAGCCGAGCGGAAATTGTATGCGGATCCCAAGAACAACGGCGTCACCGGATTCGTCGCCGCATCGGGAAAGAGTTATCTGTGTGACGACATCACCAACGATCCCCTCTATTTACCGGGAGCTCCAGGTGCGAAAAGTTCGATGACGGTTCCGCTGATCCTGCACGATGAAGTTTTGGGGACCTTTAATGTCGAGAGCCCACTCGATCATGCGTTTGATGAGAACGATTTGCAGTTTTTGGAGTTATTCAGCCGGGAAGTGGCTGTCGCTTTGAACACTCTGGATTTGCTGGCGATTGAAAAAGCAGCGACTGTGAATCAAAGCATGCAGAAAATCCTGCAGCAGGTGGCTACTCCCGTTGATGAAATCTTGAACGATGCGGCCTGGATTCTCGAACGATACATCGGACATGAGCCCAATGTGGCTGACCGATTGCGGCAAATCCTCAAGCATACTCGCGATATTAAGCAGCGGATTCGCGAAGTTGGAGAAACCATCACCCCCGAAGGAGCTCATCCCCGTTACAAGCCGAAGGATGATCGACCTCAATTACGGGATAAACGGATTCTGGTGGTTGATTCCGACGAAGCGGTCCGCAGAGCCGCCCATGAATTGCTGGGACGCTTCGGCTGTCAGGTGGAAACGGCTCACGACGGGGGCGAAGCCTGTCTGCTGGTGAAAAGTTCACTGTATGATGCCGTCATAGTTGATATTCGGCTCGATGATATGACCGGATTCGAATGCTTTTGTAAACTCCGGGAAATCTATGACGATCTCCCCGTCATTTTGATGACCGGTTTCGGTTACGACCCGAACCATTGCATCGTCAAAGCCCGACAAATGGGACTCAAATCCGTCCTCTATAAACCGTTCCGACTCGATCAACTCGTCAACGAGGTGGAAGCAGCAGTGGTGACGAATCCAAACCCTTCGGAATAAACTCACGAAAGCGGAAGACGGAAAGCGGAAAGCCGAGGGGCAGAAAACACGCTTTGTTACTTCCAGCTTTCCGCTTTCAATAGGTCGTGTTCATGTCGCAGGATTTCCCCTCTGAAGGGGCCTTATTAGGGATCGATTTTGGTACGAAGCGTGTCGGGATCGCGATTTCGACGCCGGATCAGTCGATTTCTTCGCCGCTGGAAACTCTGCAAAGGTCGCAACCTGCCCAGGAATCCAAGATATTCTGTAAGATCTGCAAAGAATATCGCATCAAAGGACTGGTCGTCGGATTGCCTGTTCACATGTCTGGGGACGAAGGCGAGAAGGCGAAAATGGCTCGAAAGTTTGGCGACTGGTTGAGCAAGATCAGCGAACTCCCGGTGATTTACTGGGATGAGCGTTTCACTACCTCGTTGGCACAACACCACTTACGTGAATTCGGGATATCGAAAGCCAAGCAAAAATCCCGGCTCGATATGCTGGCTGCCCAGGTGATGCTGCAATCATTTCTGGACGCTCCCGACCGTTTCGCGGCTCCCTCGGCTATCGACAACTGAGTTCTTGAGCAAATCTTAAAAATTTATCTGGACACCCGCGAGCAGTTTCCAATATCACTCGCATCTCAAACCTATCCGATCGCTCGCAGAGTTCCTTCCCGCGAGCAACTCAATTCCCATTCACAATCCAGCCTGTTACCAATTTGCGTCCTGCAAGTTGAGGAGTCCCTACGCATGAACGAGACTTCGGGATCGTTGCAAAGCTTTCTGCAACGCAATCTGAGTCTGATCTTTCCAGTACTGATTATGACATCAGTTCTGGTGATCGTGGCCCCGCTGCCACCGATCATGATGGATATGTTGCTGGCCTGTAATATTACCCTTGCGGTTATCATTCTCCTGACGACCATTCATGTGAGAAATCCCCTCGAATTTAGCGTGTTCCCTGCTCTACTGCTTGGAACAACGCTTTCACGACTCGTGCTTAACGTTGCTTCCACCCGTTTGATTCTGACCGGAGCATCGACTCGCGGAACTGAAGCAGCTGGCGGAGTGATTCAGGCGTTTGGTGAATTCGTCGCTGGTGGTTCGCCCGCCATTGGTGTGATTATCTTCGTGATTCTGGTCGCGATTCAGTTCCTGGTGATTACCAAAGGGGCGACACGTATCAGTGAAGTGGGTGCCCGTTTTGCTTTGGATGGGATGCCGGGGAAACAGATGGCAATTGATGCCGACCTGAATGCCGGGTTAATCACTTCCGAACAGGCCAAAGCTCGACGGGATATCATCTCACAACAAGCCGACTTCTACGGGGCCATGGATGGTGCCAGTAAATTCGTCCGTGGCGATTCGATTGCCAGTATTGTGATTACATTGATCAACATTGCCGGCGGGTTATACATCGGCATGGTTCAGGAAGGAATGCCCTTCATGGATGCGATCAATGTCTTTACGACATTGACGATTGGCGATGGACTGGTCACTCAGGTGCCTGCGTTTCTGATTTCGCTGGCCGCTGGTTTGATTGTGACTCGCACAAGTGTCGACAGTAACCTGCCGACCGATGTTGTCAGTCAATTATTCCGGCATCCGGTGGCGATGTATCTGGCTGCTTTGTTTTTGATTTCACTCTCTTTCACCGGACTTCCCGCTGCTCCGATGTGGGCGTTAGGTCTGGGATGTGCCTTAATTGGATTCATTCTGCAGCAGACGAATCTGCAGAAAGTCCATCAGAGCGAAGCCGCTCAGGAGAAAAAAGAACAGGAACCAGCTCCGCCACCAACACCCGAAGATCATCTGCAGGTCGATCCGATGGAACTCGATCTCGGCATCGCACTGCTGCAACTGGCCGATCCTTCTCGCGGTGGCGATTTACTGGACCGTGTCACCAAAGTCAGAAACCGTATTGCTCAGGACCTCGGCATCATCATGCCGAAGGTGCGTATCCGCGATAACATGCGGCTGAAACAAAAAGATTATCAAGTTAAAATTCGCAGCGTTCCCGTTGCCTGGGGCGAAATTCATCCCGATCGATTACTGGCGATCAACACAGGCATGGCCACCGGCGAAATTTCCGGAATCGATACGATTGAACCAGCCTTCGGACGTCCAGCCAAATGGATTGAAGCTCATCATCGCGAACGAGCAGAAATGATGGGATATAGTGTCGTCGAACCGACTGCTGTTTTAGTGACTCATCTGACGGAAGTCGTCCGCGATCATTCCGGAGAACTCCTCTCCCGACAACAGGTTCACGAGTTGCTCGATCACCTTAAAGAACATTCCCCCAAAGTGGTTGAAGATCTTGTTCCCGATGTTCTGAAAGCTTCACAGGTTCATCAGGTGCTCGAGAAACTTCTCAATGAACGCGTTCCTGTTCGAGACCTGGAAACGATTCTCGAAACACTTTCGGACTACGCAGACAGAACCAAAGACCTGGGCATTTTGACCGAATACGTTCGCCATCGATTATCCCGCACGATCTGTCAGCAATATCGCGATTCTAAACGCACATTGCATGTGGTCACACTCGACCCGGCTCTCGAAGATATTCTGGCTGCGGGTATTGAGTTTGGGGATCACGGTATCGCCGTCAAACTTTCCACAGCAACCTGCGAAGCGATCAATCGTGGACTAGCCGACCAGCTCGAAAAACTTGTGCGAACAGGCCATCCCCCGGTTGTCATCTGCAATCCTCAGGTGCGAGCAGGACTGAAACAAATTACTTCCTCAGAACTTCCAAAACTGGTGGTGATGAGTCTGAATGAAATTACCAGAGACACACAGGTGGAAGCCTTCGGACATGTGAATGCCGGGGTGCTGCCACAGTCTTCACTTCATAAAACCCCTTCCCCGAAATCCAGCCAGAATTCTCCCCGATCTCAAGTGACATAAACTAATCAACCTCGAATACCCTTACCCTCTCCCAGTGGGAGAGGGGACAAGAACAGAGTTGAGTTACAATTCAATAACCCAACCCATAGCAATTCAGAAACATCTCAGGAATAACCATGCCAGACTTCAGAACTTACCGAGCAGAAACTATGCAACAGGCACTGTTGCAGGTTCGTGAAGATCTTGGGCCAGACGCTTTGATTCTGCATACCCGGCAAGTTCCTATTCACTCACGACTTCCGTGGCAGAAAGATCGCATTGTCACAGAAATCGTCGCGGTGCTCGAACAGACAAAACGCCAGCGACCTCAACCAGTTACAGCTGTTACGACAACTTCCCCTGATCAAGAACAAATCGAAGAAACTCCTCCCCCCGATCTCTCAGCCTACAATCGAAAAGCTGCTCCCCCCATTCAAGAATCCAGAATTTCAGCTGCAGAACCTCGAATCCCAACCCACGAACCTGTCAACTCTGAACAAACACCTCCTGCAATTTCGAACTCCGAAACCCCAACCCCGCAACCCGAACTTTCTGAATCGCAAAAACTCGAATCCCTCTTCAAAGAGCGTATCGATTCCCTGCAGGCAATGGTCGAACAGCTGACCACTCAGGTTCGCAATGGGATGTCGTCCGATATTCCACCCGAACTGTTTTCACTCTTCACCGAGTTGATTGATGCCGAGGTGGAAGAATCTGTTGCTCGGGAACTGATCGGACGACTCAAACAACGCTGCGGAGTGAATGAATTGTCGGACTCACAAGGTCTTCGACGACAATTGTTCGCGATGATTGAATCCTCCATTCAATGTCGCGGACCAATCGAAGCAAAACCGGGACAACAGAAAATTGTCGCGATGGTCGGACCAACCGGCGTCGGGAAGACAACTACGATCGCCAAACTGGCGGCCAATTTTCGTCTGCGGGATAATGTCCGTATGGGACTGATTACTGTCGACACCTATCGGATAGCCGCTGTCGATCAGTTACGAACTTACGCAGAGATTATCGATCTGCCCATGAAAGTTGTCTCTACTGCAGTAGAGATGAAGCAGGCGGTTGCAGAATTTGCAGGTATGGACCTCATTCTCATCGACACCGCCGGCCGCAGTCCTCGAGATGAAGTCAAACTGCAGGAACTCAAAGCAGTCCTGGGAGACATCGTCGTTGATGATGTCCATCTGGTCCTGAGTGCCACCACCGGTTATCGACATTTACGAACAACAGCCGAACAATTCAAATCGGTCGGACTTACCTCGGTTATTCTGACAAAACTCGATGAAGCTCCCAGCCTCGGAGCAATCTTAAATATCACCAGTAAACTTGGACTGCCACTGAGTTATCTGACAACCGGACAAAATGTGCCCAAGGATATCGAACCGGCTCAACCCACACGGGCCACGAGGTTAATCCTTGGGCAGGAAGATTTGAGTTCATGAATGAGAATGATTGTTTCTCCTCTCCCAGAGGGAGAGGGGACTGAATTTAACTGTAGGTTAGGCTGTACCTGACAGGTTTAATTAATGACGTCCAATTCCGTCAGGCACAGCCTGACCTACGACTTATGTAAAATAAGATCTCTCCAGGATGGAAGAGTCGCATGACAACAAACTATCACGATCAGGCCACTGAACTCCGAGAGTTGATTCAACGCTCTCAGGGATCGCGTCCTCGCGAGTCAAATGCGGTTGCTCGCAATCGTTCGGCTCGGACGATTGCCGTGACCAGCGGTAAGGGTGGCGTGGGGAAATCAGTCGTCGCACTCAATCTGGCAATCGCGTTGGCCAACCAAAATAAACGAGTCTGTCTATTCGATGCCGATCTGGGGCTTGGAAATCTCGATTTAATGTGTGGACTCAACGGCTACTGGAATCTGTCGCATGTGTTGAGTGGTTCGCGATCGCTGAGCGAAATTATGTTGGATGGCCCTGCAGGTATTTCAATACTGCCAGGTGCGAGTGGTCTTGTAGAACTGGCAGACACCGCGCAGGGCGATCGAAGTCAACTGCTGCAACAACTGGCCGAACTCGATGACGATTTTGATTTTTTAATCCTCGATTGCGGCACCGGAATTCATCATGGAACACGTCAGTTTGCAATAAGTGCAGACACTGTTTTGTTGCTCTCGACACTCGAAACAACATCGCTTGCAGACACCTATGCAGCTTTGAAAATCTACCATTCCAGTCAATTGGCTGATGTTCGCGTCGTGTTGAATCGCTGTGCGGTTCGCGATGCTCAGCAGGTCATTACAAATTTGAAAAAGACGTCTCGACAATTTTTGCAGACCGACGTACAAATCCTCGGCTGTGTGCCGGACGACGAAACCATTCGCCGTTCCATCGCAACCAGAAAACCCGCCATGATGATGGACGCTCAATCTCCTGCCTGTGAAGCAATTTCACAAATAGGGCGTCTGATGGCAACACAATCCAACACTTACCTTCCTGCAGCTGTGCAACCGTTTGTGACACGTCTGTTTCCCAAACCAATCGCAGCGGCTTAAACCCACCACTATTCCCCTCACTTACCCCTCTCTTTTTTCTCTCCCGATCATTTCCTGATCAATCTTTTAGTCCTTCCCGGACTAAATCCACAAAACTATTTTTACTTTTTTTCAATTGTCAAAGTTTAACGATTAAAGAATTTACACGGAAAGGACTGAATTCTCACCCCTTGAATAGCCGATTCTTAAGAAGTGCGGTTTGAGCTCTGGAATTACTGCAGAGTCTTCGAGCAGCTCAACCTCATGCCAGCGGAATCGGATTATGGCACTTCAATTTGCGTTTCACCTTGGTTCACTTGTGTTTGCGGCAACTCTCATTCGGAGTGCCTGCGAGCAGGTCACCTTCACGGACGGAATAACTTCTTCAGCGATTCTGGGATTGATCTTTTTTGGCATCGGTTTTGCCGTAGGAGAAATCAGTCGCCACATGATGGAAGAACTTGCCGCCCGCGAACTGGCTGCTG
>TARA_R100000789_G_scaffold9383_2_pt1 | contig 16574 bp, 12 predicted proteins | sample TARA_R100000789 | Tara Oceans TARA_R100000789 (sample SAMEA2623403) | marine metagenome | biome: marine biome (ENVO:00000447); feature: mesopelagic zone (ENVO:00000213); material: "saline water (ENVO:00002010), including plankton (ENVO:xxxxxxxx)" | depth 450 m
CACGGGGACCGCCTGCAACAGCGCGCGGGTGTAGGGGTGCTGCGGGCTGCGGAACAGGGTTTCGGTATCGGCCACCTCGACGAACTGGCCCCGGTACATCACCGCCACCCGGTCGCAGATATGTTCCACCACCGCGAGGTCATGCGCAATGAACAGGAAGGTCAGCGCAAATTCCTCTTGCAGATCCTGCAACAGGTTCAGCGTCTGCGCCTGAATGGACACGTCCAGCGCCGACACCGCCTCATCCGCGACCACCAGTTCGGGATGGGTCGACAGGGCGCGGGCGATGCCAAGGCGCTGCCGCTGCCCCCCGGAAAAGGCGTTGGGATAGCGGTGCATGAACTCGCGCCGCAGCCCGACGTTTTCCAGCAGTACGCCAACGCGCTCTGCCAGCGCCCTGCCCTTTAACCCTTCGGATTTCTGCAAGGCTTGCCCGACGATATCGATCACCCGCAGGCGCGGGTTCAATGAGGCCTGCGGATCCTGAAAGATCATCCGCAGCTTGCGCCAGACCTGCCGCAACTGGTCGACCGGCGCATCGGCCAGTTCAACCTCCGCCCCCGATTGCGGGCGGAACCGGATGCTGCCATCGCTGGGGTCCAGCACCCGCAGGATGCAGCGGCCCAGCGTGGTCTTGCCAGAGCCGCTTTCGCCCACGATGCCGAAGGTTTCGCCCCGTTTCACGTCAAAGGACACCGCATCCACGGCGACAAACCCCTTGGCGGGTTTCGACAGCCACCCGCCCCTGTTGCCGCCAAAGGACATGGTCAGGTCGCGCACTTCGAGGATGGCGTCAGACATCGGCACTCTCCATGTCGCGCCCGTGGCGCGCGTCGTCGTCGTCATGCAGGAAACAGGCCACTTCGCCGCCTTCGACCGGCTTTAGCCGGGGTTCGCGTAGATCACAGGTGCCCGGCATGAAGTGATCGCAGCGGGTGCGAAAGGTACAGCCCGACGGCCGCGCCAACGGATGCGGGACCATGCCGCGAATGGCGGGCAGCCGTTCCTTGGACGTCATCCCGATCCGCGGCACCGAATTCAGCAACGCGCGGGTGTAGGGATGCGCCGGGTTTTCGAACAGCCCGTAGACGTCCGATTTCTCGACGATCCGGCCCATGTACATGACGGCGACATCATCGGCGACCTCGGCCACCACGCCCAGATCATGGGTGATCAGCATCACCGCCATCTGGAACTCTTCCTTCAGCTCGGCAATCAGATCGAGGATCTGCGCCTGCGTGGTCACGTCCAGCGCCGTGGTCGGCTCATCCGCGATCAACAGGCGCGGCTGGCAGGACAGCGCCATGGCGATCATCGCCCGTTGCCGCATCCCTCCCGACAGCTCAAACGGGTAACTTTCGAACCGTTCCGCCGGGCGCGGGATGCCGACGCGGGCCAGCATGTCGATGGCCTCTGCCTTGGCCTCGGCCTTGGTCACATCGCGGTGCAGGCGGATGGTTTCGGTGATCTGCTTGCCGATCTTCTGGATCGGCCCCAACGACGACATGGGTTCCTGAAAGATCATCGAAATATCGCTGCCCCGGATCGACCGCAACGCCCTCGATCCGGGCCGCGCGCGGGCCAAATCGACGGTGCGCCCGTCGGCGGCGTGATACAGGATGCTGCCCCCGGTGATCCGCCCCGGCGCATCCACGATGCGCAGGATGGACCGGGCAAGGATCGACTTGCCGCAACCGGATTCCCCCAACAGGCAGAGCGTGCGGTTGGGCTGAATGTCCAGATCCACCCCCTCGACCGCCTTCACCAACCCGTCGTCGGTGAAGAAATGGGTTTTCAGCCCGCGGATCTCGATCATTGGCTGGTCTGTCATGTCAGTTTGCATAGGGATCTGCGGCATCGCGAAGGCCGTCTCCTAGAAAGTTGAGGGCAAGCACGGTGGTCACAATGACCGCGCCGGGCGCAATCAATAGCCAGGGTGCCTCGATGATGGTGCGGATGTTCTGCGCCTCTTTCAGCAGGGTGCCCCAGGACACGATGGGCGGCTGCAATCCGATCCCAAGGAAGGACAGCGAGGTTTCGGCAAGGATCATCAGCGGCACCGCCAGCGTCAGGGAGGCGATGATGTGGCTGGCGAAACTGGGAACAAGGTGTTTGCGGATCACCTCCCAGTCGGACAGCCCGTCCAGCCGCGCGGCGGTGACGAAATCCTCATGCCGCAGCGACAGGAACTTGCCCCGCACCTCACGCGCCAAAGTCGTCCAGCCGATCATCGACACGATCAGCGTCACCACGAAGTACGTCCGCAGCGGCGGCCAATCCAAGGGGATCGCGGCGGCCAACCCCATCCACAGCGGGATGGTCGGGATGGAGCGCAGGAACTCGATCAGGCGCTGGATCGCATTGTCGATCCAGCCGCCGTAATAGCCGGAAATCCCGCCAAGGCTGACCCCCACGATCAGGGACACCGCCACACCGACAAGACCGATGGACATGGAAATCCGCGTGCCCATGATGATCCGGCTGAGAATATCGCGGCCCAGCCGGTCCGCCCCAAGGAAATAGACCTTGTCGCGCGGGTTCTTGGGGGCAAAGAAGTGCCGGTTCGTCGGGATCAACCAGAGCAGCTTGTACTCATAGCCCTTCACGAAGAACCCCAGCGGGATCACCTTTTCCGGGTCTTCGACGAACTGGCGGCGCATCGCCTCGCGGTCGATTTCCATCTTCAGGCCGCGGGCGTGCAGGATGAACCGGCTGCCACCGTCCTCGCCGGGGGCGAAGAAATGGATGCCCTGCGGCGGCGCAAAGGGCGCGCGGGTGTTGGTGTCCAGATGGCTGGCGGGGCTGAGGAATTCGCCGAACAGGGCGACGAAATAGACGAACCCGACGATGAACAGGCTGAAATAGGCGATCCTGTGACGGCGGAACTGCCGCCACATCAGCGCCCAAGGGCCCAGCAGATCGGGTGTCTTGACGGACTCGGCCGCCTGCACCTCGGATGCGGAATCGATGGAGGTCATTGGTAACGTATCCTCGGGTCGACCCAGGCAAGCAGGACATCGGACAGCAGCGTGCCGATCACCGTCAGCATACTGACGATCAGGATCAGCGAGCCTGCCAGATACATGTCCTGCACCAGCAGCGCGCGCAGCAAGAGCGGCCCGGTGGTGGGCAGGTTCATGACCACGGCGACGATGATCTCACCCGACACCAGTGTCGGCAGAATCCATCCGATGGTCGAGATGAAGGGGTTTAGCGCGACCCGCACGGGATAGCGCAACAACAGTTGGAATTCCGACATGCCCTTGGCGCGGGCGGTCACGACGTAGGGACGATACAGCTCATCCAGCAGGTTTGCGCGCATGATGCGGATCAGCGCCGCCGCCCCCGATGTGCCGACCACAAAGACCGGCATCCAGATGTGTTGCAGCAGGTTGCCGAACTTGGCCCAGGACCATGGCTGATCCAGATACTCGGGGCTGACCAGCCCGCCGACCGACTGGCCGAAATACTTGAAGGCGACGTACATCATGACCAGCGCCAGCAGGAAATTCGGCACTGCCAGCCCGATGAAGCCCAGCAGGGTGGCGATGTAATCGCCCACCGAATACTTGCGCACCGCCGAATAGATGCCGATCGGCAGCGCCACGATCCAGATGAAGATCAGCGTCAGGATCGAGATCGCAAAGGTCCATCCCAGCCTGTCCCAGATCACATCCGTCACCGGCACGTTCTTTTCAAAGGAAATGCCGAAATCGCCCTCAAGCAGGATGCCGGTCATCCATTTCCAGTATTGCAGGTACATCGGCTGGCCCAGCCCGTACTGCTCGCGCAGTTGTTCGACCACGGCGGTGTTGTCGACACCGGCCTCTCCCATCTCGGCGGCCAGCGTGTCCAGATAGTCGCCCGGTGGCAGCTGGATGATGATGAAGGTCACGATAGAGACCAGAAAGACGGTGGGGATCATGTAAAGAACCCGCCGTAGGATGAAGCTGCCCATGTCTTCTCCGTTCCGTTGCAGGAAATGATCGGGGCGCTGGACGGGAGGAAGGCCCGGCGCCCCAAGGGTACTTCGGATCAGGGCAGGTTAGCACCGCCTTCGAAGTACATCTGCGCGGTGTAAGGTGCCGGGAACCATAGCTGTCCGGCGATCGGCAGCGGATCGGGTACGTTGCGTACGTTGTTGCGGGCAATTCCGAACACCGGGTCGTTCTGCACCATGCCAATGGTAAAGAACTGCTCTGACGCCATATCCAGCACCTGTTGCATCAGTGCTTTCTGTTCGTCGGGCGTGGCGGCGGCGCGGACCTGTTTGTAGGTCTCGAAGATGTCCTTGACCGCTTGCGGCGGTTCCTCTCCGGTGGCGGGATCGACCCCCCATTGCGCCCAGCTGCGCGCCCAGCTGACAGAGTTGGAGATCGTCGGCACATAACAAATCGGCGAGGTATAGGCATCCGCCTGCCCGCCCGAACAGTTCCACAGATAGGCGTCGAAATCGTTCGAGGTGTGCAGTTCGATCAGGCGCGACCGGTCGGTCGTGCGGATCTGGAAATCAAGGCCGACATCGCGGGCATACCCGGCAATCAGCTCCATCGCGTCCGGGTATTGCAGGCCGAATACGTCCGCCACAAGGTAGATCAGCGTAAACCGTTCGCCGTCCGGCCCAAGGCGAAAGCCCTCGTCATCCTTTTCCGGCAGTACCTTGTCCAGATATTCGTTGGCCAGATCGGGGTCATACGCGGTGAACTGCTTGGCATACTCCTCCTTGTACAGTTCCGTGCCCTCGCGCGGCGCGGTCTGGGCGGGTTGACCGGCACCAAAGTACAGCAGGTCGATGATCTCCTGCCGGTTCATGGCATGGCTGACCCCGATGCGGAAATCCTTGTTGTTGATGACCTCACGCTTGACCGGGTCAGTGTGGTTGAGGTTCATCATCAGGATCATGATGTTGGCCGGCAGGTCGCCCACATCGAAGAACCGGTATTTGCCGCGCTCCATGTTGTCGGTCAGCGCCGCCTTGTTCGACGGCCGCCCGATGTGGCGCAGCATATAGTCGATCTCGCCGTTGAACGCCTTCAGCAGGATGGTTTCCACATCCTCGACCTGATCATAGGTGATGCGGTCGATATAGGGCAGTTGCTGCCCTTCGCTGTCGACCTTGTAGTAATAGGGGTTCCGCTCGGCCACGACCCGGTCGGTGGTGCCGTAGGCGTTCGTCAGATGCCAGGCGTGCAGCGTCGGGCGGTCCGGGTTCTGCCAGAACAGGGGCGTGTCCATCGGTCCGGCCTTGAGGTTGAACAGCTGCACCCAGTCGCCCGCCGCCGGTTCCGCCTCTACCAGCGCCTGAATGTCGGCGTTGTACTTGGGCATGAACTGGCTGAGGTAGTGTTTCGGATACGCCGTGGGATGATAGCCAAATCCATAGGCCAGCGCCTGCAGGAACAGCCCGTTCGGTGCGCCGAAATCAAACTCGACCGTCACATCGTCGATCTTGGTCACCTGCACCGGACCGTTCGGACCGACAAAGGTGGCGTCCTTGTTCGGTGTCAGGGTCGGGTCGCTAAAGACGTCCTCGAACCAGAACATGATGTCATCGACGGTAAACGGCGCGCCGTCCGACCATTTCATCCCCTCGCGGAGGGTAAAGGTGAACTTGGACGCGTCATCCGACACCGTCCAGGATTTCGCGATGTTCGGGCGTACCTCTGTCCAGTCAGGGGACCAGCGCACCATGTTGTCGCTGCCGATGGTGCGGACCATGTTGTGCTGGTCGCCACCGCCAAGGATCGCGCGGCGCAGGGTGCCGCCATATTCGCCCGGCCCTTCGATCAGGTCCATCACCAACGGGTCTGCCGGCAAACGCTCATCCACGGGCGGCAATTTGCCATCGGCCACCTGCTGCGCCAGTTGCGGCGCCTCTTCCCAGGCAAACGCCTGGCCGGACACCGCAAGCGCGATGACACTGGCCAGCGTCGTCATATTCCTCATTCTCAGCATTGGTTTCCTCCTCCTTGCTGAACTCTGGCGTCACCAGTTGGTGACGGCGCCATCCGGCCGCCACAGGTGCGGCGGCTCCACATGTTGGGGGGTCGTGGCGCGGATCTTGGCCTCGTCCACCTCGACGCCCAGACCGGGACGGTCGGGCACTTTGTAGGTGATGCCCTCCAGCGGGATCTGGACGGGGAACAGCTCGGGGTCGTGAAAGCCCAGATCCTCGGTCGGTCCCTGCCGGGTCTCGGCCCAACTGAAATTCGGCACCGCCGCGGCCATGTGGATCGTCGCCGCCGTACAGACGGGACCAAGCGGGTTATGGGGCATCAGGTCGATGTAATGACGCTCGCACCAGCCCGCGACTTTCATCGCCTCGGTAAAACCGCCGATATTGCAGATATCCAGCCGCATGTACTGCGTCAGACCCTGTTCGATATAGGGCGCGGCCTGCCATTTGCTGGCAAACTCCTCGCCCACGGCAAAGGGGATGTTGGTCATGGCGCGCAGGGTGCGATAGGCCTCTGGCGTCTCACAGCGGATCGGTTCCTCAAGGAAATCCAGCGTCCCGGCGGGTAGGCGGTTACAGAAATCCGCTGTCTCGGCAATCGACAGCCGGTGATGCAGGTCGATCCCCAGACACAGATCCGGCCCAAATTCCTCGCGCAACGCGATCAGCTCTTTCGCGGCCCGGTTCAGGTTCTTGCGCGGGTCAAAAACACCGTCGCCGTTGAAGTCGCCGGTATAGATCCGCAGACAGTCCCACCCCGCACCCACCAGCACCCGCGCCTTGGCGATCAACGTGTCCAGATCGGTCGACTGCGCGCTGGGGAAGGTGGGGATCTCATCGCGCTGCTTGCCGCCCAGCAGCTGATAGACCGGCACACCCAGCCGTTTGCCCAGAATGTCATACAGCGCGATGTCGATGGCCGACATGGCGGCGGTCAGCACGCGCCCGCCCTCGAAATACTGGCTGCGATAGCTTTCCTGCCAGATGCGCCCGATCTGGTTGGAATCCTTGCCCACGAGGAACTCGGCAAAGTGGCGGACCGTGGCGGCGACCGAATCTTCGCGCGCCGACAGCCCGGATTCGCCCCAGCCGATCAGCCCGTCATCGGTGCTGACCTTCACAAGCAGCTGATTGCGGATGCCCACGCGGGCCAGCAGCGGTTCGATAGCGGTAATCTTTGACATTCCAAAAGGGCCTTTCAGTGCCAGCCGACGCGCGGCGCGGCGGGGATCATGCCGGGACGTGTCACCGCGATTGTCGCGGTCAGCCGGTCGCGGACACCCGCGGACCGGGCATCGTCCCAGAGGTTGCTCATTTCATGCGGGTCGGCGGTCAGGTCATACAGCTCCCCTGCCCCGCTTTTCAGATCGATGGACAGCCGGTGCGAGGCGCTGCGCACCGTGCGCAGATCAAGATCGACGCCACTGCGCACCGGGTCGACCTCCCATTCGTTGTGGGCCACGTCGCGCGTGGCCCCCTGCATGACGTCTGTGAGGGAGGCGCCGTCATCCGCGCTGGCTGTCAGCCCGGTCAGTTCCGCCAGCGTCGACCGCAGGTCCAGCGTGGACACCGGCGCATCGAACCGCCCCTGTGCCACCCCCGGCCCCGCCATCACCATCGGCACGCGCAGCAGACCGTCATATAGCATTGGCCCCTTCAGCAGTAGCCCATGATCGCCCAGCCATTCTCCGTGATCAGAGGTGAAGATCACGATGGTGTTGTCCAGCCGCCCGACTGCCTCCAGATAGGTCAGGAAGCGCCCGACCTGATAATCGATGGCGGCGATCATGCCATAATAGACTGCGGTCACATCGCGCAGATCGCGGTCCTCCAGTGCGCCTTCCCAACCCCAGAAAGGCTGATCGTCCGCATGGTCGCGTTTCTGGTTGCGCCGTGTCGGGCTTTCCAGAAACGCACGATGCCACCACGGCCGCTGATCAAGATCCAGCTCGCGGTGCGGCGGCAGGTCCACATCTGCCGGATCATACAGCCGCGACCACGGATCAGAGGCAATGAAGGGGGGATGCGGATCGGGGAAAGAGACCCAGGCCATCAACGGCGCATCCCGGTTCTCTTGCAGCATCTCCATCGTCTGATCACCGATCCAACTGGTCGACTGCCACTCATCTTCCAGCGCGGACCGCCAGACCTGTTTGTGATGGGTCAGCGGCGGGACAGGATCCTTGGCGCGCGCCCAGCGAGTGCCGCCCTGCCCGTCCCAGTCCAGAAAGTTCTCATACTGCAGGGTATAGGGACGGTCCTTCCAGCCACAGTGATGGTGCGGGCGCAGCATCAGGTCGACCGTGTCGAACCCCATGTAGGGTCCGGCCCAATCCTCGGGGTAATCGGCGACAGAGATGTAGCACTCTGGCTGGAAGGTGGGTTCAAAGGTTTCATGCGTGGACAGATGCGCCTTGCCGATGATTCTGGTGTCATATCCCGCGCCGGTAAACAGACCGGCGACCCCCTCTGCGGCAATCGCCGGGTCAAGGTTGCGGCCGTTGTCGCGCACGCCGTGGCTATAGGGCAGCTTGCCGGTCAGGATAGAGGCACGGGCGGCCTGACACATGGGATGCGGTGTGATGCAGGTGTCAAACCGTGCGCCCCGATCGGCAAGTCGCTGGATGTTCGGCGTCCGGACGCCCCGCCCGGCCCCGCCGATGCAATCGCCCCGCTGCTGGTCCGTGGTGATCAACAGAATATCCGGCGCGCGGCTCATGCCATGGTTCCCGACGCGCCCGTGATTTTAAGTCTCGTCCCCATGAAGCCCTCCTGAATTTCGACATCTCGCGGCATCATTTCAACCAACGATATTTTCAAAATCGTCGACTATTTTTATTCTCGTGTCGACTATTAATCTTTGGTATGACCAAAAGTACCCGTTATCGTGCTGATACGGAAGGAAACTTATTCACCCGCTTGCCCACAGACAGGACAGACTCATGATCTCAACCGCCCTCTCCCGCCTTGATGTGCGCGTGTTTCGCGTCCCGCTGGACCGGCCCGTGACCACCAGTTTCGGCGCCATGCGCGACCGTCCCGCCGTCTTTGTGCGAATCGAGGATGCCGATGGCGTCTTTGGCTGGGGTGAGGTGTTTGCCAACTGGCCCGCCGCCGGGGCCGAACACCGCGCGCGCCTGTTGGTCGAGGATATGGGTGATCTGCTGATCGGACAGCGCTTTGCCCATCGCTCGGACCTGTTTCATAGGCTCACCGATCAGACCCGCATCCGCGCCCTGCAATGCCGCGAATGGGGGCCGTTCGATCAGGTCATCGCGGGACTGGACGTGGCGTTTCATGACCTGATGGCGCGCAAAACGGGGCACAGCCTTGCGCGGTTCCTTAACCCCGATGCGCCGCCCTCGGTCCCCACCTACGCCAGCGGCATTCACATCCGAAACGCGGCAGATGTCATCGCCGTTTGCCGCGCCGAAGGGCATACCGCCTTCAAGATCAAGACCGGCTTCGACCTGCCGCGCGACATTGCGGACACCCGGCGGATCGCCGGAACCCTTGCGCCCGGCGAACGGCTCTTTGCCGACGCCAATCAGGGCTGGGACGTGGATCAGGCCATCGCCTATCTACAGGGAATCACGGGCGTTTCACTGGGCTGGCTGGAGGAACCGATCATCGCCACCGCCGCGCCAGAGGACTGGACGCGCGTCCAGCAGGCCACCCAAATCCCCCTTGCGGGCGGCGAAAACATCGCTGGGACAGAGGCCTTTGACCACACCATCGCGGCGGGCACCTTTGGCTACCTGCAACCGGATCTTGCCAAATGGGGCGGCATCACCGGATGTGAGGTCGTCGCCCGCCGCGCGCTGAGCGTCGGGGCCACCTATTGCCCGCATTTTCTGGGCGGCGGCATCGGCCTCTTGGCCTCGGCGACGCTGCTTGCCGCTGTCGGCGGTCCCGGCCTGCTCGAGGTGGACGTGAACCCCAATCCGCTGCGCGCGGCCTTTGACCTGTTCCGCCCCGAACAGCCGCAAGACCGCCTCCACCTGCCCCAGGCCACCGGCCTTGGCATCACCGCCCTGCCCGATGAATTGTCCCATTTTGAAACCCTGCACGCGTGCCTGACCGCCAAGGGTCACCGCTATCACAGATTGTGATCACCCGATTCGGCGCGCCGCCCCCCTGCCCTGCCGCGACAGGTTCCGCCGTCCGGATCGCCAAAATCGCCTGATTTTCGACAATTGCACCACGGGCGTGACAATTTTGAATAAATTCAACGCTCTAAAGCACCTTTCGCATAGATTGCATGAACAACCACTATATCTGGCACATCCGCCAATGCGGCCTGAGTGCACGAAACTGTTGCCAAAAGCCCTTCAACTTGCGTAAAGAAACGGAAAACAAAGCTCTGACGAAAAAGAGCGTTCCTGATGAGGCGGCAGTACGGTGGCAGAGGTGACCAACCCTATTCACATAAATACCCGGATCCGGGAGAACGCGCAAAACCTTGCGGACGCGCTCGAAAGCCACATGCTCAAGAGCTTTGCCCCCGACGCGCGCAAGCAGATGCGTCTGTTTTCGGCCGGAGAGGCCGCCGATCTGCTGGGCATCTCCTCCAGCTTTCTGCGCAAGCTGCATTTTGAGGACCGTATACCGGATGTTCACACCACCCCGGGCGGCCGCAGGCACTATTCCGCGGCGGATCTGACAACCATCCGCAAAGTGTTGGAAGAAAACGCAAAATCCCCCGGCGCCTACATCAAGGGACGGCGCGGCGATGACAAGGTGCAGGTGCTGTCCTTCCTCAATTTCAAAGGCGGGTCGGGCAAGACAACCTCGTCTATCCACGCGGCGCAGCGCCTTGCGCTCAAGGGGTATCGCGTGTTGGCGGTCGACATCGACCCGCAGGCAAGCCTGACCACCTTGTTCGGCTATCAACCAGAGGTTGATTTTCTGCATTCCGGGTCGATCTACGATGCAATCCGCTATGAGGACCCCCTGCCCTTCCGCGAGATCATTCAGGAAACCTATTTCACCGGGCTGGACCTCGCCCCCGGCGGGTTGATCCTGCAAGAGTTCGAACACGAAACCCCCACCGCCCTGCGCGACAACATACAGCCCCCCTTCTACGCCCGCATGGCCGCCGCCCTGCAAGAGGTCGAGGCCGATTATGACGTCATCATCTTCGACTGTCCGCCGCAGCTGGGCTACCTGACCATGTCGGCGCTCTGCGCCTCGACCGGGGTGCTGATCACCGTGGTGCCCAACATGCTGGACGTGGCCTCGATGTCGCAATTCCTGCTGATGAGCGCCGACCTCCTCGACGTGGTGTCCGGCGCGGGCGCGCGGATGGAATTCGACTTTTTGCGCTTTCTCATCAACCGCTACGAACCCTCGGACGGGCCACAGCAACAGGTTGTCGCCTTCCTGCGGCAGTTGTTCGGCGATGAGGTCATGACCAACGCCATGCTGAAATCCACCGCGATTTCCGACGCCGGTCTGACCCAGCAAACCATCTACGAGGTAGAGCGCAGCGCCTTTCACCGCAACACCTATGACCGTGCGGTCGATTCACTGAATGCTGTGAACGATGAGATCGAAACGCTGATGCACAAGGCATGGAGGCGCTGATGGCACGCAAGGGAATTCTGTCAACCGACGCAACCGCCGCCCCGGCGCGGCGCAACGCTGCTGACCGATTGATGCCACGCGGCACCGTCGGCGCGCTGCAAAGCTCGTTGTCCAAACTTCAGGAAAACGCCGTTCAGGATCTGGACCCGGCATTGATCCATGATGCGGGCCTCGCGGACCGTCTGGGCAAGGATGAGACCGCCGACACCGCCCTGCGCGAATCCTTGCGTGTCTACGGACAACAAGTGCCCGTGCTGGTCCGCCCCCGCGCCGATCAGCCGGGTCATTTTGACATCGTTTATGGCCGACGTCGGGTGATTGCCCTGCGGGAGCTGGGCCAGACGGTCAAGGCCATGGTGCGCCATCTGGACGACAAGGCGCTGGTTTTGGCCCAGGGCCAGGAAAACACCGCCCGGCAGGACCTGTCCTTTATCGAAAAGGCCAGTTTCGCGGCGCAACTGGATGCGCTGGATTATGACCGCCAGACCGTGGCGGACGCCCTGTCGATCGACCTGCCCATGGTCAGCCGGATGCTGAAGGTGGGCCGCGCCTTTGACGTGGATTTCCTGCGCCAGATCGGATCGGCCCCGGGAATCGGGCGCGAACGCTGGCTCACCCTCGCCGAGGCATTGCAGGACGAAACCCTGCGCAGCCGGGTCGAGGCGCGGATGGAAACGCTGATCTATGTCGATGGATCGGATGCGCGGTTCGAACAGGTTCTGGCCTGGGCCACAGGTGCCAAGACCCCGAAACAGGCCAAGGCGCGGCCCCTGCCCGCCCGCAAGATCACCGGCCCCGGCGGCGTTGCGCTGGCGCAGGTCAAACGATCGGACAAGGGGCTGACCCTGTCCACCACCGGCGGCTTTGCACTGTGGCTGGATGCCCATGCAGAGGATCTGGTGAAAGAACTTCACGACCGCTGGCAAAAAGACCGGTCGGAAGACTGAAGGCAACGAAACCGAGCAGACAAAGGAGGACGACGACAGGCAAAAGAAAAGCCCCCCAGGACGGATCCCGGAAGGCTCTCTCATTTCTCGCACTCTTGAGATAGCCCCTCAGCACTGACCCTGTCAACGCTACCGATTCGGTGGGCGGCTGATTTATTGTCTTTCGCCACAATTTATATGACAGAAATGTCCCGAATCCCATTCGGGCAACCGGTCGAGCCATGTGCATCCCACGACAAGTGGGTGCTGCTTGACACGTTGACCCGTGCCGCAAGCTGTTTTGGTCTGAACCATCGCACCTTGACCGTGCTGCGCGCCCTGCTGACCTTTTACCCCGAACGCGCCCTGCCCGATGTGCCGGGCCTTGCGGTGGTGTTCCCCTCAAACCGTACACTGTCGCAGCGCCTGAACGGTATGCCCGAAAGCACCCTGCGTCGGCATCTGGCGACGCTGGTGCGCCACGGTATTGTCAGCCGTCAGGACAGCGCCAACCGCAAACGCTTTGCCCGCTTCGGCGGTCTCGCCTTCGGGTTTGACCTCAGCCCGTTGTCGCGGCTGGCCGACGCGCTGTTTCAGGCCGCAGAGGCCGAACAGCGCACGCAACAGGAAATCGCCGCCCTGCGCGCCCGGATCGCCGCCACACGAGTGCGTCTGATCGACGACGGTGCCCTGCCTGTGGATCACCCGCTGATCGAAGACAGCCGCCGGATCCTGCGCCGCAAGGTTGACGCCCCAACCCTGCAAGTCGTGCTGGAGGTTCTGGAAACCCATGTGGACAAGACACGGAAAATTCCCGCGCCCGCAGAAAAAATGAGCGCCACCGACAGCGAAATTGAGCGGCACATACAGACTACAGATAAAGCTGAATCTGTATGTAAAGAGTCAGCTCCGCAAAACCCACAGCCACACCAACAGGACGTCCCGCTGGATGAGGTGGTGAGCACTTGCAAAGAATACCAGAGCTTTCTGCCAGACGTTCCGTCCGATTGGCCAAACCTGATCCGGGCCGCACAGACGCTATATCCCATGATGGGGATCGACCGCGCAACATTTGACGAAGCGAAACACAGGATCGGCTCACAGGGGACCGCTGTCGCCGTGTTGTGCATGCTTGAAAAGTTGCCGGTCATTCACAAACCGGGCGCCTATCTGCGCGGTCTCAGCAAGAAGGCGATGCAGGGTCGGTTGAATCTGCGCGGTATGATCCGGGCGTTGGAAAGCCAGCGATTGTCAGCTGACAATCGGGTGTGACAGGGCCGGTTTTCTGGTGGCGGTTAGGAGAATCCGCGGAAAATTGTCAGCTGACAATTCCTGTGCTCAATCCAGTGAGAATTCAGCACGCAAGGATGCACCATGTTGATTCAGATCGGGGCCGGATACAGCAGGTGTAGGGCGTATGCCGTCCATCCTGATCGGCATGGCCGGAGGCAACATCTGGCGAACCATTTCACCGCCGTCGCGGCGCATCTCGTTCCAGGTCAGTACCCGTGCGCACCAGATTCCCTGACTACCCATCAGCGCCTCCCATTCGGCGGCCGTGCGCGTCCTGAGGTGGCTGGCAATTTCTCGGCACAGGCTTACCCGATCTTTGAAGGGATCACCGATCAGATCGAGCGGAAGAACCTGACGCAGCCGGTCCAGCGGTGTCATCGCCAGCGCAAGATGCCCCGAAGCACAGGCATAGATCCCGTAAGGCGCGCCAAGGTAGCCGTGGGCGGATCCCTGTTCCATGCGCTCCGGCAGGGTTTCATCGTTGGTCAGCCAGGTGCTCAGAAATTCGAACTGCATGTCCATCAGTGCCTCCAGCAGGGAGGTCTGCACATGACCGCCAAGGCCCGTGCGTTCCCGACGAAAGAGCGCCGCCAGCAGGCCCTGCGTCAGACAGGCCCCGGCAGAGATATCGGCGATGGGCAGGCCCACGGGCACCGGGCCGTCGCCTGCATTCCCACTGAGCCACATCAACCCGGTGCGCGCCTGCGCCAGCAGATCTTGACCGGGCAGGGCGGCCCAATCGCCGCTTTCGCCGTAACCGGAAATGGAGCCGTAGACGATTGCGGGGTTGAGCGCTCGCACCTGATCATAGGACAGGCCCAGACGGTCGATCACACCGGGGCGAAAGTTCTGGATCATCACGTCCGCTTGGGCAATCAGACGGCGCGCGGCGGCCAGTCCCTGCGGGGTTTTCAAGTCCAGCGTGATGCTTTCCTTGCCCCGGTTGATGGCGTGAAACAGCGTGGAGTCGCCCTTGATCCGGGTGCCGGACACATAGTGCCGACGGCAGAGATCGCCGCCGTCCGGGTTTTCAACCTTGATGACCCGCGCGCCCATGTCCAGCAGGCGTAACCCGGCGTAGGGGCCAGAGAGGAACTGGCTGAAGTCGATGACCGTGATGCCCGCAAGCGGCGCGGTCATGGCGTCAGGATCGCGGCAGTATCGGCGCCAAGGGCAGGGGCCCCGGCCGGGTTGCGCAGGGTCTGACCGTCGATGCGGATGGGACAGCGTGTGGTGCGGGCACTGGCGCCGCTGGCCGTCCGGATCTCTTGCAGGGGATCGAGCGCGGCAAAGCCCTCGCTCGCGGTGAACTCAGGCCAGTCCAGAACCGGGGCGCACCAGACGCCCGCCGCGCCGAGTATGTCCAGCCAATGCTGCCGGGGGCGGGTTTTCAGAACCTCGCCCACGACTGCCTTGATCTCATCCAGCCGGGTGAAGGCATCTGCCTGCGCAAAGGCGGCGATCTGCGGGGCGTCCAGCAGATCGCCCAGCTTTGCCAGCGGGCACATGGCCAGCGCCATCCAGCCGTCGCCCGTGGGATAGATGCCGTAGGGGGCGGGCTGATAGGGGTTGGCGTTGCCCTGCGCGTGGCGGCGGGGCTGTTGATTGTCGTCGTTGAGAAAGCAGGTGAACTGTTCAAAGGTCATGTCCAGCGCGGCGGACATCAGGTCCACCTCGACCAGACCGCCCTGACCGGTGATGCCGCGCCGCACGAGGCAGGCAAGAATGCCCTGCACCAGATGCCCGGCGGTGGCCACGTCCAGCATGGCAAAGCCGGTGGGAACGGGGCCGTCATCGGCATTGCCGTTTAACCATGCGATGCCCGACAGCGCCTGCACCAGCAGATCCTGACCGGGGGTGTCGCGCCACGGGCCGGTGGTGCCATAGCCGGACACCGCGCCGTAAACGAGGCGCGGATTAAGCGCCTGCACCGCGTCATAGCCCAGCCCGATGCGGTCCATCACGCCGGGGCGAAAGTTGTGGATCATGACATCGGCGGTGGCAATCAGCGCGCGGATACGCTCCAGATCGGCGGGCTGTTTCAGGTCGGCGGTGACGCTTTTCTTGCCCCGGTTGAAGGTGTGAAACACAAGGCTGTCGTCCTCCAGCCGCTGATCGTTGACCACCATCGACCGGCAGAGATCGCCGCCTTGGGGGCGTTCGACCTTGATCACCTCGGCCCCCAGATCGCAAAGGCGCAGCGCGGCGACGGGGCCTGCCAGAAATTGTGCGAAATCCAGAACACGCAGGCCATTCAGCGGCAGGGCAGGGGCGTCAGAGGTCATTTATTTACCTTATATCAATGGGTTAGTACGTTTTCATGGGGGCTGTTCTGGGGCGAAAAGCCCAATTCGCGCGACAGGTCCAGCGCGGTGGCGCGAATCTCGGCCAGGGTGGCCTCTGCGGTGGAGGCCTGACCGAGTTGCTGGATGAAACCGGAGGTGATGGCCGCCACCACGCCGCGTGCGTCAAAGACCGGGGCGCAGAGGTTGCGCACGCCCGCGATCATGGTGCTGGGCACGTCCTCATACCCGGTGTCGCGGATGCGGGTCAGGCGGGCGCGCAGGGCGTCGCGGTCAGCCTTGGGCTGGCGGGCGATGTGGCGGGCCTGGGTATCGTCGTCGGAAAAGGCAAGGATCACTTGGCCGGAGCTGGTCTGGCTGACCGGGAACAGCGCGCCGGTGCGCACGGCATATCCGGCGGGCAGGGGGCTGGACACGCTGGTCAGGACCATGACGTTTTCGCGGTTCAGCACGCCAAGGTGGCAGGATTGATTGGTGCGCGCGGCGATGCGTTCAAGGCGGGGCAGGGCG
>TARA_R100000789_G_scaffold98446_2_pt1 | contig 16570 bp, 14 predicted proteins | sample TARA_R100000789 | Tara Oceans TARA_R100000789 (sample SAMEA2623403) | marine metagenome | biome: marine biome (ENVO:00000447); feature: mesopelagic zone (ENVO:00000213); material: "saline water (ENVO:00002010), including plankton (ENVO:xxxxxxxx)" | depth 450 m
ATACTTTTGGGATAATCAGTTTTTGTCAACTGACAATACCATCGGAAGGGATTGATACATCCAGGCTCCCAAATTGAGGAGCAGTTGCGAAACTCCTACTGGTTTTGAGTGTTAAATCGGTAACTGGTTGAATAATAATATAAAAGAGATTGGCCTGCATTGTCATGGGACTGTTGCCTCTGGGACAAACTTTGACGACAATAAGAATAAGGTGGTTCTCAGGAATCGAAACATGGAATTTTTGATCGGATGAAGTCGATTATCAATGTAATCCCCTGAAATCCGTTAATGATAATTTTGAGAAAATTGAAATTGTGAATGCAACCTCACAGGCGGCTACTAATCCGTATCTGAGCGATCCCGACGTTCAGTTGATGCTGAGGGTACGCGAAGATGATGAAGAAGCGTTTGCCGAACTGGTCGAGAATTACCAGGATCGGGTCGTGAATATTTTCAGCACCATTCTTGGCTCCCAGGAGGCCGCTGAGGATCTTGCACAGGAAACCTTCATGCGTGTCTACCGGGCACGCCGCGGATATGAACCTCAAGCGAAATTTTCCACCTGGTTATTTCGCATCGCCAATAATCTTGCCAGCAATGCCCGCCGCTCTTCGAAACGACGCAAAGAAGTTCAATTCAGCAGTGGGGAATCGGGCCCGATGAAAACAGGTCTCCCGGAAAAGAATCTCGCCGAGAAATCGGCTTTAATGCCGGCTCGACAACTCGATAAAGCGGAACTGGTCACCATCATTCACGAAGCGATGGAAACCTTGAATGATCGCCAGCGGATGGCCCTGTTATTGAATAAATTTGAAGAAATGAGTTACTCGGACATTGGAGACACTCTGGAACTTTCCCCCTCTGCAGTGAAATCGTTACTGTCCAGAGCCAGGGAGAACTTACGAGATTTTCTGGAAAATTATGTGCAGATGTAACACTGTTAAGTCAAGCACTGTCAAATAAAAAATTGTCTGGTATGAGCCAGAGTTACAATGATGTACTCGAAGAACTTTGAGCAAGTAGCATGGTAGAAAAACTCGCCAGATTGACCGCCGATCAGCGATCGAACTTTGTCGCTTATCTTGATGGCGAATTGAGTGAGCAGGAAACGCAACAGATCGAGCGTTTGCTGGCGCAGAATGAGGTCGCGCGTCACGATATGGAATCGCTCGCGACGGTCTGGGAAGTGCTCGACACTCTGCCGCGTACCAAAGCTCCTGATGATTTCGCACAAAAAACAATCGCCACATTGAAGCTGGACGAACAGCAAACTCCGCTTGCCGAACAGGCCTGGTTTCAGAAAACCCAGGAAGTGGGTAGTCGGGTGTTGGGCTGGTGCCTCGTGATTGCCTGCGGATTTGTCGGCTTTGTCCTATTAAGAAGCTATCCTCCCTCCAGTGCAGACGCACTCATCGAAAACTATCCGGTCCTCGAACAGTTCGACAGTTATCAGGAAATCGGCTCTGTGGAATTTCTCAAGAAATTGCAGAGCAGTCCGGAATGGCTCAAACATAATCAGAATTCTGGGGAGGCAATTCGATGAACCATAATTCTCCAAAAGATAATGCTGAAACCGTCATCTATCGAACAGGTTATCTCAGTAAGTTTGCATTTCCAATCATCGGGGGATGCTGCCTGCTGGTTCTGTGCGGAGCTGCATTCGGTCCGAAATTGACGTATAAAGAATACAGGGACATCAAACAGCAGATCTCCAGCTTACCCGAGCAGGATCGTGAACGGCTGGATCGAAATCTGGAAGCTTATCAATCACTTTCCAGTGCCGAGAAAGCCCGCTACTGGGAATTGCATGAGTATGTCGAACAGAACAATCTGGATCCGTTAATCGATCAATACACGGATTGGCTCGATACCCTTTCGCCTTTTGAACGGCAAAGTCTACGGAACAGCCCGGAACCAGCTGCTCAAATTGCGACGGTAGAGTCGATTCTGCGTGAAAACCGAACGCAGGATAATCGACTGCTGCCGGAATTGATGGCTCGAATCATTTCCAAAGGAGATCGTCGCCTCTTTATCCTGATGTGGATGCTCGACCCCAATTGGAGTATCAACAATACGACCCCGTTTTTATTGCAGGATGATCAACTCAATCAGGTGGTCAACGAAATTCTATTTTCGCAACTGGCTTCTGCACAGCGAGATCAAATTGAGCAACTTAAGTTGACCGGCATTCCCAGAATGTCGCGCATTCTCGGAGCTTCGATTGCGAATACCAATGACCCGGGAAAGACCTGGCCAAATCAACAGACTCTCGAACTGGTCCGTAATAATGGACTCAAGCTTGGAAAACCAAGTGAGGAAGATAACAATCGATTTACTCGTCATCTCACAGCCGGGGCTTGGGAACGGCTTGCATTTCGCAGTTTGTTACTAAGAAGTTTGATGGTTTCCGAAATGCGAAGTTTCGAGCGAGTCGATCAGGTTACCAATAATGAACTCCAGACTTTCTTTGCACAACTGGAAACCCATCAGCAGGCGGCATTATTAAACAGTCCTGCTGATTATCAGGCCGAGGCTCTGATGTGGCTGTATTTGTGGGATGCTCATCGCAATGAGAGCATTTTTATGAATCATGAATTTCATGTGCAGGTCCTCAGTGAATTGCATCCCTTTGGGGATCGGGATCGCTGGAACAATGGAGGAGGCCCTCCCGGTGGACGGCGGCCTGAGGAAGAACGTGGTCGTGATGACAATCGTTTCGGACCTCCCAAAGACGGCAAAGAACGTCGTCCCGATGGCCCACCTCCGGGACGCCCACCCGGTGCACCGCCACGACCGGAAGATTCGTAATCACTGAAATGCTTTAAGCAATAATTTCGTGCACAACATTGCCATGCACGTCCGTCAGGCGGAATTGACGGCCCTGATATCGGTATGTTAACCGTTCGTGATTGACTCCCAGCAAATGCAGAATGGTCGCATTGAAATCGTGGACAGGAACTTCATTTTCGACGGGAGCGTAGCCGAGTTCATCGGTTTGTCCATAAGAGAAACCGCCCTTCACTCCGCCGCCAGCCATCCATAACGAAAATCCTTCTTTATGGTGATCGCGGCCCGCTTTAGTTTCCTTACCTGTCCCATTTTTCCCTTGAGCCATCGGCGTACGGCCGAATTCGGAAGACCAGACAACGAGCGTTTCATCGAGCAAGCCACGCTCTTTAAGGTCTTGAATCAATGCAGCGATTGGCTGATCAACCTGCTTACATTTTTTGGGCAGATTACTGAATACAGAGCCGTGCATGTCCCAGCCTTCATCGAACAGTTGCACAAAACGGACGCCGCGTTCGACGAGCCGTCGGGCCAGCAGACAGTTGTTGGCAAAGCTGGTTTTGCCGGGTTCGGTACCATACATGTCATGAGTCCGCTGAGACTCCGCTTTGATGTCCATCAACTCCGGCACGCTGGTCTGCATGCGGTAGGCCATTTCATACTGACTGATCCGGGTCGCAATTTCGGGATCGGCTACATCGGCCACCTGCACCTGATTCAAACGATTCACCGTATCAATAATTCCCCGCCTGCTCTCGGATGTCACGCCTTGAGGATTTGATAAATAAAGAACGGGATCACCCTGCGAACGGAATTCGACTCCCTGATATACCGTCGGAACAAACCCGCTCCCCCAGGCACTGCTGCCTGCTCCGAGAATCTGTCCGGTGATGAGAACGACAAAGCCCGGCAGGTTCTGATTTTCAGAGCCGAGTCCATAAGTGACCCAGGAACCGATGCTGGGTCTCCCGAAACGCTCGAAGCCGGTCAGCATAAACAGTTGAGCGGGCGCGTGATTAAATTGCTCAGTGGTCACGGTTTTGATGATCGATAACTCATCCGCTACACCTTGCAGATTCGGTAGTAAATTGGATATTTCCAGTCCCGATTTCCCACATTTCCTGAAGGCATACTCAGCTGATTTTGGTGTCCCCATCAGGACAGGCTGTTCTCGAATGAAGGCGAGTTGCTTGCCTTGAAAAAATTCATCGGGACATAGCTGTCCATCTCGTTCCTGAAGTTGTGGCTTGTAATCAAAAAGATCCAGATGTGAAGGGGCACCGACGAGATGAATATAGATGACATTCTTTGCCCGAGCCGGAAAATCGGGCGTTCGCATTTCCAGCGGTTTTTCGCGACGATCAGCTGAGGCATCCTGATTCAATAGCGAGGCCAAAGCACAAGCCCCGAGTCCGTAACCTGACTTCTGTAACATATAGCGACGTGTCAGTTCGGGATTGGCAAATTGCAGTGGAGAATTTGTCATGGCAATTGCTCTTCGCTGTAGGTCTAAAATTTCATTGATTTAATCATTGATTAATCGTTTCATCCAGGTTCAGTAGCACATTGGCTACAGAAAACCAGACTGCTAATTCTTTAGATTCGACTTTAGCTTCCGGAAACCCTTTCAGTTTGAGTTTCATGCGTTGATCGATCAGATTGGGATTTGCTTTCAGAGTTGTTCGCTCAGATTCCAGCAACTCTGTCAGCAGGTCGATTTCCAATGTTGTTGGTTGCCGGGCGATGGCGAGTTGAAAGCCGTATATAATGCGTGCTCGATCGGTTTCATCGCTGGAATTCTCCAATATCCGAGTCGCCAGTCCCAGTGCCATTTCTGAATAAGCGGGGTCATTGAGTAACGTCAACGCCTGCAGTGGCGTATTGGTTCGGGGACGTTTTACAACGCAGGCGGTGCGGTCGGGAGCGTCGAAACTCATCAGTGAAGTATAAGGGGCATCGCGTTTCCAGATGATGTAAATTCCCCGGCGGAAGCGATCTTCGTCTTGAGCAGTAATCCACTTGGGTTGATTGCGTCCAATCGAACGCCAGATGCCATCCGGCTGAAATGGCATCACGGGTTCTCCGCCCATTTTTTCGGAGAGCAATCCGCTGATAGCGAGCGCGTTATCGCGGATCATCTCGGCCTGCATCCGGAACCGCGGTCCGCGGGCGTAAAGGGCATTGTCAGGATCGGCCTCCAGAAGTTCGGACGTCAAATCAGCCGATTGTCGGAATGTTGATGAGAGGACAATCTGTTTGAGGACATGCTTCATCGACCAGTTATTGGAACGAAGTTCGTCGGCCAGCCAGTCGAGTAATTCCGGATGTGTGGGCGGTTCTCCCTGCGTCCCGAAATCTTCGGGAGTGGTGACGATGCCTCGACCGAAAATCTGCGTCCACCAGCGATTGACTGTCACTCGGGCAAGAAGCGGATTCTCGTCTGACACTAACCATCTGGCAAAACCAAGTCGATTCGCTTCGTAACTGTTCTCGGGAACAGAAAATAGCTTCGGTAAACTGGCGGTAACTTCCTGAGCGGGGTTCAGATAATCTCCCCGCGATAACACGTGAGTTTTTCGGGGCTCATCCAGTTCCACCATCACCAATGTGGTGGGTGGTTCAATCTGTTTCAGTTTTTTGTTGATGGTTTCGATCTGCAATTCGAGCTTGGTCAGTTGAGGATTCTGAGCAGAATAAAAGTCTCGCAGTTTCTTCTCATCTTTGGAATTGATTTTATCTGAGGCAGCGAGCTTTCGGATTTCCTCAGGGATCGACAGCATCGTCGGATCGCCCCCAAATGCAGAGACTCGAACGCAACCAATCGTCCGACCGCGACCGTAATTCTGATCGAGAACGATTTCAATATGGTCTCCTGCATTCAGTTTTACTGGTTCAACGAGTGTGAACTGCGACCAGTGCGGCTTGCCGAATTCCTGTCCGATCGCCCAGCCAGTTTTTCGATCTCCATCGATTGCCTGAGTGACATCCCAGCGTTCCTGAGAGTAGTCGGCGCTGGCATTCGCCAGTTCGAGACGAGTTCGTTCTTCGCCGTGAATCCGATTCAACTCAACTTCACTGAGAATAAAATTGGATCGAACTTCATCACCCCGTCCGGGTCCCATTCCTGGGACTTCTGGATGAATCAAGGCTTCCACTCGGATCGCTGAGATTTGCGATAGTGGAGTTTGTGTTGTCAAAGTATAAATGGTAGTTCCCGGTATGCGGCCAGTCACGAGAACTGACTGATCCTCCAGAATTGTGCTGGTTTCTCCCCCGGTCGATTCAAATCCATTGACAGAGAGGACCTGCCATTCCGGTTTTGCCGAAGTGCTTTTCAGCTGAGTCAACCAGAGTTGAAATTCTTCCTCGGAGGAATCGAGGGTCGCTTTCTGCCGGGCTTGCAAGTCAGCCAGTTGTTTCTGTAACTCTTTTCGTTGTTGCTGCTCGCTTTCAGGAAGAGGCAACTCCATGGAAGGGCCGTAGAAGTCATAAGTGACTCCAGCCGTCTGCTTCACTTCCAGCGGTGTATTATTGAAGTAGGCGAACAGGCGATAATAATCTTCCTGAGAAAAAGGATCGTATTTATGATCGTGACACTGGGCACATTCCATCGAAGTTCCCAGAAAGACCGTGCCTGTCGTATTGACGCGATCGAATACCTGATTGACGCGATTCTGTTCGGGATGCACTCCCGCTTCGACATTGCAGGTGACGGTACGATGGAATCCGGTCGCAATTTTTTGACTGGGTGTCGCATCGGGCAAGAGATCGCCAGCAAGTTGTTCGACGACAAACTGATCAATTGGCATCCCCTGATTGAATGCGGAGATCACCCAGTCTCGAAAGGCCCAACTGTCGCGGAGCTGGTCTGCCTGAAAGCCATTCGAATCTGCATAACGTGCCAGATCGAGCCAGGCGACGGCCCACTTTTCTCCAAAACGAGGCGAAGCGAGCAGGTCGTCAACAACGCGTTCGTAAGCCTCTGAAGATTGATCGGCTTCAAAAGATTCAATCTGATCGGGAGTCGGAGGCAGGCCAATGAGAGCGAGAGAAACTCGTCGCAACCAGCGGGCGCGATCGAGTTCAGGAGCAGGTTCAAAGCCGGACTCCTGTATTTGCGTTAAGACAAAAGCATCGACAGGAGTTTTCACCCAGGATTGATCTTCCGCCTCTGGAATATCCGGCCTGACAATCGGCTCATACGCCCAGTGTGTTGCGACTGCAGCCGAGTCTGGCCAGTTGGCTCCCTGATTGATCCATGTTTTCAGAATCTGAATCTCTTTTTCGGCGAGTGGCTCTCCATCGAGCGGCATCAAATCGCCAGCATCGGCGTCCTGCACACGAGTAATCAGCAAACTTTCTGCTGCATTGCCGGGAATGATGAGGGCTTCTTCAGAATCTCCCGTGCCGAAAGCGGCTTCCTTGCGGGAAAGTCGAAACCCGCCCTTCTCATGAGATTCTCCATGGCAGCGGAAACAATGCTGACGCAAAATCGGCTGGACGTGCTTTTCAAAATCAATTTCTGATTTTCGATCAACTGCCTGAATCGGAGCCTGCAATCCGCACAGCATAATTCCAGCGCTCAGGAAACAGAGGCATTTAGTCAACGTTACAGTATTCATCAGCAAACTTCCCGAAGTCACTTCGAGGTCATGTAAAAAACATCTAACACCCTTTATACGTGAAAGATTAAGGTCTCTACAAGGTTGAAGAATCAAACTCGACAACTTTCTGACTGATCGATTCCTGATAAAGAAGGTGAGAATCTTTGAGGGGATCAACTTGCAACCCCATATGCTGGCAGGCTAAACTAATAAACGAACTCTCAGAGACGACACTTATCAAAGAGGACGCTCATTATGTTATCACAGGAAATGCTGATCTTCGCGGTTATTGTTTTCGCGGTCATCATAGGCATTGTGGTCTTTGTGCTCTTCACAAAGTATTTTCACCTGTGGTTACGTGGCTTTGTCACTGGAGCCCATGTTGGTCCGATTCAACTCGTTTTGATGTCGCTGCGGAAGGTCAACCCTACGGCGATCATCGATGCACGCGTCATGGCAGTGCAGGCAGGTTTGCCAAAAATTCCGACCGCTGCTTTTGAGGCTCATTATCTGGCAGGTGGTAATATCCGCCGCATTGTGCAGGCTCTCATTGCTGCTCAACGAGCCAAGATTGATCTCGACTGGGACACTGCCGCAGCGATCGATCTGGCAGGCCGAGATGTGGTCGATGCTGTGCGAACAAGTGTTGATCCGAAAGTCATTGATTGCCCAGATCCCAAACGTCATTCACGAAACACGCTCGATGGTGTCGCCCGGGATGGCATTCAATTGAAAGCTCGTGCTCGAGTGACGGTTCGAACAAACCTGGCTCAGTTGATTGGCGGAGCTACTGAAGACACTGTAATTGCCCGTGTCGGCGAGGGAATTGTTTCGGCAATCGGATCGAGCGAAAGTCACAAGCATGTTCTGGCCAATCCAATGATGATCGCCAAAGCGGTGCTCGCGAAAAGTCTCGACTCACAAACGGCCTATGAAATCGTTTCGATCGACATTGCCGATATCGATGTCGGCGACAATATCGGGGCTCGACTTCAGGGGGATCAGGCCGAAGCAGACATGCGCGTGGCTCGTGCCCGCGCTGAAGAGAAACGTGCTAAGGCTGTTGCAACAGAAGCAGAGATGATGGCGTTGACCCAGGAAAACCGGGCCCGCGTGATCCTGGCCGAAGCGGAAATTCCCAAGGCGATGGCGGATGCATTTCGTCAGGATGGTTTACGATTGAACGGCAAAGCTTAGTGTTTCGTTTATCAGTAATCATTAACTATCGTCTGATTTTGAAATTCTGAGCCGATATTCACACTGCTGGGCAAGCCAGCAGTGGCACACATCGAGCCTCCTATTAGGGTGGCTGGGTTCGAACGAAGTGAATCCCCCAAATGGTACAATGCACTGGGGACTTCGCTTCGCTACTACCAGCCACCCGATGCAACTTACCCGATGCACTTGAATGATTCCCCTGGGCTCAGGCGTTTTCGTAACGATTACACGGATAATTGCATTATTTTTCAAAAGTCGGTCTGTAGTTGTCGTAACTACACAGAGAATAGTTTCGAAGTCTGGCGTGTGAGATTTCGATAGATAAGGATAACCGGCATTGTTTGGTGTCGGCTGATCGAAAATGCGCTTCATTCGTCAACTTATGCGATTATCAGAATTATCGTCAGAGTTTTATTTTCCAAGTATAAAAATTTGTAAAGCACGACAACGGAGTGCATTACAGTGATTAGACGATCAAAATAAACCCTGACAGGGTAGCCGAGCATTCGTCTGGCATTTCCGCGGATTAGTCAGCTTTCGATTGAGTTTGGCCTGACAATTGCTAACATTGTTCTTAGAGAATGGTTTCAATCCGTAGCTACTCTCCAAGTCAAGAAGACATACAGAACAAATCAGGTCGGTTACTGAATCAGGAAGGTCGGCAGCCGCGTTGTTTATAAGGATACTCTCATGTCCACAACCGATCGACTCCACGTGGAATTGAACACTCGTCAGCAGGATCTGCTGCTCGAAGGCTTACGATATATGACAAGTTCGGTTCGTTTACGTCGTGAAGACCCCACCGAAGAAACGGTGGCATTGCGTCGCGAACAATTGACGGAACTTCGTGAACTGGCCGCTCTGATCGAGGGAAACGCCACCGCTGAGATGGCCGTCAATTCCTGAAGTCCTGTTTAATCATCCATTAGACGCCGCATGTGCTTTTAGCATGTGCGGCGTTTTTTTTGGGCACCGTGAGAATCTTAACCAGATTAGCAGGACAGGAGCGGAAATTCCGGAGAATTTTTATGTAAGAAATTTCCAATCGATTCCGCCAGTCACTTGAATCTGAATTAGCCTTCTGGGCAGAATGTGAACAGGAGACCATGCGGTAACGGGCGTTATCGAACATTATCGTCTCCGTTCTTAATTCTTCAGACATGACGGAAGAAAGCTCTATGAAAACGACTGGTTTAATCACGCTTTGCCTCTGCCTGTGCTTTGTCATCAGTTCTGCACCTGCTCAGAAAATGAAATCAGCTGACGCGCCGGCGACTGCGCGCTCGAAGAATCGATTGCCCAATTATTATGGACAAATTGGATTGAGCGATGAGCAACGCACGAAAATCTACTCGATTCAAACGGAGTTCCGCACGAAATCTGAAGAACTCATTCGACAGCTCGAAGATATGCGTACCGAAGAAACGTTAGAAATTCAGTCTGTTTTGACTCCCGAGCAACGCATCGAGTTGAATGAACTCGTCACAGCTGCCCGGAAGAAACGGCAGGCCTCCTGAGATTTTACGATAGGGTTTTCAACCTAATCCACAATCGATAAAGTGGATCTCAATGTATTCATCCGCAGTAGAAACTTTTGCTGCGGATATTTTTTATCTCCCTGTCCGATTCGGTCCAAAACGGTTATTTCATGAGTGATTCTCTCCAACAGCGTCTCTTCCAGGAACTCGAAGCCCTTCCGCTGATCGATCCTCACACGCACATCAATCCTCACGCGGCTGCTTCAAAATCGCTGGCAGATATCATGGGATATCACTATTACACCGAACTGGCACACTCGGCTGGGCTGGCCAAAGGCAAAATAGAAGAGCCAGGGATTTCTCCGAAAGAGAAAGTCGGACGGCTCGTTCCTAAATTGAGTGCCCTGGAAAACACGGCTCAATATGCCTGGTTGATCGAGATCTGCCGGGAATTCTTTGGTTTTGACGATGATCGCATCACCTCAGAGAACTGGGAAGGCTTGTACGATCAAGCAGATAAAGTGCTTGCTCAACCCGATTGGGAACAACAGATTCTGAAAAAATCGGGGCTCGAACAGGTCTACCTCACCAATGATTTCGATGATCCTCTGGAAGGCTTCGACACATCGCTGTATGTTCCCTGTCTGCGTACTGACGATCTCGTTTTTCATCTGACAAAATCTGAAGTCCGCGAACGGCTCGCTAAAGTGACTAACCGCGATCTCGGTTCCATCGAAGATTTGCAAGCCGCGATTCGCGATTTGTTTACGCATTTCACTAAGAATGGCGCCCGAGCCTGTGCCATTTCACTTCCCCCTGATTTTTCACCGACGCTTGTCCCAAGCGGAACAGTGGCCCCCTACTGGTCTCAACTGGGACGAGGCGAAAAACTGAATGAAGCCGAGGCTGCTCAGCTGAGTCAGTTTGTCTTCTGGCAGTTGGCGGAAAACTGTGTTGTGTTCGAACTTCCGTTTGATTTGATGATTGGCGTGAATCGACGCGTCTACGAAAACGGCGTGTTCCAGGGCCAGGATTTGTACGACAAACGGACCTCACTCATTCAATATCGGGATCTGTTTAACAGTTTTCCTCAAGTCACATTCCCGATTTCCGTGTTAACGAGCACAAGCAATCAGGAACTGGTCAGTTATTCGTGGATCTTCCCGAATGTCATCGCTAATGGTCACTGGTGGTATTCGAATACGCCTCCGTACATTGAACAGGATTGCCGAACCCGCTTGACGGCCATCCCACAGACCAAATACGTCGGCTATTACAGCGATATGTACAAGCTGGAATTTGCCCTGCCAAAATTCCGGATGTATCGTCGAATTCTAGCCAAAGTGCTTGCTCAGGAATTTGTTGAAGATCGGGGCTGGTCCGAAAAACGAGCTGTCGAACTGGGGCATTTGATCCTGAGAGGAAATGTCGAAACGATCTTCGGTCGATAATTTCTTCGTTCCAAACAGGCAGATTTCTGAAGATTCCCGCGAATTGGAGCGAAATCTGCCCAATTAGCGGGTCGTTTCCTCTTTTCAGACTGCTAAGACGTCGCTAATATTCTCATTAGACCATTTTCAAATGGTTTCTGCAGTCGCATGAGCATCAAATGACCATAGAACGAAGTGTTTGCTCCTGCCGTACGCTGCAGATAATTATTGAAAATGCTCTAGAACCCTCAGGACATGGGGAGCTTACGCTCTGAATAACGGCTTGGCAGGGTTCAATTGCCTCAGATTTGCTTGCTTTGTAACCACACTCGAAGTCTCTTCATTATGAATAATGGATGAGAATTCTCTTCAGTGTTGGAATCAGAATTTTATTCCACGAAGAGGTTACAGGAAAGCTAAGCAGATTTCGGAACAGAGACGCGAACGTATGAGGAAGTGTCTCTGTCAATTTTTCATCAGGTTGATTGGCAACCTGACTGTTTCCAACTCTCACTGAATTTATGCACACCGAACCATGAAAAACCTCGACCAAGTACGGAACATTGGGATCTCCGCTCACATCGACTCTGGCAAAACCACGTTGACAGAACGAATTCTGTTTTACGCAGGAAAGACCTACAAAATCGGTGATGTGAAAGACGGTGGCGAAGGTGCCGTCATGGATCATATGGAACTCGAACGCGAGCGCGGTATCACCATTACCTCCGCCGCAACTCAGGTCCGCTGGCAGGATCACGTTGTTAACGTGATCGATACACCGGGCCACGTCGATTTTACCGTCGAAGTGGAACGCTCCCTTCGCGTTCTCGACGGAGCGATTCTCGTGCTCTGCTCTGTCGGTGGTGTGCAAAGTCAGTCTTTGACGGTCGACCGTCAGATGAAACGCTACGGAATTCCCCGAATTGCGTTCATCAATAAACTCGACCGCACAGGAGCCGACCCGGATTCTGTCTGTCAACAGATTGAAGAAAAACTCGGCGTGACTCCCGTCCCGCTGCAGATTCCGATTGGTGTCGAATCAAACCATAAAGGTGTTGTCGACCTGCTCAACATGCGGGCGATTTACTTCCATGGAGATAACGGCGAAGAGATCAAGTACGAAGAAATCCCTGCAGAGTTGAAAGACAAAGCGGAAACTGCTCGTGCTCATATGCTCGAGCAACTCTCGTTGTTTGACGATGAGTTGATGGAAATGTTGTTGGAAGAATCAGAAATTCCAGTCAGCAAAATTGAAGATGTTATCCGCTCAGCAACTCTTTCACAAAGCATCACTCCTGTGATGATGGGCAGTGCGTTCAAAAACAAAGGTGTCCAGGTTCTCCTGGATGGGGTGATTCGCTATCTTCCTTCGCCGCTTGATCGCGAAGTGAAAGCGATTGATGTGACGGCTGTCGAGAAAGCAGAAAAGGCAGAACGGGACAATGGAACGAATGAAAAAATCGATCCTGACAAATACAAAGTTCCCCTTTCAACAAGCGATGACGATCCGCTCGTCTGCATGGCGTTTAAAACCGTTATGGAGCAGTTCGGTCAGTTGACTTATACCCGAATTTATCAGGGACAAATCAAAAAGGGCGAAAGCTACATCAATATTCGAACGGGTCAGAAAACCCGTTTCGGACGTATCGTCCGTATGCACTCCAACGACCGTGAAGATGTCGACGTTGCCGGAGCCGGCGATATTGTCGCTATCGTCGGTGTCGATTGTGCGTCCGGGGATACGTTCTGTGGAGATGGAGCGAACTACTCTCTGGAAAATATCTACGTTCCAGAAGCGGTGATTCGTCTGTCGATTGAACCGAAGAGTCGAGACAGTGCCGACAAACTCGGCAAAGCTCTCGAGCGCTTCCGCCGTGAAGATCCGACATTCCATGTGATGACCGATGAAGAAACCGGACAAACCATTATTGCCGGAATGGGTCAGTTGCACCTGGATGTTTATATCGAACGCATCAAACGCGAGTACAAATGCGAGTGTATAATTGGTGAGCCTCGGGTGGCTTATAAAGAAACTCCGAGTAAAGCCGTCGAGTTCAATTACAAACATAAGAAGCAGACCGGTGGTTCCGGACAATACGCTCACATCGTGGGCAAGATTGTGCCGATGGCCGAAGGTTTTGAAGCTCCTTATGAATTCCATAACGATGTGACCGGGGGACGTATTCCTAAAGAATACATTCCATCCGTCGACGCTGGTTTTCAGCGGGCTCTCGAAAAAGGTCCGTTGTGCGAATGTGAAGTTGTTGGAGTAGATGCTTATCTCTCTGATGGTTCTTATCACGATGTCGACTCGTCGGAAATGGCATTCAAAATTGCTGGCTTCGACTGCATGCGAACTAATCTGCGTGAGAAGTGCGATATGGCATTGCTCGAGCCGATCATGACTCTGGACATCGAAGCTCCTGATGAATATCAGGGATCGATCACCGGTCATATTTCGAGTAAGCGAGGAATCGTGACATCGTCTTCAACCAAAAGCGCGACCTGCTACATTCTGGCAGAAGTACCGCTCGCAGCGATGTTCGATTACGCCAACGAACTCCGTTCGATGACACAGGGCAAAGGGGGCTTCAGCATGGAGTTTGCCCGTTACGCCCGCTGTCCTCGCAATGTTCAGGAAGAAGTCGTCGAACGCCGACGCAAAGAACTGGAAGAACGTCGGAATAACAAGTAATTGATTAAGACCATTTTCAAATGATTTCTGCAGTCGCATGATCATCATATGACCAGAAAATGCGGGGTTTGCTCCTGCCGTACGCTGCAGTGAATTATTGAAATTGCTCTAAACGAGAACAACAGCCGTGCACGAAAATGCACGGCTATTTTCGTTTAACGATCCCTCTTTTCTTAACCCGAAGCGTCAGCAAGGGGACGGTTTTCAATCAACAATCGGGTTAAACATAAAATAACAGGGTGGCGGGAACGCTCTCGAAGAGAAGCCCCCAATCTTTTGATTTTCACGACTCAACTGATAATTAAGAACCGCAGATGGACACAGATAAACGCAGATAGTTTTGCATCCGCGTTTATCTGTGTCCATCTGCGGTTCAATTACAAAATAAGTAATCGTTAAGAACATGTCAGTTGTTTTGAATTCTGTTGTTCCATGCGAATTAACAAGCAACGCTTTCCCCTCGCTGACGCTTCGGGTTATGATGATTTAGCACATAAAAATAATTTACTGACCTCAAGAATCGTGAGAATATCCACGTTATAACTGACTGAGCTCGCCTGATTTCTGGATTTAATTTTGACTAACGACCGCACCACTCAATTAACAAAATGGATTGAAACAGCTTGCCTGTGGGAAGCAGAAGCTCCCAAAGCGGGCAATGTTCATCCGCATGCTTCTTTTGCCGATTTGACTTATCAGGATTTCGTCCGCTCGGCTCGTGCAACAGCCTTTATGCTTTCAAGAATCGATCAACGCGGGATTGCCAAATCGATTTTGGATGCCGTGAAAACTGTCAAACTTCAGATTGGCAGGAACACGAATCTTGGCATCGTACTATTGATCGCTCCCCTCGCAGCAGCATCCCGGGACGGATCCATTGAAGACCACATTGCACAACAGATTGATGAACTCAATGTCGCCGACAGTCGATTAATTTATGAAGCGATCCGCACTGCCAAGCCGGGAGGAATGGGCACAACCTCTGAGCAGGATCTCTCGGCTGAACCGACGGAACCAGTTAGGGAAATCATGTCGCTGGCAGCCGACCGCGATCTGATTGCAAGACAGTTCTCCAACAACTTCGCCGATGTCCTCGGCTTCGGTCGAGATCGACTCGAAACTTGGTGGGAACGCTGCCCGCAAGATCGCAATCAAGCAATTGTTGGACTGCATCTGGAATGGATGGCGAACTATCCAGACAGTTTAATTGCCCGCAAATGCGATGAGGAAATTGCAATGGAATCGAGTGTCCGAGCAAAGCAGGTTCTTGATTTGAACTGGCCGGAAACCGTTGAAAGTCAGGAAGAATTTGCGAAACTCGACGCCTGGTTGCGTGATGATGGCCATCGTAAAAACCCGGGAACTTCAGCCGATCTCGTAGCCGCAACGCTCTTTGTCGGGTTGTGTGAAGGTTTGATTTCCTGCTGACGAAATCACTAAAGAATTAAACTTACAAGCACGAAGCGCAAGCGAGTGTGTTGGATTCACGCTTATTGACTCACTCGCTTGCGCTTCGTGCTTGTATTCCAATGCCAATATTTTTATGCAATCAGAAATCGCACCCATGTCCGAAGCCTCCTATCGAGTTCGAGTCACGAAAGATCATCTGGTCTTCAGTGCCGCTCATTTCATTACTTTTAATGGCAACATCTGCGAACGACTTCATGGCCACAACTGGCGGGTAGCCGTCGAAGTGACGGGGGGACTGGACGAGAATCGTTACGTGTTCGACTTCATCGCCTTACGCGATGCAACCCAGGCGATTGTGAATGAACTTGATCACCGTATGCTGCTGCCGACAGGTCATCCGACAATTTCCGTGACTGTCGACGAAGATAATGAAGAAGTCGAAGCGAAATTTGAATCCCGACGTTGGGTTTTTCCCAAAGAAGACTGCATCATTCTTCCTGTCCCCAATACGACAGCTGAAGAGATTGCCCACTGGATCGCGACTCGTCTGGTCGATGACGTCATAAAAAAACATCGACACGAACTGAAAAGTATTCGTGTCGATGTCGAAGAAAACTTTGGCCAATGGGCCCAGTGTGAACTCTCACTCGACTGAAGATTCCCGAATGATTGGTGTCGTGTCAGGAACAGAGGGGTGACAGATTAGTGGTTAGAGTAAATATATGGGTGGCTGGGGTCGCAGCGAAGCGGAGCCCCCAGAGGTTTTGAAAGCGGAGATCGGAAAGCCGAAAGCCGAGGTGTTTGGAACCACAGGGAAAGCGTCACCTCTTCGGCTATCCGCTTTCCGCCTTCGGCTTTCAGTACACTCACCTCTCCCCACTAACCTCGAATCCAAATTCGTTTCGCGTTATGCAGGAGCAGGCTCAGCGAACTCAGTCTCTAGTCATT
>TARA_R100000789_G_scaffold16133_1_pt1 | contig 16530 bp, 13 predicted proteins | sample TARA_R100000789 | Tara Oceans TARA_R100000789 (sample SAMEA2623403) | marine metagenome | biome: marine biome (ENVO:00000447); feature: mesopelagic zone (ENVO:00000213); material: "saline water (ENVO:00002010), including plankton (ENVO:xxxxxxxx)" | depth 450 m
CAATGGATTCAATATTTACAAGCACGAAGCGCAAGCGAGTGACTTCAACACACTCGCTTGCGCTTCGTACTTATAATGTATCATAGACACTCAAGTCTCAGAAATCATGAGATTGCCTATTCTCTGACCGAAAAGTCGGGAATTCGGGGGATGCGATTTGAAACCTGCTGCGGTATCTCCGTAAGATGGAAGGAATCGAATTTTAATCTGAACGAGCACAATATCCATGAATGATCCCTCCCCAAAAAATTCATCGCTTCTGCCTGTCATCATCTTTGGCATTTGCCTGATAGCAGTCGGTCTGGCTGCTTTTGGCCCCTCCAATTTGTTTCAGGGGGCAGATAATCCCTCTGCTTCATCTGATGCGCCTGCTAAAACCGCTGGAAAAACGGACTCTGTTGAAGATACGAGTCCTCCGATCACCGAAGAACCAGCAGAAACGCCGCCGGGAATGGTCTGGATTCCGGGGGGAACCTTCACGATGGGAACCGATTTTTTTCCAGAGGAGGGAAAACCGAATCCCGATCGAATCAAACCCGATGAATTCCCTGCTCATGAAGTGACCGTCGATGGTTTCTGGATGGATATCACCGAAGTGACCAACGCCGAATTCGCCAAATTTGTTGAGGAAACCAACTACGTCACCTTCGCAGAAATCCCTCCGAAACGTGAGGATTTCATTGGTGTTGTCCCGGATGTCTCCTTAATTCCCAAGGAAAATCTTGTAGCTGGATCCTTGGTTTTCAATGAAGACTTTGATCGGGAAAATCTCAGGACCGATTATCCTTCATGGGAATATCAGGCTTGGAAATACCAGAAGGGAGCTGACTGGCGACATCCCACTGGCCCAGATTCCTCTATCGAAGGCAAAATGGACCATCCTGTAGTGAATGTTGTTTACAGAGACTGTCTGGAATATTGCAAATGGGCAGGAAAACGACTGCCAACGGAAGCCGAGTGGGAGTATGCCTCTCGCGGGGGCAAGGAAGGTCAGAAGTACAACTGGGGCAACGAGTTCCAGCCTGATGGCAAATATATGACGAACTCCTGGCAGGGGACTTTTCCGACAGATCGACAAAATCTTGATGGATTTCTCGACAGTTCTCCCGTCAAAAGTTTCCCTCCCAATGGTTACGGACTCTACGATATGTCCGGCAATGTCTGGGAATGGGTGAACGATTATTACCGTCCGGATTACTATAATTTCAGCCCGAAGCGAAATCCTCAGGGACCAACCGCTTCCTTTGATCCCGGCGAACCGACTATCGAAAAACGTGTCACACGGGGAGGATCGTTTTTGTGTAACTCCAACAACTGCACCGGGTATCGAAACGCCGCCCGTATGAGGAGCGATGTATCATCCGCTGCGTATCACACGGGATTTCGCTGTGTGATTGATACGAAAATGGTGAAGAAGTAGTACAGGGTGGCTGGGGTCGAACGAAGTGAAACCCCCAGAGTGTTCACAGTTCTGGGGGCTCCGCTACGCTCCGACCCCAGCCATCCTTCATTCAACGAATAATATGCTTGATTCGTTGACGATTCCGCTTCGATTCCCGATGATGCCGAGCGATTCATCCCCTATTTCCACGTGATGGGCTTAATCCATCCCCAATTGACAGCAAACATTCATGAGCAATTCTCCCCAAAAACCGGATCGTTTTGAGCAGGCACGTCTTGAAAAGGCGGAAAAAATCCGTGAGCTCGGCTTTGATCCGTATGGACAGCGATTCGACAATCATCAAGCCATTGCCGCAGTTCGTCCACTTTGTCCGGAAGAAGCGGGAGCAGAAGGGGAAACCGTTCGTATTGCTGCCCGCATTATGGGACGCCGCAAAGCTGGCAAGCTCCGCTTTTTCGATGCCAAAGATGCCACTGGCCGAATTCAACTGCTGATGTCTCGCGGAGACATGACCGAACAGCAGTGGGAATTGGTCTCTGCTCTCGATCTGGGCGATCTGGTTGGAATTGATGGCAAGCTGAAGCGAACGCAATCGGGTGAAGTTTCAATTTTTGTGGAAGAACTGACTGTTCTGTGCAAATCGCTCGTTCAACCTCCGGAAAAGTTTCATGGAGCCAAAGACATCGAAATGCTGCTCCGGCAGCGGTATATCGACCTGATTTATAACGATGGCGTGCTTGATCGCATGCTCCAGCGCTCTAAGATTATCGATTCCGTCCGCCAGACATTGCGAGGTCAGAATTATGTGGAAGCCGAGACGCCGGTTCTGCATTCGGTTGCTGGTGGAGCGGCTGCCCGTCCGTTTACCACTCATCACAATGCTTTGGACATTGAACTCTACCTGCGGATTGCCCTCGAACTGCATCTCAAGCGATTGATGGTTGGTGGTGTCGAGCGGGTTTACGAAATTGGACGCGTCTTCCGCAATGAGGGAATTGATGCGACTCACAATCCTGAATTCACGATGATCGAAATCTATCAGGCCTACGGCAACTACGAAACGATGATGGATTTGACCGAAGCGATCGTGACCGATGCCGTCAAAGCGATTTCAGACACGATGGTTCTCCCCTGGGGCGAAGAAGGCGAAGGCTCTATCGATTTCACTTCGCCGTGGCCGCGACGCAAATATGCGGAACTGTTTCAGGAAGCTGCTGGGTGTGCGATGTCGGATACGGAAGCCGTCAAGCAGATCGCCCAGAGCAAGGGCATCGAAACTGAAGGCAAGCATCCCGATGTGATTGTGAATGATCTGTTCGAGGAACTGGTGGAAGACAGTCTCGAAGGACCTGTGTTCGTTATCGATTACCCGGCCAGCATCTGTCCGCTGACCAAACGTAAGCAGGATGATCCGAACATCGCCGAGCGATTCGAGTTGTACGTAAAAGGTATGGAACTGGCCAATGCCTACACGGAACTGAACGATCCGAAGTTGCAGGAAGAACTGTTTCTGACACAGCTCGAAGGTCAGGATGAAGAAGACTCGATGGCCAAGATGGATACCGATTTCATCCGCGCCCTCAAAGTTGGTATGCCACCGTCTGGGGGATTGGGAATCGGTATCGATCGGCTCGTCATGCTGCTGACTAATAGCCGCAGTATTCGCGATGTGATTTACTTCCCACTGTTACGCCCAGAAGGAATGCCCGCTGCTGGGGAAGAATAAAGCTTTAAGGGCATCTGAGTCAGCACTGTAGGTCAGGCACTGCCTGACCTACACTTTGCATCAGTGGTTGACACAAAACTCTGGGGGCTTCGCTGCGCTTCGACCCCAGCCACCCACGGCTTTCCGCTTTCCGATTTCGGCTTTCCCCAAACATCGACCACACATATTTCATTGCATGGTCTTCCATCCCAACGGGATTACTTTTTGCGTGAAACCGGGGAATTGCTTTTCGATTTGCGGAAGATACGCTTCTTTTCTGGAGTCGCCGACTTTCTGGCTGAGGCGGGGCGTCGATCACCTTCTCTTTTGTTTTCGCCTTCTGCTCTCGGTGATGGCTTGCGAGGACGCGGCGTTTTTTCTGGAGTGGGCGTTAATGTCTGGCGATTACGAACCAGCATCTCACGGAGTTCGTTCAGTTCGCCATCGGTGAGTGGACGATATTGTCCAGACTTGAGTTTCCCGAGTTTAATCGGGCCGAAGGCGATGCGTTCGAGTGACATGACCTTGTGACCGATGCGGGCAAACAGTCGGCGGACTTCACGGTTGTGTCCCTGGCCGAGTGTCACTTCGAGGAAGGTCGAACGTCCCTGACGACCAGCTCGATGAACGTTCACGAACTTGAACTTACCTTCTTTGAAGTAAATCCCCTGCTTGAGTTGCTGGATCTGTTCTGGTTTCGGATCGCCAACCACTTGCACTCGGTAAGTGCGATAAATTCGATAGCGAGGATGAGCCAACTGATTGGCAAATTCGCCGTCATTGGTCACGATGAGCAAGCCTTCGCTCTCTTCATCGAGCCGTCCAACCGGGAAGAGTCGCACGCGTTCTTTTTCGAATAGATCGATGACCCGTGCACGTCCGGCAGGGTCGTGATTGGTACACAAAACTCCCTTCGGTTTATTGAGCGCGAAGTACTTATGCGGTTGTGGCTTGAGGCGTTCTTCATCGAAGGAGATGACCTGCGTGAGCGGATTGACATTCATGCCGGGATTGTCGACGGGTTCGCCATCGACCATGATGCGACCGCTGCGAATGATTTCTTCGCACTTTCGGCGCGAGCCGAGTCCCGCAGAAGCCAGGAATTTTTGGAGACGATACTCTTCTGGAGCTTCGACAGGTCGTTCGGCTTTGGATTTGCGAGGTCGAGATTGAGAGGTGTTGGGTTTTGGCATTGAACTAGTCCTGAGTGGTCGCCACGACCGGTGAAGAAGCAGAGTGATCGGGATTCTCAATCGTTTGAGCAGTTCTACGATCCAGCATATTTTTGAGCCGGGCCAGTAACAGGGCCACGACAATCATTAACACAGCTCCGGAAATGTAGGGCATTAACGGATAACCAAGTTCGAGCATTCCATAACCGGCAATCGGACCGCAAATTCGAGCCAGAGCCGACATACTTTGCCCGACCCCCAGAACTTCCCCCTGATCGCTGTCGCTGGCTCCGAGAGATAACATTGCCTGCAAGGCGGGGGTCACAGCAGCAAAGCCAAGTACGCTGACCGGAAGAACCATCATCAGGATGGGAAACAGTTCGCGGCCCCGTTTTTCCATCTCTTCGAGAACCGCTGGATCTTGTGTCACAGCGGCAATCGTTGTGTGAGCAGGATTGATCTCCGAGGATGAACTCAAATCACTCGCCACCCACGCAATCAGCAGCAGTCCCGTCGCGAGGCAGACGGCTCCGAAAATCCCTGTGCGAAATTCTCCCAGTTTCGGGATCATCCGACGAATCAATCCCCCCTGAAAGATGGTGAGCAGAAAGCCGATGTAGGCAAAGATGTAAAAGTTATCCCGATCGCTCATTCCGATCAGCTTGGTCATGTAAGGGAGTGTCATTTCAAATTGTGCAAATGCGAGTGTCGCAATGAAAATAGTTGCCAGCAGAGGAATGACGGTCGGTTTGGAAATCGCGGTCCGCAATTCACTCAAGTTCAACCAGTGACTGCTGGCTGGCTTGGAGCCTTTGTGCAGGGATTCGGGCAATTTGAAAATGGCAATCAGGAGAGCGGTTCCGGAAATCATTGAGGCAATATACCCCGGCCAGGCACTTGGAGGAGCGGCTGCATCGGTGCCGACGAAGGGGGCTCCAATAAGTGGCCCGAACGTAAACCCGACTCCGAACGCGGCTCCGATTAACGCCATCCCTTTACCACGTTCCGCTTTGGTTGTGCTATCAGAAATAAAGGCTTGGGCCGTTGAAAGCGTGGCCCCGGAAATGCCTGCACCGATTCGAGAAAGAAACAGCCAGGTCAGTGGAGCCAGCCCCAGAAAAAGTTGATCGGCTTGAAATGTGGAGATCCAGCCGAAGACGCCGTAAAAGAATGTGGAGCCAACCAGCCCGACCAGCAGTACAGGCCGACGTCCGATGCGATCAGAAATTCGTCCCCAGATCGGTGCGAAGATGAACTGCATCGTGGAGAAGCAAGCCATCAGAAAGCCGAGTGTCATCGCATTGGCGTTATAAAAGTCACCATAACGGGGCATCAACGGCAAAATGATCGCGAAACCGAGCAAGTCGATCGCGACAATCACAAAGATTATCAATTGAGCAAATTTATTGCGGTTCATAATTCTCAAAAATTAAGCAGGTTGGCAATCGGAAACATTATGTGTCAGCGACATCTCGCTGTGAGCGAATGATGTCTACAAGCACGAAGCGCAAGCGAGTAAGTTCAACGCGAACCGAAAACACACTCGCTTGCGCTTCGTGCTTGTATTGTCCGTTGTAGGATCAGGCACTCTGGAATGGTACGCACAGCGTACCCTACGGCCCTATTGTCAACTGCTGGAGCAAATAAGCAAGTCGTTCGGGGCGAATTCTTTCTCAGAATCGGAGTTCGTGCCGATGAGATCGGCATTGTTATATTTGAATAGAGAAAAGTGCTTCGAAATAGACAAAAGCCGTGCCATCTCTGACACGACTTGTCGAAATCTTACTTTACTTCGAATTCACTGCTGGACAAGCCAGCAGTGGCACACCGGGCGGGTTACGATTAGCCGGTGACTTGCTCATCATTTTCCGGTGTTGCAGGGTTCGTTGGATCGAACCATTCGTCTTTGAAGACGATCCGTTTCTGATGCTTCATCGCCAGGTTGGAGGTCAATGCCATAATTGCATCAGCCATGGCGACTGTTCCATTGCACTTCAGGCCACCTTCGCTCGGGGGATCGAAGTTGTTATTGCGGATGCAATAGCAGAAGTGTTCCATTTCTTCTGTGTAACCCCGACTGATTTTTTCCAAAGCAGCTGAAGCAACAGCGGCATTGGTGGAAGGGGCAAGAGATTCACTGGCATCCAGAACCGGACCACCAGGGTTTCCATTAAGCACGTGCAGTCGCTGCTCGGTTCCTCCACCACCGGTTGTTGGGGACGCTTCTTTGAAGAGCAACGCTTCTTTTTCCAGGTTGACATACATCGTTCCCCGACTACCAAACACAGATTCCCCATAAGGTTCCATGCGGTTGGTATTGATGGAAGAGTAGGTCACGATCACTTTATCGTGCTTGTCTGATTCGTAGTTCGGTCCGGGGAATTCAAAGGTCACATAGACGTGATCGTCGATTTCCCGGTCGTCCTGCTGTTTGTCGAGCGAGCCGACTCCCTTGACGCCGTAGAAGTTTCGTCCGCCATAACCCTGCACGGCAATTGGATGAACTTTTCCAAGGAAAATACTGGCCGCATCGAGCTGATGACTTCCCAGTTCGGCCATCAGGCCGCCACCGGTTTTGTTGTAGAGACGCCAGTTAACCAGATGCTCCATGTCATCGTAACCGAACTCGGTCACGCGACCTTCCAGTGCAGTTGCGTCTGTTTTGTTGATCTGCTTACGCCAGCTGTCACGTCCCGGGAAACTGTTATTGCGATGCCACTGGGCACGGATGAATTTGATGTCGCCCAGCAAACCCTGCTGCACAATGTGATTCGCATTGTCGTACAGCACGCTGTAATGCCGCTGATGGCCGACGGCCAGCAATTTGTTGTTGTCCTTAGCAGCCTTGATCATCTGCTTGCACTGTGTGATGTCGTGCGCCATCAGTTTTTCGCACAGGACATGCTTGCCGGCGTTAAGGGCATCGATCGCAATCGGTGCATGCTGATTCAAAGGAACCGCAATGACGACCGCTTCGATGTTCGGATCTTCGAGCAGTTTTCGGTGATCGGGATAGACCTTGATATTTTTCTTGGCATTGGCCCCTAACTTTTTGACCAGACCAACACGGTGCTCATTACCATCGCCATCAAAAGCCCGCTTCTGATTGGTCGGGCGCAGGTCGGCTATGGCCACGATTTCCATGTATTCGGGCGGATGCTCAGTGAGCAACACGCTGCCTTCATCGCCGGTTCCGATGAAGCCAACTTTGACTGGATTTCCATCAAGCTTTTGATACCCGAAATAGGTAGCCCCGGCTGCGGTTCCGGCTGCGACAGTCCCAATCAGGAAGTCACGACGCGTCGAGCCGACTGCGGTATGGAAATTATCTGTGCCAAGAATTTTTTCTTCAGGCGTAAAATACATCTTTGAGACCTCTTATGCAGTCAATAAATCCCTGCAGAGTTCAGTGACTCGCCACTGAGGGCAGGGGGATAATTAATTCAACAGGGATACCGTTCAGTGCATCCCGAAAATGGAAATTCAGTGGTTATCGATCGTCGACCGGTTCCTTTTTGAAGAACCCGGAGAAGATCGCATCGATTCCGAACCAGCTGCCACTTGGTAAAAATACAAACGAAAGCAGGACAAGGACTTCGATAAAGGTTTTGTTGATCACAATGGCATGTTCCGGCCCCGGCGGTTGGGGGTAACCCGGAATCGGTGGGTAAGCCAGATAAAACTGCAACAGCATGAAGGCGCCGGCCAGAGCCGCGACTCGTGTCATGAATCCTGCAATCAGCAGGCCACCAATAATGGTTAACCCCCACATGGTTTTGAGGTCGATATCCCGTTGAGCTGTGTATTCCTGAGGCAGAGGGCCAAGGGCCAGTTGAGAAGTACTCAACAGTTTCTCCGCATCCCACTTCATATCAGATTCGAGTTTCCGAATCGGACCGACGAGTTCTGCTCGCATCGTCTGGATTTCTTTCCAGTCGTAATCGAGATGATCCTGATCGAAATCTGTTTTGGCGTTCGCCAGTTTCTGTTCGTAGCGATCGAGCCGATTCCGATAGAGCTGGATTTTGCCAAGCGTTTTTCCGTCAATTGTCCCTTTTTGTTTCTCGTCAATCGAACCTGCCCAAGCGGGATCGCCTTTGAGGCTTGCCAGGGCTTTTTCCAGATAGGAAAGCGAAGCCTGCCGCTGATATAAGTAGAGGACTTTCTTGACAAAATCCTTTTTTACAGGATCTTCAATTGCATCAGCATCGTCGGTCTCTTCGTTAAAATTGACCTGTTTGAGAAGTGCCTGTTTTTCACTTGGCGTCATGTGTAACTGACCATCGACGATCAGCCGTTTTTCATCGGGCAGGAACGTGACTACTTTGCCAACACTTCCTGTCAGTTCGACACCTTCGGGAAGGGCCTCCAACTCAACTCGGAAATCCTTGGAGCCGCGGACCATTTCATCAAGAACTCGCTTTTGACGGTCATCGAGTTGATAATGCTGCTTGAATTTTTCGGCCCAACGAGTCCAGCGGGCAGCGACAGTGTCGTAATCGAGGTCGCGAAGGTCATTAGGATCGCCGGAAAGACTGCGGAAGTAGTCTCGTAAGGGACCTTGTGAGTTTTTCAGGTAAGGTTCTGCAGTCCAGGCGGAGGCAGAATCCTGAGAATCGAGCTTCCAGAGACCTTCGTAAAGCAACTGCCAGCCAATTGAGAGTCGTAAAACGACAAGGGCAATGCAGGCAATAATACTAATTTTGCGAATATCGTAATCAGCCACTATGTATTCCTTTGCAACATCGGGAGATGCTGCCAGATCGAGTCGACAAAGGTGGGGACTCAACTGTGCAAATTTAGCAGTGTCGAGCAACAGCCGTCGAGGAGTCAACGATGTGAGCCACAAAATTATGTGGCAAAAACCCGGCCTGATAATTAATGTGCGAATTCAATGATTTAACGTACTATTACTGTACGGACAATCAAGAGCCTGAAAAGAAGACGTAAGTTCTCATTCAGCACACTCAGTCAGCCTGTTTTCACTATATCCTCTCGAAGGAGGACAATCAAACAAATAACGATATAAATCTATGCTACTTTCTGAACTGACAGACCAGCACTCAGGAAATAAACAGATAATACAGTGAGATCGCAGGGAAAATGAGACAAATTAACACTGCTGTTCCGCACCCTGAACTTTTTTCAGGGATGCTTCCGGGATTCTGTTCTCGAAGTTCCTCAGTCAGCCCTTCAATAAAATTCTTGGCTTCCAACAAGCTACTGTCGGTACATTCCCGATAAATCTTGATCGCTTCAATTTTACGCCCGTTTTGTATCGCTTGAATAATCTGCTCTCGATCCTGCGGATTCATTTTATCTGAGTTCATAGAGAGGAGATCCATTCGTTTTAGTGAGTATTCCATAGGAAATTATTGGAATTTAATTTCTGCTGTGTTAAATCAAAACTGTAAAGACTGATACGTCTCAAATCTCTCATTTGTGCAAATCAATCCTGGAGAATTCAGAATTTTCTATGATTTCTTCAAAAATCATGACGGAATTGTGCAGTTGTTTCGTTCCAACTTGCATCTGCAAAAATAATAGGTTAAGAGCATAGTATTCATTTCTTCCTACCAACAGGCTGTACAGTTCGATGGCTCGTCATCTGAAAATTTTTGAAGTCGTTAAAGAGCCTCCCTGCATTTTTGTGACACCGCTCGGCCAGGGAGCCAGTTTCCGGTATGCCGATTTGCAGATGGAATCGAATTCGGTTCGCACACTGGTAGCCGATCAGACTGTGCCACTGCTGATTATTGACCTGAAGAACATGAATTACTTTGGATCGGAATTCATTGGAGCGTTGATCACACTCGGTCGAGAAAAGAAACTCCGCGGCGGCAAGGTCGCCATCTGTTCTGCCAATCCGAACATGTACGATGTTCTCAAAGGGATGAGCCTGTTCAAATTGTGGCCGTACTATGAGACTCGCGAAGCTGCAATTGCGGGATTGAATGGCGAAGGTGCGTAAGCTTCTCAAGCCTCTCGATTCGCTTATTTCCGACTGGCGGATTTGAGTAGAATCCAACCGAAAACGCCGACGCCGATGAGCACCACACCGTATTCTGCCGGGGTAATGTTAGACCACCAGCGCAGGACGAATGTGTAATAGAAGTTCGCATAAAAGCAGATCGAATACCACAGGGAACTCAACATCACAGCATCCTTATGTCCTTCCAGGACTTGTTTTGATCAGGTCGCAAACACACATTCCATTGCCAAGTTGCAGGCTCACCATTTCACGCTTCTTTAGAGTGAGATTTCATCACACTCTGAAACATAGCTCACTCAGGAAGGCGATCTTGCCAGACGCTATTCTCATTGGTCAGTTTTCAGGGGATTATGCAGACGGTAAGGTTTAAGCATCGAATTCCATTTAGACACAGGAAATGAATTATGCGGATGTTCCGTTTTGTGATGCTGCTCCTGCTTATTGCTCCACTCTGCTCATGCACTTCACCTGAAACTGAGCCTTCAGGAAATCAGAAAGTGACACTTGCTCTCAACTGGTTGCCGGAAGCCGAGCATGGTGGATTTTATGCGGCTCTTTTAAATGGGGATTACAAAAAAGAGGAGCTCGATGTCGAAATTCTGCCCGGCGGTCCCGACAGTCCTGTCATTCAGCGGGTGGCAACTGGCAGAGTCGATTTCGGAATTTCCAATGCCGACCGCATTCTTCTCGGACGAGCCCAGCAGGCACCTGTGGTCGGTGTTTTCGCACCCTTGCAGCATTCGCCACGTTGTATTGTCGTCCACAAATCCTCAGGCATTGAGACGTTCGATCAATTGGAAAACGTAACATTGGCGATGAGCGATGCCCCGGCTTTTTCCCATTATCTGCGAGAAAAACTTCCGCTCACTGGCGTTAAAATTGTAAGAAGCACTGGTTCGCTTTCCCAGTTTCTACAGGATCCGACATTTGCTCAGCAGGGATATGTTTTCAGCGAGCCGATCGTTGCTAAAAAACAGGGAATTGAAACCACTTCGCTACTCGTATCGGATCTGGGATTCAATCCTTATTCGAGTGTATTGATCGTCTCTGAAAAAACGCTTGCTGATCAACCTGAGTTGGTTGAAAAATTTGTGCGGGCGTCAATCGCGGGTTGGAAAGCTTATCTGCAAAATCCCGACGCTGTTCACGAGCATATTCAATCGATCAATCCGGAAATGCCCCGCGATGTCCTCGATGGCGGAATGGAAGCTCTTCGCAAACTGTGCCTGAACGCGAACGGCGAATTCACCGGTCAGATGGAACCGGAACGCTGGGAAACATTGAGCAGACAGATGGAAGAACTCAAACTGATCGAAGCTGGCCTGCATGAAAAAGCATATGTCAACCCGAGTGGACTTTAATGACTTTATTAATGATATTTTAATCCACGGATGGACACGGATTAACACTGATGTTTCTGATTCACATTTTATCCGTGTCCATCCGTGGTTCTTTTATTCTTGATACTCATACGATACTTTACACATTTTGCTTACTTCTTAAGGGTTACATTAAATGGCTGCCTCAGGTTCTAAGCTGGCAATTTATGGTGCCATTGTCGGTAATTTTCTGATTTGCATAACGAAGTTCATCGCTGCAGGGCTGACCGGAAGTTCGGCGATGCTGACCGAGGGGATTCACTCACTTGTTGATACCGGCAACGGTGGTTTACTGCTGTTTGGGATTCATCGCAGCGAGCGTATCCCCGATGAGAAGCATCCCTTTGGCTATGGCCCCGAGCTTTATTTCTGGACGCTGATTGTCGGAATTCTCATTTTTGGAATTGGTGGAGGCATTTCTGTCTATGAAGGGATTCTTCACGTACTCCATCCTATCGAATTATCGGATCCGACCGTCAATTATATTGTGCTCGGACTGGCCGTGATTTTTGAAGGAGCAGCGTGGTATCTGGCATTGAAAGGATTTCTGGTTGCCAAAGGAAACAACTCCGTTTGGAAAGCCGTTAAGGAGAGCAAAGACCCGACCACATTTGCCGTTCTCTTCGAGGACTCTGCTGCTCTACTCGGGTTGATCGTTGCTTTTCTGGGTATCTTTATCGGCCACCTGCTGGAAATACCCGTTCTCGATGGAGTAGCTTCCATCTGTATTGGATTAATACTGGCAGCAGTCGCGTTTGTGCTGATTTACGAATCGCACGGGTTACTGATCGGCGAAAGTGCGTCTCCCGAAATCGTAGAAGGAGTCAGGCAAATCGTTAATTCCTACCCGGAAGTTCAGCGAGCCAAGTCGCCTCTGACACTCCATTTTGGCCCGAATCAAATTCTGCTGGCAATGGATCTTCAGTTTCTGGATTCACTGGGATCTGATCAAATTGAAAGCACCATTGATCGAATTGAAAGCGAAATTCGCAAAAAGTATCCCGAGATTCGTAATATCTTTCTGGAAGCCGATGCGATCCTGATCAGCCGTAGAACTTTAAAATTAGAGAAGTCATCACAAACAAATAACTCTTCTTCGTGAAAGAATTGACATTGAACATTTGTCACATTGGTGGTATGGTATTTTTCAACCGCAACAAATAATTTGTGATTGATATTATCTCAATCACATTCCGGAATTATGCAAGGACGCTGTTTCACAATCGCAAGTGAGCGTGTCGTTATGAGTTCGCGTGTGGAAAATCCCGCCGCTCAACTTGAAATTCATGGTCAGCTGGCTGAAATTTCGCCCTGGCCGATGATGATTCTCGATTCTCGATGCCTCCTCGTTTCCAGTAATTCCAGTTGCCGAAAGCTGCTGCATTCGTCGATTTCTCTCAATCCTGGAACTCCTTTCGAGCAGTTAATCCGCGAAAAGGATCGTCCTCGAATTCAGGACTGGTTCGATAATCTGATCGCTGAGGGAAATCCGCAGGAACGGGAGAGTAAAGCAGAGGTTTCAATTCCTCCTGGCTCTCTGAAATCCATTCGTTGCCGATTGCATTCTCCGATAAGCCGCTGGCGAAAAATCAAACTGACTGCCAAACAATTTGTTGATGCCGATCAATGTTATTTTCTAATTTGTCTGGATGATGCCAGGCATCGAATCAAAAACAAGAAAGCTATCAACAAGCAGCGGCGACTCATGCTCAGCCTGCTGGATAACACAGGAGCGGTGGCCTATGCCAAAGATTTGCGCGGGCAGTATCTTTATATCAACAGTCTGTTTGAAGAGCTGTTTCATGTTGATCGGCTCTCTGTGAAAACGATGACTGACTACGACATTTTTACAGATGATGTCGCCAGGATATTTCAGAAGAATGATCTGAATATTGTACAAAGTGGGGAAATGCAGAGAACTCAGGAAGTCGTCCCACATGATGATGGGCTGCATACCTACATCTCCGTCAAATTTCCATTGACCGATTCCAATGGAGAGATTTTCGGCATTGGCGGAATTTCCACGGACATCACCGAACAACTGCATAATCAACAGGAACTCCAGGCAGCTCAGGCAGTGCAACGTTTGTTGTATCCCGACAAGTCTCCCAGTTTTGCCGGGTACGATATGGCGGGCTCCGTTTTACCAGCGGAATCGGTCTCTGGAGATTATTACGATTACATCACGGTCGCACCTGGCCGCGTTGTGGTCGCTGTAGGAGACGTCAGTGGTCATGGTCTCGGGCCTGCTTTGGAAATGGTCGAAGTTCGTTCCTATCTCCGGGCGATTCTCCGAACGGAGGTACGCCTTGATGTGGCGATGGAATGTCTGAATGAATTTCTCTATCACGATTTGCGGGAATGCGCATTCGTGACACTGTTTCTGGCAGAGATCAATTTCCAGACTCACAGTTTCCACTATGTGGGAGCCGGTCATCGAGCTGATTTTCTGAAAGCCAATGGAGATCGTATCTGCCTGCCAAGTACGGGCCTAATGCTTGGAGTTGATGAACGCGTCAACTTCCAATTTTCTCCACAATTTGTATTTGAACCGGGGGACCAACTGATCTTATCGACAGATGGAATTTGCGAAACGATGACCCCGGAAAAAGAACTCTTTGGTCGAGAGGGAATGATCGATTTTGTTGAAGCCCACCGATCAGAACCTGCCAGCGAAATTGTTGAAAGACTGCTTAACACCTGTCAAAAGTTGAACGGACTGGAAACTCAGGCCGATGACATGACAGCCGTGCTCGTCAAGCGGATTTAGGCCATTTTCAAATGGTTTCTGCAGTCGCTTGGGCTCGAAATGTCCTAAAATACCGTGTTTGCTCCTGCTGAACGCTGCAGGAAATTATTGAATATGCAATAGAGCATTTTACAGTGTACCACTGCCAGCTAGTCCAGCTGTGTTGGATTCTGCGTTCAATTACTATCCGTTGCATGGAGAAAATCGATTTTATCGTGGAAACAACTCGCGATATTTTTCAATCGTCTGTTTTGCACAGGTGGCCGAATCGGGAATCGGAAATGCTTCGGCTGAGACGTAATTCGAATAGCCGATTTCTTTGAGAGCTTTCACGATGGGTCCAAAATCCATGTGCCCGAAACCTGCCGCCTGACGGTTGGAATCGACAAAATGAATGTGACCCGTCAACTCGCCTGCATCACGGAATGCCTGAGCGATGTCGGCTTCCTCAATATTCATGTGGAACAGGTCCGCCAGTAACACCACATTGGCAATCTTTTCGGATCGCAGATACTTAGCTGCATCTGCCAGTTTATTGAACAGATTCGTTTCATAACGATTGAGCGGCTCGTAAATCAGGGGAACATTTTTCTGCCCGGCATATTCGCCAAGAATATTCAACGCTTCTGTGAGTCGCATGATAGCTGCCGCTTTTCCCTCGGCTTTATCAAACCGACCCTGCATCGATCCGATAATCGCCGGTGCGTTGAACTCGGCTCCAAAATCAATGATGTCCTTAATGAATTGAATCGCCTGTTCGCGTCGTGAGGTATCTGCATCACACAACTGGAGTTGATGCACAACCATCCCAGCTCCTGTTCCGACTGCTGCGACTTTCAAACCGGTTTCCTCGACGAGTTTGTGCAACTCCTGGCGATCGACGAAATCAGCAGAGGGAGCAAAAATCTCGACGGCATCGTAGCCAAGTTTCTTTGCATCATGAAAGGCAGTTCGCACACCATCCCAATAGACAAACGGACCACCACGAGCCTGCTCAACCAGACTGACTGTAACTGCAAATTGAATCATATCGAACGATTGACCTGTATTACGGATTGAAAATGAATTGTGATTCATTCATCCTGACAATCCCATGTATGATCTTCAAGCTCATCACTTGAATCTGGACGATTCAAATGTGAAGTGAATCTTCAATGGACAGACTCAACCTGCAATCAATTTCTTCTCAAAAAGATCTGCGGCGTTTAGCCATGCGATCCTCCGGTGCACATGATGTGCTCCAGAAGTTATCTCGCATTACATAAAAAGAACGCCTAGTCATTACAGTGTAATTACTTAGCGTTTCAGGCACTTTTATTAAGCGGAGAGAACGGGATACGTCCCGGCCGTGTTACACAACTCCTTTTCTTCGTTGCAGTTACAGCGCATCTCTCTGGCAGGTCAAGAGTTACATCACTCTGGATGATTGCCATTGTTTCTCGTCTTTTGCCAATGCTTGGCATTAGTTGTAGTACAAAACCAGTACATTCTGCTTCCTCTCCAGATTGCTCTGTCTGGATGCCTTCATGGCTACTCAGGCCCAATTATCGCATTAATTTTCGACGAGTCGATGGCTTTCTGGATACCGCTTTCTTTGTTCAAGACAGCGACGTCAAGAGTAGCTGGTTCCTATTTTGCCAACCTTCACGGCTTGCTCCAATTCCTGCTGATGGTCAGCAGCAGTGGCAGATATTCATCAATCGCTATTGCTGTGTACTCAGTGCTCATTTCTCTACCGGCCCTTCAAATTCAAAATGGCTCGGCCTGCATTCACCTGTCTTGTTTGAAGGCACTTTCGTGCCTCACCTCATCACACCCAAAAGAAAAGGATTCGCCAGTGGCTCAATCCGAAGCAGATTTGCCAGCTACAGATGCTGAAAAGGCTGTGGAAGCCATTCAGATTTCTAATCTTAATTAGGTTCAAACGGAGTGGTTGCGGCTGATTGTCGAACTGCCTGCAAGGCATTACACTGAATGCCAATTGGCCATACCTTTCGATGGTGTTCAATGAACTGATATCTCATCGTGATTCCTTCTCGAAGAAGACCGTCGCTTTTTCGGAATTAACAAGTTCCGTGCAGTTGCCGGAAAATGTCGCGTTCCATCGTCAGCCGGCGAACTTCTTCCCGAA
>TARA_R100000789_G_scaffold100622_1_pt1 | contig 16524 bp, 9 predicted proteins | sample TARA_R100000789 | Tara Oceans TARA_R100000789 (sample SAMEA2623403) | marine metagenome | biome: marine biome (ENVO:00000447); feature: mesopelagic zone (ENVO:00000213); material: "saline water (ENVO:00002010), including plankton (ENVO:xxxxxxxx)" | depth 450 m
CCATTTTCAATTCGAATCGGATCCAGAAAATGTTCGTGGCAGGTTCCCGCATGTTCGGCCATCCGATTTTCGAGTGAGCCGGAAACGCACAGGTAATCGATAATCGAAAGATGCTGCACATATTCGCAAAGCCCGACGCCTCCCGCATGCGGACAAACCGGAACATCATACTTGGCTGCCATTAACATCACAGCCAGTACTTCATTAACACCACCCAGACGGCAGGCATCAATCTGGCAAACCTGCATCGCGTTGGCTTCCAGAAACTGCTTGAACATAATGCGGTTCGCACAATGTTCGCCACCAGCGACGCGAATCGGGTGCAGTGCCTTCGCAATTTTCGCATAGCCGAGGATGTCATCGGGGCTGGTCGGCTCTTCAATCATCCACGGATCGAACTCAGCTAACTGACGCATCCAATCGATAGCCGTCGAAACGTCCCAGACCTGATTGGCATCGGTCAGCAATCTCCGATCCGGCCCAATTTCCTCACGAATAATGCGGCAGCGTCGACGGTCATCTTCAAGATCACGACCAACTTTAATTTTGAAAACATCCCAGCCTTCACTCAGTCGTTGCCGACACAAATCGCGTAAACGATCATCGGAATAGCCGAGCCAGCCTGCGGAGGTTGTATAAGCGGGATAGCCATCCCGTTCCAGAATCGACAGACGATCGGCCTGAGTTTCCTTCAACCGAGTCAGCATCGAAAGCGCTTCTTCCGGCGTCAGAACATCAGTCAGATAGCGAAAATCGATACAGTTGACGAATTGCTCCGGCGTGAAATCCGCCACTAGCTTCCACAGCGGCTTCTTTTCAGACTTCGCCCACAAATCCCACACCGCATTTACGATGGCAGCAGTCGCCAGATGAATAACTCCCTTTTCCGGACCGAGCCAGCGGAGTTGACTGTCGGAGGTCATGTGCCGCCAGAAGCCAGCCATGTCTCCCGCTATTTTTTCCAGACGCAGTCCCACAACACGAGAGCGAAGCGCTTCGACAGCCGCGGCACATATTTCATTCCCCCGACCAATCGTAAAGGTGATCCCATGTCCGACCAGATCCGGGTGATCTGTTTTCAACGTCACGTATGCGACCGAATAATCAGGAGCTTCATTCATCGCATCGGAACCATCCAGTTCGCGTGAGGTCGGAAAGCGTAAGTCATCGACAGTCAGGTCAAGAATTTGAATCGTCACGGGCGCTATTCATTCCGAGGGAAAGTGGTGTTCGGGATTGTTGAAGTTGAATCAAAGTCTTGATCCTATCTTATGAGAATCAGTTTCACATCCCAGAATAGAGAATTCGAGAGTTGAGTTACGAATTGAAAAACGTTCGTTGTCCGATTAATTCAGCAATGATGTTGGGATGAAATGATAATACTTATCACCATCACACTGATTGCTAACCAGAATAATGCCCATCTTTTCGAGTCGGTTATTGCAGAGCTTTCTTGCAATTCGAGGGGAATATGCGGAAGATACAGCCTTATCCATTCTCAAGGTCGGGCTAGGGTGATTTGTCCTGGTGGTTTCTTGCGGGGTCCCGTATTCAGGATTAAGACTCACACAATAGCCAAATCTGATTCGTTTCCCTACTATTTGATTGTTCCCATTAAGATTACGGGTTGTAAACTCTCAATCGGAGATGAAAGTGCACGCTCTTTCGTCGGATTCGCGGATTACAACTCGATATCCAAGCTGTGATACAGCACTATGCTGAAATTGTCTGGTCTCTCATTGAAGTGCGTTCGTATGCTCAACGGGATCAGGCACCGATCAAACTGAGATCGTGGCAAAGCTGCATCAGACAGTTTCCCACGATTGATTTTTGATGAAAATCTATCCGGCAGAATTCGACAGCGTTCGATTATCTCGTTGTCACGTAATTAATATAAGGTGAGGTCAATGGCAAAGTGGATGAAAAAGCTGGTCAGCGATGGACACATCAGTGCCGATCAACTTCAGGAGGCCCTCGCGATTTCCAAAAGCAAAGGGAAAAAGCCTGAAGCAATCCTTCAGGAACTCGGCTACGTGACCAAGGATACTCTGAGAGAGTACCAGTCAGCCGCCCTTGGCTACGAAATGATTGACCTGACCGCGATTGAGCCCGATCCCTCAGTCATCGAGCAAGTACCGGAATCGGTCGCACGCGAAAATATCGTCTTCCCAGTCGAAATGCGGGGGGAATCGCTGGTTGTCGCCATGAACGACCCAATGAACCTCGAAGTGCTCGATAAACTGCGATTTATTCTGAACCGTGATATTCAGGTTGTCGTCGCGTCGATGGAAGCAATCCAGGCCGCAATCAATACGCATTATGGTCAGCACGAAACGGAATCGGTCGACTCGATTATCGCGGAATTCACAGAAACGGCCATCGATTTTACGGAAACGGAACTATCCGAAGCCGAAGCCGAAGCCGAAGCTGATGAGACCTCACCCATTGTGAGGCTAGTGAATCTGATCATTTCAGAAGCAATCAACATGCGTGCATCGGATATCCATGTGGAACCATTTGATGACCGCATCCGCATCAGGTATCGAATTGATGGAGTTTTGGTCGAACGAGACAGTCCTCCTAAACGTTTGCTCTCTGCACTGACGTCCCGTATTAAAATTATGGGATCGATCGATATCTCCGAAAAACGCCGTCCTCAGGATGGGCGCATCAAAACGCGTGTAGGTGGGCGGGAATTCGATTTACGTGTCAGTATCCTGCCAACTCATTATGGTCAGGCCGTCGTCATGCGAATTCTGGATCGCGACAATATTAAGGTCGGGATTCGTAATCTGGGCTTTAGTGAACTTAATTACAGAAATTTCCTGAAAATCATTCGCCGTCCGAACGGAATTTTTCTGGTGACCGGTCCGACGGGAAGTGGTAAGACGACAACTTTGTATAGTGCTTTAGGTGAACTAAATCGGCCTGATCGAAAGATCATCACCGCTGAAGATCCTGTGGAATATTACCTCCCGGGCATTAATCAGGTGGAGGTGAAGCATCACATCGGCATGACCTTCGCCCGAATTATTCGCGCGATGCTGCGTCAGGCACCGAACGTGATTCTCGTAGGCGAAATCCGAGATACCGAGACAGGAGAAATGGCAATTCAGGCTTCTTTGACTGGACACTTAGTTTTCAGTACACTTCACACGAACGATGCGCCCGGTTCTATTACACGTCTGATTGACATGGGTGTTCAGCCGTTCCTTGTGGCATCGAGTATTATGGCGGCTATGGCTCAGCGTCTGGTGCGGGTTGTCTGCCCGAAGTGTAAAAGTGTGTACACTCCTGATCCCTCCGAGATTGAGGAGTTTGGCATTGCACAAGAGGTGATTGATTCAACGGAATTTTATCGTGGTAAGGGGTGCAATCATTGTCAGCATACGGGCTATCGTGGTCGCCGAGCTGTGTTCGAGTTGATGATGATGAACTCCACAATTCGGGAGATGGCCTTCAATAGTGAACCAACTCAGAATATTCGCCGCCAGGCTCGTTTGTTCGGTATGAAAACTCTTGTTGAGGACGCGGTAGATAAGGCTATACAAGGAGTTACGACATTATCTGAAGCCTACAAACTCAAGTCGGGTGGTCATTGATCGAGCTTGGTTGATGTGTCTGTCCTGCTGGCTTAGGTGCGAGTCGATGGAGATCTGAGTTTGTGAGATTTACATCATTTTGGTTTAGGTTAAGCAGTTAGGTTTCGGCCAGGGGGAAGCTGGTATTTTTTTGCTGATTTTGGGTTTGTGGCTATCGAGTGTTGGTGGCGAGGTGGTTTGGCGTGCGTCTGGGTTGTGTAGGCTCGGGGCGTTAAAAGATGTGTTCTGTCACTCTTTTTAGATTTGCGGCAATTTCTTGAGTTGTGATGATGGGCGACGAATAATCATTTGTTGACGAGAATCTTTCGGAAACAAATTTTTACTGAATTTCATCAGAAGATTTTGAAGAGCGTGTTTTCGGCCGTTTCTGGTCACGCTCGGATAAAAGCTGTTTTCAGGGCAGCAGCATACAGAGCGGGCCACTGCATTTGTTGGAGTGGGTGTTCTTATGAGAGTTTATTCTTCTCTTCATCAAAAATATACTTTTAGTATTCACAACTCAATCTCACAGCCGCGTTGGTGGTAAGGGATTTCAATGGCAACGATTCAGATTGACAAATTGCTCGAAACAGTCGTTAAAGAACGAGTGAGCGATTTGCATATTACGACAGAGCAGCCTCCCGTCGTTCGATCGGGAGGACGCATGGTCCGGCTCGAGACAAAGACACTCACGCCGGACGATACTGTCGCATTGATGAAAAGTATTACGCCCGAACGTAATCAGCAGGAATTACAGGAAGTTGGCGGTACCGACTTCGGATTCGCCTTTGGCGACAAAGCTCGGTTTCGCGTCGCTGTGTTTAAGCAGCGTGGTCAGATCGGAATGGTTCTGCGGCGAATTCCGAATGAGTTTTTAACATTTGAGCAATTGGGTTTGCCACCGATTATTGCCGATTTGATCAAACGGCCTCGTGGTCTGTTTCTGGTAACCGGGCCAACCGGTTCCGGTAAGACGACCAGTCTGGCCAGTATGATTAACTACATGAATGAAGAGATCGACCATCATATTATCACGCTGGAAGATCCGATCGAATATTACCACAAGCACAAAAAGTGCACGATCAATCAGCGGGAAATTGGAGTCGATGTCCCAGACTTCCCTGAAGCCTTGCGGCGGGCACTGCGAATGGATCCAGACGTGATTCTCGTGGGGGAAATGCGAGATCTGGATACAATTTCAGCCGCGATTACAGCTGCGGAAACGGGTCACGTCGTGTTTGGAACGCTGCATACGACAGGTGCCCAGGGAACAGTCGACCGAATTATCGACGTGTTTCCCACAACACAGCAGGAGCAGATTCGTACCCAGTTGTCGGTCGCAATTATTGGCGTGTTGAGTCAGGCGTTGATTCCCAAAAAACCTAAGGGGCTGGTCGCGGCTTATGAATTGCTGGTGGTGACGCCGGCTATCGCCAACCTGATTCGTGAAGCCAAGACGTACCGAATCAACTCGAGTATTCAAACCGGTCGTAAGTACGGTATGCAGTTGCTGGACGATGCATTGTTCAATCTCTGGAAGACGGGATTGAGTGAAGAAAACGACGTCGTTATGAAGTCGAACAATCCTGGTGAGTTGAAGGCAAAGATCACCATGGCCAAGAAAGGTCTGCTTGAGGATGACGAAGACGATGATGACGACGATGATGATTTTTAAACAATAGAGGTAGAGCGGCAGCAATCGAAGTTACGCATTAATGAGTTGGATGGATTATGGCACGTCGTAAACTTGGACAGGTTCTGGTCGATCTCGGTTATATGTCCGACGATCAACTCTGGGATGTTCTGGAAGAACAGAATCAAAGCCCCGGAGAATTGATTGGGCAGGTAGCCATTCGCATGGGGTTCGTAACCGATTCCCAGGTGACCGAAGCTCTGGCCGAGCAGCACGGCATGCCGGTTGTGAATTTGGCGGAAACAAACATTCCTCCCAAGGTGCTCGAACTTGTTCCAGAGACAATGGCGGCCGTTTACAAAATTGTTCCCATCTCGATGAAAGATAATGTCCTGACAGTCGCCATGGCCAATCCCGGCAATGTCGCGGCTCTGGATGACTTGAGAAACTTTCTCGGAGTGGATGTTCGCGGAGCCGTTTCTTCGTTAGCCGATGTCGAAACGGCGATTGCCAAAGTTTATGCAGGGCACGAGGACAGCATTGAGGATGTCATCGGTCAGCTCGAATCGGGGCACGAAGACGATGGCAAAATGCGAGGGATTGACATTGGCGACATGGATCAAATGTCCGATGCCGCTCCAATTCGTAAACTGTTGAACATGATTCTGCTGCTGGCGATTAAAGATCAGGCGAGCGATATTCACTTTGAACCATTCGAAGATGAATTCAAAGTGCGGGTGAAAGCGGACGGGGTGCTGTATGAAATGGTTCCTCCGCCACGTCACCTTGCCAACGCAATTGTCTCACGTATCAAGGTGATGTCTGAACTCGATATCGCTGAGAGACGACTGCCTCAGGATGGTCGAATCGAATTGAATGTCGGAGGAAATCCGGTCGACTTGCGTGTTTCTGTCTTGCCGACGATTAACGGCGAGTCGGTCGTTATGCGAGTCCTCGACCGAACTGTGATTCAGCTCGATTTGAACAAAATCGGAATGGATGCCAATACACTGAGCCGCTTCCGTCGCATGTTGAAACTGCCGAACGGAATCGTACTCGTGACAGGGCCTACCGGTTCCGGGAAAACAACGACATTGTACTCAGCTCTCAATGAGTTGAACGATATCGAAACGAAGGTCATTACGACTGAAGACCCAATCGAATATGAAATTGATGGTTTGATTCAGGTCCCGGTGAATGCCGATATCGATGTGACGTTTTCGAATGTCTTGAGGGCAATTCTCCGGCACGATCCCGATAAAATTCTCATTGGAGAAATTCGAGACTTCGAAACCGCAGAAATTGCCGTGCAGTCGGCTTTGACGGGCCACCTTGTGTTTAGCACGCTGCATACCAACGATGCTCCTTCAGCGGTAACGCGACTTCGCGATATGGGAATTCAGCCGTTCCTGATTACTGCGACCGTCGAAGGAATTCTGGCTCAACGACTCGTGCGTATGATCTGTAAAGAATGTCGATCTGAGTTCGAGCCTTCCGATGACCTGCTGATGGAATTGCAGTTGCCGATTCAGCAGGCGCGAAAATACAAATTCTACTACGGGAAGGGTTGTCCCCGCTGTAATAACGGGGGCTACAAAGGCCGAACCGGAATTTACGAACTGATGACCATCGACGACGATATTCGCGACATGATTTCCAATAATTCGTCCGTCGATGAAATGCGTAATCTGGCTCGTGGTCAGGGGATGACCACGCTGCGGGAATCGGGCCTCAAATTAATTTTCGACGGCGTCTCCACCATCGATGAAGTGGTGCGGGAAACCGTCATGGAAGATCTTGATTAAGTATCGAGTGACATCCTCGCAGGAGGAACTGTGACTCACAATGTAGTTTACTGACACCGGAATAATTCACTGAGTTCCCGAGACAATCGGGGCAACTTTTACGGAGCAGGACCATGCCAACATTCGTCTACGAGGCGATGGACAACACCGGTTTGGAAGTCAAGGAAACGATCGAGGCGGGTTCCGAACAGGAAGCTCAGCAGAAGATTCGTGAGAAGGGATTCTTCGTCACGAAAATTCAGGAAAAGAGCACCAAGAAGAAAAAAGACAAAACCAAAGTCGCCGCCAAAACAGACAAGCAGGGGAAGAAAAAAACCTTTGCGATGGGCAAGGTGAAGGCCAAGAAGCTTTGTGCTTTCACCCGGCAGCTCTCTACATTGCAGGATGCGGGTCTGCCGATTTTAAGATCGCTCCGCATTCTGGAGTCGCAGGCAAAACCTGGTCCTCTTAAAAACTCGCTCATCGGCGTGATTGACGATGTCGAATCGGGGAACACACTCTCCGAAGCGATGGCCCGGCAGCCGAAGGCGTTCGATAACCTGTACGTCAACATGGTGAAAGCCGGGGAGGCGGGCGGGGCGTTGGAAGTCATTCTGCAACGTCTGGCCGAGTTCAAGGAAAAATCACAAAGCCTGAAACGAAAAGTTCAGGGAGCCATGATTTATCCCGTATCGGTTATCACCGTTGCGGCTGGTATCGTCGGTTTCATTATGTACTTCATTATTCCGAAGTTTAAGGAAATTTTCCTGGGCTTCGGGATCGATCTGCCAGCCATTACCGTTCTGCTGATCACGATCAGCGATATCGTTGTCACCTACTTCTATCTCATCCCGGCTATTCCGTTTGCCTTTATTTTGATGCTGAAGATTATCCGGAAGAATAAAACTGGGGCCTACGTCACCGACTGGATGGCACTCAAGATTCCGATTCTGGGGCTGATTCTGAAAAAATCAACTACTGCTCGAACCTGTCGTACACTCGGAACATTGATCGCTTCCGGGGTGCCGATTCTCGAAGCCCTTTCGATCTCTCGCGATACGGCTGGAAACCATGTGTTCCGCAACGCGTTCGATCATATTTATGCAGCGATCCGAGAAGGGGAATCGATGGCGGTTCCTTTGAAGGAAACGGGCATCGTCGATGACATCGTCGTCAACATGGTCGACGTCGGTGAGGAAACCGGTGCCTTGGATAACATGCTTTATAAAGTTGCCGACGTATACGAAGAAGAAGTGGAAGTCCTCGTCGAAGGTTTGATCAACATGCTCGAACCGATCATGGTGGTTGTTCTCGGTCTGATCGTCGGTTTCATTGTCATCGCGTTGTTCTATCCACTGATTCAGCTGATGAACGATCTGAGTTAGAGTGCCCAGAGTTCAGGGGCCAGAGTCCAGGGGGCTGCGACGAGGTGTTTAGTATCTCGCGCAGCCAGACTGGAGACCTTACATCAATAAAATACGCGGGCTGCGTAAGAGACATCATTACAAAAACTAGCCACGGGCCACTCATCACTGGCCATTCCCAGGAGACCGTCATGCACCGCAGCAATCGGATGCAACCGAATCAAAATCGCCGTCATAGCGGCTTCACATTAATCGAACTGCTGGTCGCAATTAGTATTGTTGCCATCTTAGCCGGTTTATTACTAACTGGAGTGCAATCTGCTCGCAGAGCCGTTGATGTCGCCGCCGCTGCGCAAGATATCCGTAATTTAGATCAAGCATTAACTACTTTTCATTCTGAGTTTGGATCGTATCCACCGAGTTCAATCGTACTTTATGAAAGGGTAGATGAGTGGGATGCAATTAGTCGTCGTAAAATCCAAAAATTGTGGCCTGATTATGCAGCTGGCATTGATTTAAATGGAAACAGTACAACAGGTGAATCTGGTGTTTCACTGGCTTTAAATGGCGCAGAGTGCTTAGTCTTCTTTCTGGGCGGGATGGTTGCAAGCGACGGTGCACCTCGTGGGTTCTCCAGAAATCCGGTGAATCCTTTTAAGTTAGACTCTGGTGAACGTGTGGGGCCATTTTTTGAGTTTGACTTAACACGATTAAAGCCTACTTCGGGTGGTAAGTTTGCCTACTATGATTCGTTTCCAGACCAGCAAAGTCCAATTTGGTATCTCTCCTCTTATGATGGTCGTGGTTATGATATCGGTGATATCTGCAATACTGGTGATAATGGAGATTTGCCAAATGGTATGGTTGATAGTTATAAAAAAGTCGTGTCACTAGTTTATGATGATGGTGGAAAAATATGGTATCCAGTTGGTACTAGCGAATTTGGTGCTCCTTCATGGGGGGAGAAAAGCTTTCAGTTAATTTCTCCTGGTCGAGACGGTAAATATGGTATCGGCGGTTACTATTCCGAGGGGCTGAGCGATCCAAAGCAACCAGGATGGTGGGCAGGTATGACTATGAATTTGCAGTCTTGTATAGATGGAATTATGCCTTTGCCGTGGGGGCAAAATTATGACAAGTTTAAATCTGATAGAGATAGGGCGGGGGACAAAGACAATATTACCAACTTCTCTAAAGGGCTTTTAAATTAAATATACGATATGTTGATGCTAAATTCGAGTCGAGAGAGGTTAAGTTAATGTTAAATTGCAGAACAAGTGCCTGTAGGTTTGCTGATAATAGAGCATTCACTCTTATCGAACTTCTCATGGCGATGGGGATTATTATCATCCTTTCAGGAATGATTTTGGTGACGATTCGTGGGATTTCTGGTTCCGCTAAAAAACAGAAGACAATTGTATTGCTTCAAAAGATGGATAGTCTGATTAAGCAAGGTCTTCAAGAGTTTGATAAGCACGATCACATAAGCGGAATTCCTGATGTAATCAATAATAATTTAGAGAAAAAAGATATTGAGGTAATTGGTCGAAAGTACCACATGCGGCTTGCGTTTCCCCAGAACTTTGCGGAGGCGACCACCGTCAATACTTCACTTGGTAAAATACTTCTGGCAAAACAAACCAGTGGTCAGTATATACCAGCAAGTAATATTCCTAAGACTGAGAGTGCTGAGTTAGCTTATCTCTTGTTTACTGAAGGTTCAGTATATGGTGTGCCTTTTGCTGACTCTGATTCTTTTGGAACTGACACTATAAAAGACACAGATGGTGATGGCTTAATGGAGTTCGTCGATGCTTGGGGAGAACCGCTACGTTTTTACCGTTGGCCAACCCGATTAATTCGCCCAAATGGATACATTGAAAGTGCTCCAGATGTTGGGGCAACGGATTTAATCTGGCGTATGGTTACTTCAACTCCACCTGATGAGATTACTCTTCGTCGAGATCCTGATGATTATACTAAGACTGTTTACGGACGTATAATTAAATTACGAGATCGTAATATAATAAATCTAACAGGTTTTTTTACTGAGGGAGAATTTCCTACTGCAAATACTTATCACACTTTTCTGATAGTATCCTCAGGGCCTGATCAAATTTTAGCTTTAGAGGAACCATCGAATGTTGCTGAGTTTGGTAGGCTTGCCAGACCAACACAGGAAATACTTGATATTCTCATGCCGGGTGGAGATCCCGCTACTATAAATGACAACAAAGCAGATAAGCTAGAGGCGTTGTATGAAACTGGCTTGGCAGATAATATCACAAATTTAATGCAGTTGGAGGGGTAATAATGCATATCCACAACTCAAAAAATAAAGAATATGTTTTGCGAGGGTTTACGCTCATCGAACTCTTAGTTGCGGTGACGATATTTATTATTCTAACTGCGCTGACTGTGGGGGCATTTAACTTAAATATCGGCAGTGAACGTACGAAATCAACTTCACGTATGTTGCAGGCAAAATTTGAAGGAGCACGATCCCGAGCCTATGGAGCATCAATTCAGGATGGTAAGGGTGTTCCCTATGGAATTCGTTTCATATTGGATGAATTTAATCCTGGGTTGGCAACTGGTTTTCAATTCGTAAGAGGGTTTGATGAAGTTCCAACGGGAAGGTTGCATTTTGTCGATCTTACACCCGGAGATGGGATTCCAGATAATAACCCAGGGATTCAGGAGTTGGGAGCAAGAGATATAAATTCGCAGTCATTTCTTGAGTTGGCAAATCTTGGATTACTGCGTGGGGGGCTTGAGATTGTTATCGATGAAGTTCCTTATATCATTTCTTCGAGCCGATTTTTATCAAACACGTATAATAATACGACTTTAGAGTTAATACCTAATCCTCGAGGTGTCAGTAATTACGGTGATCCTAGTAGTCCAAATAGTCCTGTAATTGGTGAGCGAGCAGAGTATCAATTAGATCTTTCAACGGTCGCAGTACCAGTTCCTGGAGAAGATATTCAATCTTTTCCAAATGGTTCTGTTGTTGATCTGAGGTTCAGTGATGTCCCGGCCGACTGGAGAAAAATATTTCCCTGGGTAGCTGGTAGGCTTTATCAAGCGAATGATTGGATCATTGTTCGCAAAAGCAGCGGCGGACTCAAGTATTGTCAGGCAATCACTGGTGGTACATCTGGAGGTTCTCAGCCAAATTTTGAAGGTGCCGCATTATTTTCAGTAGTGAATGATGGTGGCTTAAGTTGGCGTGTCTATGATTCACTTCATCTAGATTTAATGTTTTCTCCTCAGGGTAATGTTTTCGGACCGACTTCAGCTCAAGGTGTTTTGCACTTTTTGATTGCAAGTCGGGGAGATATCGATGATGGATTACGCTTAGATGATTCCGCTGCAATTCCTCAACTGCGAGGCTCTTATCGCGTGGTAACCGTTTACACAAATAGCGGTAGTGTCAGCGTCAGCGAAGCAGATTTGACTGATATTGATGGTGTTAATGGAGTTGACGACCTCTTTAATTACGCAAGACAGGGGTTATCAGCCAACAAGTAAGATTTATGAAATCATTTAAAATTAATTTCAGTGGGTCAGCTGATCATAACCGCATTGGAGCGGTCATTATGAAATACAATACAAAACGTCGAAGTTACTTTGGTTCCAAGCTGTTAACTCAGCTGGAAAATAGTCGCAATAATGGCAAAGCATGCCAAGGTGCTGTCGGTGCGACTTTGGTGGAAATTCTGATGGCGATGATGGTGATGAGCATTGGCTTGGTTTCTGTCGCTTCTCTTTTTCCCGTTGCAATTCTACGTTCCGTGCAGGCAACACAACTGACTAATGCAGCGCTACAATACCGAAAATGCGAAGATTACCTGCGTGCCTTTCCTGATCTAACACGAAATCATTTTGATGGCACAAGAGTTCGCGGCAATTATGAATTCACGCCTGATTCTGTAACATGGAACCGACGAGGGGCACCTACTAACATTTTTGAATTGCAAGATCGGGAGTACACAACGGTTATTGATCCACTCGGAGCATTGCGATTTAGCCAACAGGGGGTGCCCGGGTTCCCAATCGCCTGCGGTGGTGATCCCTACGGGCTCCACCCCGATGGGGGGATGGCCAATGATATTGATCGATATGGAGTGGATCGGACTAATGGTGGGTTTAATATGTCTCTCTTTGATCAACGATCTCTTGCATATGAAATCTTTGCATCACGAGATAGTTGGTCGATGTATTCGAGTTCTGTCGAAGTTAGTCCACCCGGAGGCGTTTATGACAGCCTTCAACTCAATGATATGACTATTGACAGCTTGAATGAGCTTAATAACTCCTATGTAAATACTGTTGATCCCAATGACAGGATATTGGTTCGAGCCATCGTTATTAGTAAGACTGGAAAGCAGTCTCATACCAGTCTGGTCAATGGAGTGGATTCTGCAAATCGTCGTGTCAGTTTGGTGAGCCCCTTGCCAAATAACGGTTTATATTCCGCCATTCCTGAAGTTCGTCTGGAAATCTTTGAGCTTCGTTATACGAGCCTGATTACAGTTAGTAAACGCTTGAGATCATTCGGTGCAGATAACAATTTCGGAGATGCAACAGTTGATGATGATGGCGATGGCACTGCAGATAACAATTTTTATGAAGTCGTCTGGCCAGGTTCCGATGACGACGAAAGTGTGCAGGTGTTGGAGGCAAATCTGGTTATCTTTTTCCGCCGTACTTTTTCCACATTAAACGAACAGGTTTATGGTGTGGAAGGTATGGGCAAAGGCTCGACGCAGGCAGTTAAAGTCTTCTGGGATGGCTCAATACCGGATTCCAAGCCACGAATTGAAGCAGGGGAATGGGTATTTGATGTTAGAAATGGTCACTGGTACCAGATCCGAACCGTTTTGCTCGAAGAAGGAAGCGGAACCTCAAGTTTAAAATGGATCAGTAGCAACAATAATCGATTTGCAATCGTTGAATTGGACAGGCCAGCGGAGTCGACTGCGTCTTTTCTCATGTTTGTACCAAACGTACTGGAAGTTGTTCGTCAAATTCCAATTACAAGTTACAACGAATAATATCAATTATTGCTTAATATCATTTCTCAAGGCCAGTATTTTGGTGAAGAGAAGATGAGTTGCTAAGTGAGGCATATATGAAAATAAATTATAATTCGACAACCATAGTAATACCGAACAAAAGATCAGCGTTTACTTTAACAGAGATGCTGGTGGCTGTAGGATTATTAATAGTCATCATGACGATCTTTGCCGAGATCTTTTCAATTGCCGTGACTGCAATGTCCCGTCAAAAAGGCTTGGCAAACAATGATCAGCAAGCTCGGACGGCATTTACAATTATCGATGGCGATCTGAAACGGATGTCCTATCGAAGTGCTGCGATTTTTGATAGTCATAAGACAATTGTACCGACAAAGTCACAACTTGCATTAAACGCAGACCCACTGATTGGGCCTAATAATTATCAAATGGATTATCAGGAAGGAATTGTTCCATTAGTTCCTGGTATTCAAAATGGTGACAAATTAGCATTTTCTGATCAGCGGGGCTATTTTTATTATTCGGAAAACAACCCTGCGGATACCACTGATGATATCCTCCAGTTTACAGTGGATGCACGTTCGGTAGGGAAAGATTCAAATTATCGTGGCTCTGATCGCTATGCGGGTCAAAAGACAGAACCATATTTTGGGAAAGCAATCTCATTATCTGGGAATTCAAATCCACTATACAGTGACCAGCCGGATTGGGATGACGGCCGTCTAGTGAACGCTGTTTCTAAATCAAATAAAGCAGAAGTTGTATATTTCTTGCGCCATGGAACATTGTACCGTCGCATTCTCTTGTTGCGTGAACCTATCGCTCCTTCTGTGGCAATGCTTGCTCATGACAATAACAGTTTACAACGTCAGGCGCAACCAGGGTATGAGGTGAATAATCAACCATACGACATGATGTTGCCGCCTTCGTCAGCAGCATTACCTCCTACACCTATTACCTATAACGGAAATTATTATAGTGATTTCGACTTTTCAGCTCACTACGGATACTCACCTTATAATTCACCGGATCGGGTTGCTGTTTTTCACGGTAGCTTAAACAATGAATTGACTAATAATTGGCCATTAGGTGTTCCCAATTATCGATTTGGATTTAATCCTTTAAATGGCTTACCACGTGAATTTGTGCGTAGTGGTGCCTCGGCGGGTAGAGTGTTTATTGGTAGGTATACACATGCAGAGACATCAGCTTCAAACTTTCAATATCCCCAGACTGTAAGCGGTAATGTTTTCACTCGGACTGACTTCGATCTGAATCGTGTGCAGAATCAAGGAAATGTTCTTGATGTCTTTCCCGGTGGTGGGCGAAGTGGTTCTGATGTGCTGCTGCATAACGTTCTTAGTTTTAATGTGGAAATATGGGACAGTACTGTTAATAACGGGTTAGGTGGATTTGTTGATATTGATATTAATAAAGCCCAAGAGTTTGGAGGAAGGAATTCCTCTGGAAATCAGCATCTTCATGAAAATAATAACTACGGACCTTCAGATGGTGTCGGGCTTACCAATATCAATGTATTTGATACATGGCACTCCTCAGATTTTTCAACCGTGAATACTTTGAATCCACCATTACCAATTACATTAACTCCACCATTTCCGCGAAACATTCTACCCCCAACATTGCCTCTGCAAATCTATGCAGATGAAGATGATAATACGTTAGATGTGGTTTATCCTGCGGGTAATGTGCCTGTCATCAGAAGATGGGGTTCTTCTACTGCTACAACTCTTGAAGAAGGAGCCCTAATATTTCCTTCAGATCGAAACTTAGTTCCATATGGGGATGCTATTGTTTGGCAAGCAAATTTAATAAGACCAATAACTGCTACTACAGTTGGTGCGACTGAAACCAGTTGGCCTGCATCAGTTGATGTTGTTGATGGATTAGTTCCAGATCCGAATGATTATGATGGGAATCCAGCCAATGATCCTGATGTCAACTGGAAGGCGATTGATAATCGAAAATCTGTTTTGGCTCTTCGGGTGACTATTCAATTTCATGACGTAACAAGTGATCAAATACGTCAAATGACGATGGTTCATTCGTTTAAAGAGTAATTAATATTGACGATAATTGCACATTCTTGAGTCGGGCCTGTCTCAGGAGCTAAGTGATGTTAAGAAATAAAATGAGTATGAAAATGATAGCAACAAGGCAGCCAGTTAAATTTATGGATGAGCGGCGTTCCGGCGGTGCGGCTTTGATTATTGTCATTTCTATGACCGGTTTACTGATGTTTTTGGGGTTTTTCTTTTTCTCCTTTGTAGGTTCGGAAAGGAATAATGCGGCTTGGTTTGCTGTTTCCCATCGAGAAGTAACACAAAACGATTACTTCGATTTCGCCCTGCAGCAGATCCTTATCGGGCCTTCTGACGAGTATAAGAACTCAGCATTGGCTGGTCGGAAATGGTCGATTTTGCCGAATATGGTGGGGACGTTTGGGCCGGATTTGAAGCCGGATGATATGCATCTGTTTTCGGGTCGGGGGATTACGGTCACTTATGACAAGGATTCGGAAACAGATCTACCGAACTATAACTCGGGCTCAGATACAAGGTTTAATTTCGATTACAACAGCGACGGCGTGATTGAAGGGAAGGTCGTCAACTTCAGTCCGGCTGCGAATCCTGTTGGAGGGAACAATTACCCGGCCAGTCCACTTGGGCAGTCGAATCATCCCAATTTCGTTCCGGATTTTGAGCCGGATGCCGGGTATACGTACCCCGACATCAATAGCATGTTCTTGGGGTATTTTTCATTCGTGGATGTCGACCAGGGTACAGGTGTGGATTTGCGTCGGGTTTGGATCCCTTCGTTTCATAGGCCGCAGTATTTACCGCGAGATGAAATGGCAGATGGGACGGCACCTTACACCGACATCTACACAAATGCCGCGTTTGCCAATCGTGTGTTGCGGCCTCATAAAGAGCATCGGGTGCTGTTGCAGCAGTTTGGATCGCCTGCGCAGAGTGTAAACCGGTATGTTGTCGCTGGTGGCTTTCACTCCTATACCGGAACGACTGGGCCTGCGACTTCATTTCCGTTTCCCAATTTCAACAGCAGCTTAACTGATCCCGATGTCTATCGAGCGGGTGT
>TARA_R100000789_G_scaffold71451_1_pt1 | contig 16495 bp, 11 predicted proteins | sample TARA_R100000789 | Tara Oceans TARA_R100000789 (sample SAMEA2623403) | marine metagenome | biome: marine biome (ENVO:00000447); feature: mesopelagic zone (ENVO:00000213); material: "saline water (ENVO:00002010), including plankton (ENVO:xxxxxxxx)" | depth 450 m
GCCTGCAGAGACGGCCTCGCCGTAAACGCTTTCATCGACCGGCCTTGAAGTTCAGCCCGACGGCGTGGGCGAAGTTGATTTATCTGCGCGATGCCGGCCCGACTGAAGTGGGGGGATTCGGCATCTCCTCTGCAGACGATCTCCTGTACGTCGAAGAGCTGGTGCTGCTGCCGCAGATCTGCACAGCCGTGACTGTCAGCTTTGCTGAAGAGGCCATTGCCGATTACTTCGACAATCAAATTGATCGCGGATTAAAGCCTGAGCAGTTTGCTCGCATCTGGATTCATACACATCCGGGAGAGTCCCCGGAACCGAGTCCTACGGATCTGGACACCATGGAGACCAGTTTCGGCGAGTGTGACTGGGCGGTGATGTTCATCCTGGCCAGAGAGGATAGGGGGAAGTGCTGTATCAGTTATTTGAGATGACTTCAATGAGAATGGATTTATTCAATTTCTTCAATTCGAATCTCAAGAATAATAATCAAAAACTGGAGACCAGTGGCCTGAATGCTTGTGTATTGCTGAGCGAATAAAATTCGGCAAATTTACGACAAATATTGGCTGATTCAGTCGCAGAATGAGCATTTAATATTAAAGCATTGAAAATGACGTTCCGTACAGATATTCTGACTTACTGTTCACATAGTCATACATGCAGATTTATCAATTTATACGAGTGCGGGTCATGATCTTAAAGAGAAATGGGATAAATCCCATACTATTTTTACTGTTGATATTCGCAGGAGGCTGTTCCGAAGAAAAAATTGAGGAAAAACTGGTAGAAGATTCATCATTTAAATCATTTTCAGTAGTGCAGAATGATAATCAGCAGCAAAAAATTGACAATTTAATTCAAAATTCCTCGTCAAATAACAACCCACCGATAATCGCAACCCCTCCTGAAATGAGTATAGAGGAGAAACCTGTTACTCCAGTTGAATTGTCTGCAGAGGTTCCTCAAATAGACACAGAGGTTCCCGAATCTGGCTCTACCGATTCGGAAGTTATCGAAAAAAGTAAACCCGAAATGCCGGGGGCTTCGGTTCAGACGAATATCCTGCTATCAGAATTACCTGATCTCGTTCTTAATTCTTCAGATGCTATTTCAAAGAGTAATTCAGCAGTAAGTAACAGAGTGCAACAAACACTCGTTACGATAAATTCAGTTGCATCTCTGGATAAATTAGAACGACTCTTTGAGGATCTCAAGACGGAAACAGTACCTGACCTGGCATTGCAACGTATCGCCGCTTTTACTGCATTCTTTGATCTGACTGATATCCAGAAACAACAAATTGAATTGGAACAGCAAAAATGGCAAGGGCGAGCCGCAGAAGATCTGATAAAGGCCGGTGAGCATTTTATCCCTAAGATTCAAGTCGATGAAGTACAACAGGAATTAATCCAATACTTAAATGCAGTGATCCAGTCATGTGAAGCACGGGAATCGATTGACAAAATTCTCCCATTGCTGGAACGAGCATCACGAGAGAACTCTGACTCGATTGTTGCTTACTATCACTCGGGATTGATCCGCGCGAATTGGCTTAACGATAACAAGGCTGCGATTGCCGATTTCAGACGAGTGCTCTCAGTGATTCCTGATCATTCGGGAACGCTCAACAATATGGCAATCTGTGAAATGAAATCCGCTAACTACTCGAAAGCGTTGGGAAGTTGGCGTAAGGCTATGGAAGGAGCCCAAAATCTAGTAAATCGAAATCACATTCTGCACAATGTGGCTTACGCTCACGCAATATCACAGACCAGTTCAATTAACATGCCGGCTTCGTTTACTCGATCTGTCGAACGCTTACTAAGTGATTACCCTGAAGAAATAACGACAAATAAGGATACGAGATCTCCGCACTGGAAATTCAGTCCATGGATCGCAAAACCGACGCAAGTTGCTGCCTGTCGTGAATATATAGAGCTTCATGAAATTCCTGTATCATCTCTTCGCGTTGTGCAGAGGATAGAAGGAATCGCAATCGGAGAAGGTTATGTATTAACAACTACCAAAGGAATTGAACTTCCCTACCTCGGTGAAGCGATTCAACTCAGAGTCGTCAGTGGTGATTTAAAGTCCGAAACCTCTCATGCAAATGCCGAAGTTATTGCTTTCAACAGAGAAATGGGACTAACTCTATTGCATTGTCCGGAGTTGTCCACTCCCGCATTACGATTTGCAAACAAAGATTCTCAAACAACAGAATCAATTTACTTCAGCAGACGTTCGGAAAACAACAATGCAGAATTTCATCCGATAGTCAATGAGGATCACCAGAATACTCCTGATTATGCGATTGGCTTTCGTCTGAATGATCGGATATATCCTCCCGAAGGGGCTTCAATCTTTGACGAAAATGGACAACTTGTGGGTATTGTGTCCTCTGATGCTTTCTCAAGTGCTGAGAATGAAGTTTTTTATGGATGGAACATTACTTCCATCAAAAAATTTCTGAAAGCTGCAGGTGTGGATGAGACTGCATTCATAGATAAGCCCCTAAGGGAAGAATCATGGGATTCGAAAAAACTTTATCTCACAAACCATTTAGTTCAGATTGAACTCTGCTTTCCAGAGGAATCCCTGTCATTGGAGATGGCTTCTCCTTCTAAGTATAACCGGTCTCATTTCCTGAATAACCATAGCTGCTTCGTTTGTGACGGATTTTCAAAGGTTGCGTGTGACCGTAAAGACTGCGCTAACGGACAAATCTCCCAAAAAGTCAGAGTGGTTGTTGGTCGTACACAGATGGGCGTTCCAATTTACGGAACAAACGTGGTGACCAATCGTTGCTCACGATGCAGTGGCAGAGGCTCCTTAGGATGTCCCAACTGCAACGACGGAACCTTCTCCCGTTTTTAAATTGACACCTCCCCGATATTGAATGTTTCGAATTCAACGACTGTATTCGAATGTTCGTATTCCTAATAACTGGATCACACCATGCCAGACTTAAATTGCCCTCACTGTCGAACTTCCTTGAGAGTACCTGATTCCCTGATCGGTAAGAAACTGCGTTGTAAAAATGAAAACTGTCGGCAGCCATTTGTTGCCCAACTGGAACCCATTCCTCCTGATCCTCAACCCGCACCACCAGCAGAATTTTCAGATCTTCCACCAGACTGGCAGGAGGCCATGGAAGAGCGTCAGCACGAAGAAAATTTACTGGAGAGGGTTAAGGCTCATAAAGCCAATAAAAATAACGATAAATACATCGTATCAAACGATACTAACGAGCAAAGATACCCGAACCTAACAAAGTATCTAGGTATAGGACAGGTTGTTTCAAAAATCGTATTAGCGATTTCGTGCTTCGCAATCGTGTTTATGGCTTTTAGAAGTTTTATCGATTTAGTCCACAGCAATTTACCCTCCGATGTTTTAATGGGAACTCAATTTGGAATCCTGCTTGGTACTGCATTGGGGTTAGGATTCGTTTACCTCTGCTTTCTATTCACCATGGCGGGGATTGAGTTTATTCAAGTCATCATTGACATTGAACACAATACTCGAACAAAGCAAGAGGCTGTCTAATGAGCATGCTCACACGAAAACTCACGCTCATAAATTGTAATTTCATTCTCCTGACTGGAGCGTTTCTCCTCTCTGGCTGTGCTCGTCCGCAAGAACCTTCTCAAGAAGAGGAGACCGCCGAAGTGGACTCGCAAAGCAATGGTAAGGCAGATGAAACTACGGACGAAAAATCTAACGGAACAAGTGAAACTGGCGAAAAGTCTGAAGAAGAGTCCAATTCATCTGCTGAGCAGCCTGGAGCTCAAACAAAGAATGATTCCTCAAATACAGAATCAGGGAAAGGGGCCATTCCTCAGCGGGGAGGTACTTCTGGAGAAAAAGAACAAATGGAAGACGTTCTTTCTCCAAAAACAGCGGAAGATGCAGCTGAATTAGCAGAGCAAAAACTCTCTTTGAGTGAAGACAGTTCTGATCTTTCAGACGCTTATCATCATGCGTCCATTGCCCTGCATTACGCCAGGAAGTTTCCCGGAGATTCAAAGTGTATTGGCCTGGCTGATGCAGCACTTGGTCGGTTGCAGACCTTGGAAAAGCGGGCTGACACTGCTAACGGATTGAAGAAATCGGGAAAGCTGACTGAGAAGGTCATCATCGAAGTTCCTTAATAATTACTGACGAGAATTTATATATGTCAACATTAAGCGTAAAATCTCATTTGCTCAATCGCATAATGTGTCCTCAATGCTGGCACAAGTTTCATCCCGAGGAAATCCTCTGGGTAAGCGAACATCAGGATCTTTTTAATATGGATCATCGTGTTCCGAATGCCCAGTTACGTTTTTTGCCAAGCCGGTTTACTCCACAGGCAGAGGCGATCGATCCCCGTGGTTTTCCTTGTCACAAATTGGCCTGTCCAAACTGTCATCTGGAAATCCCACGTTCCATGCTCGAACTTCAAAGTCTGGTTCTGTCGGTACTTGGCAGTCCCGGTAGCGGTAAGAGTTATTTCCTGGCCGCAATGGCCAGCCAGCTCAGACACATTTTACCATTGAAGTTTTTCACAACGTTTACCGATGCTGACGCAACTTTAAATTACCGCCTCAAAGAGAGTGAACGACACCTCTTCGCCAATAGTCGTCCCGACCAAATTCAGGAATTAGGGGAACTCATTACAAAGACTCAGGATGTTGGCGATGAATACGGCTATGCTGCAGTGAATTTCGGCTCCCAATCGGTGAATTATCTCAGACCGTATGCTTTTACGATGCAGGTTCAGGAGAGTCATCCCAATCCAGAACGTCGGGGGACAGGCAGGGCGATTTGTCTCTACGATAATGCTGGAGAGTCATTCCTGCCGGGGATGGACAAATCCGCTTCGCCCGTCACACGGCACTTAGCAGAGTCCCGCGTCCTGTTTTTCGTTTACGATCCACTTCAGGACAGCCGGTTTCGTTGTCTGGATGAAGGATTGAATATCGGCATTGTCGACAAATCACATCTTGGTTCACAGGAAGGAGTCTTTCAGGAAGCGGCTAATCGCATTCGTCGTTTTTCTGGACTCTCTTCCCGTGAAAAATATCCCAGACCGGTCATTGTCGTTGTGACGAAGTGTGATCGTTGGGCAAAACTGGTTGATCCAGATTTGTTGAAAAAATCCGCAATCGTCGAGGCTAATAAAAAGTTGCCGGATGGTACGATGGCAACATTGAATGCACTGGACACGGGTCTCGTCAAAGAAGTTTCCTCTAAAACTCGTGACCTGCTTAGAACCACAACTCCAGAAATCGTTTCCGCGGTCGAAAGCTTTACCGATCACGCCTGCTATATACCCGTTAGTGCGACAGGTGCCAATACTCAGGTGAGTCCAACCACTGGACTGCAGGCCGTAAAGCCTGGTGATTTGCAGTCGTTCTGGACGGAAATTCCCTTCATCTATTCACTGGCCATCAGTTCCAGCGGATTGATTCCTAAAGTCTCCCGTTAAGTTTCAACCACATAGTTTTGTGAGTATTTCGATGATCTACGAATTGGTCTACACGTCGGCTCCAGCCGGGCTACGTCCTGGAAGCAGTGGTTATTGTACTGTCCAAAGCAGTCGTGGCATTCCAGCTCCGACTGTAGATCTGTTGGAATCACTGAGCGGTTACCGTCATGTTTACACTGCGGGTACCCCCGAAGCTGCGAAAAATCCAGTCAATTACGGACACTATCTGCTGCGTGTTCAAGGCCGTCAGGAACATGTTTTGTCACGTGTTTCCGATTGTGCATTAGATCATACGGGGCGATCCAATAAGCTGGGACATCACATGGTGATAGATGTCCCGGATGCGATCCCTGGAGGACCGGCCTGGTTATTACAGCAGTCCGGTTGGATGGTGGATTCATGGGATGGATCGGTCAAGCTGCTGGATAAAGCTCGAAGTGCTCCTGCGACCGCACGTCCCGCAGCCCCATGCAAAACCTGGCAAAACGTGACAGGAGATGCTGGCTGGGCAGGTGTCCTTGCCGAAACATTCCTGGCTGACCCCAATCGCAAAGTCTTCCTGATCTATCAACCGGGAGTGGATATTCTCGCACTCTTTGAAGAAGCAATTGCTCTTCTACCCGCCTCTCGTCGCTGGGATGTGACATTCAGCACTTACGGTGCAGCTCTGCCAGCTACGGTCGACTGCCTCTGGTCAGGCGTGATCTCGGGGACTCAGGAAGAACATCTGAGTAAGCGATTCGTGAATGCCATGCGAATCGATCTGACTAAAGCCATTGGGACAGCTCCAGATACTGGCAAGCTGGTGAGTGTTGCTAGAACAGGAAATGTACCAACAACTGCTACAATTTCTCCCCCAGCGGAACGGCCTGTAACAACGGCGTCCGGGATCTCCATGACATCAGACGATGTGGTCGCAGATCGCCACAACTTAATGCCGCAAGCTCATACAACTCCAGGGAATATCACCAAAAACCCACCGCCTGTGCCTCGTGCTGTCAAGAAAGAGTCATCTGGGAATGGTCGGTTAATCTTGATCGTGCTTGCTTGCGTGATCTTCTTTGGAGGAGGGACAGTTGCTTCAATAGTATATGTTCTTAAAAAGCCCGTATCAACTTCAATAGTGGATACCACGAACGCTACAAATAACTCAACTTCTGATAATGGTTCTATTATATCTGCAAATACTGAACCAAGCGAATTGTTGGAAGATAAGCAGAAATCGGGCGATATTGAAATCGCAATGGAATCAGATTTCAATGGGTCATTAAAGGAGGATAATAAAGATGGTATTGCGGACACAAAAGTATCCTCAAAGAACACATCTTCTGCCGAAGAAAAGAAACAAGTCAAGAATGACATAAAAAAGAGAATCTCGGAGAATAAAAACAAATCTCCAGAATCAATCACAGTAACTCGCGAAGATTATTTCTACCCACAAGCTTCAGTCGATTTCAGGCAGCATAACAATGTAAATATTGTTATTAACGGAAAATGGCATAAGAATATAACACCCGGCGACAAAGTAACATTATTATTCCCACTGTTGAACGACTTAGATCCTAACAGCTATTTTTCTTACGAATCAAATAGTACAGATAAACACATAAATATATTAATAAGCCAGAAGATAAGTGGTGGGATATTAATACGGTCAGTAGAGTTCAGTATATTAATTGATGGCAATAATTCAAGTTTTAATGTTAATGTTGTAGGCAGCCAAGAAGAGCAACAACGCGCTTTGCTTGCGGGCTGCGGAGTAAATTTCAAGTCATCTACAAGCGATGTAACTATTGCTATGCACTCACCTGTAAGAGTAGATTCATTAAAGATGAATTCGTCATCAATCAATAAGCAAAAGACTAATGTGTTCGCGGCAAATATTCCTCACAATGAACAATTAGAAATGTTTTTCAATAAGTTCATGATCAGCAATCTTGATTTGTCAGAAGATGTTAACCTATCAGGGGATAATATTGACATTATATTTAAAAAGAGAAATTCGGACGAGTATGTGTCCGGCAATATAAAATTATTGAATGGCATTATGAAGCCAATGTTCAACTGCAAGCACGAAAGTTCTCATTTCGAAGTTCAGGTAATTCAACCTGAATTTTCTGATCTCCAAAGAAGTATTAAGGATTTGAACGATGATTGTGAAATTCTAGTATTTGAGATCAAAGAAAAGTCAAAAAATATCCCAACCTTGAAAAATAAAATTAAGGAAAGTTATCCTGAAGACTACAAGGTCATTAAATTTAATGATATTGAGAACTGCAACTATCATACAAGTAGTGATGAAGATTATGAAAAATTAATGAGCGACATAAATAAAGTGAAGGAAATCATCAATATGGAAATGTCGAAGCCTGCGAACAAGGATGAAAAACGACCAGAATATGTCGATGAATTCTTAGATAAGCGGATAGAATTGTGGAACAAAAAGTCACTGCTTGAAGACAAGCAGGGATTAATTCAATCGCTTAAGATCAGCCGTTGCACCTTGTTCTATAATTTAATTTCCTTGCCCGGTGAAAATAGTCTCGTAAAGAAATGCGAACTAATGATTATTGGCAAAGCTAAAAATTAGTAGACTTATACTATAGGCCCGAGAAATCATGGCACAAACACATACATTGCAGCAAATCCAGATGATGGTCGATCAGATCCGGTTAACGGTGATGAGCGAGCAGTTTGATGATACGCCAGAGATCCGTACGTTATCTCGTGAATTCGCGGAATTGTCGAAAGCGTTGAATCATCGACTGCGACAATGTGGCGAACTATTACGACAAGGGCTACGAAGCGAAGCGATTGAGTCCGCAGAAACTGAGCCTCGTTTGCTCGACGCAGTTGGGGTCGTCGTAAATTTGTCAGACGAAGAACTGCAATCCTGGCAGGATCTCTGTGAGTTCCTTGAACTCACCAGACCCGAACCAATGCTTAATGATGCGGCTCTAATGCTCGATTCTGCTTATGAAGAACACGAGCCACTTGAAAATTTACTTCGCCTGCATCGTAGACTGGCTTTACAACGAGCACCATTATCGAAGCGACTGGCGACCCTCCGCATTCTCGCCCGGGAAGACCCGGGTACGGAATTCTGGGAAGAGGACATCGACAAATACGAAAAGGCTCGACATGCACAAATTCAGGAAGATCTTAGAAAATTGAAGAAGAGTCCTTCTGCAGCGAATCTCACCGAGTTGAAAAACGAAGTCGAATCCTCAGATTGGAAGAATCCGGTTCCCAAAAAAATCATCGTGATGATCCGAGAACTTCTTCATAATTCCTCCAGAGACGAAGCTCGAGGACATTTGAAACAAGCCGAGGAAAGTCTTCGTGAAGCGTTTGCTGAAATGAATTTCCCTAAGGCAAAGCCTGCTTATGAACTGTGGCTGCAAAACTGGCCTTTGGCGGAAATGGCAAATGATGATCCATTAGCGATTGAGGCAATTCCAGCACTTTCATGGTGTGAACAATCCGCTGCTAATGAAGCCGAGGAGACCGAGTGGTCGCGAACATTGTCCCGAGTTGAAACACTTCTCGATAGAAAGGAGACGACGTTACTCGATTTCGAACGGATTTCAGACGAAGTCGATAGATTTGAACGGCCTCTTCCCAATTCGCTAGGGAATCGACTACAGACTCGGATCGCCAGCTTAAGATTACGGAAAAGCAGGCAGCGTCTGCTGATCATTGTAGGTTCCACTGTGGCGACGATTGCCATCGCCAGCCTGGTCACTGTCGTAGTGCTCGAAGCCAATGAAAGTCGGTTCCGAAATGAGATTCTCGCGAGAGTTCAGGAATTTGTGGATCAGGGGGATGTTAATCGTGCTACAGAACTGCTGGGGCAGTATGAAGGACGCTGGAATGATTCTTCCAACTGGATAGACACGGTGACCAGCGTGGATGAGCTTCAATCAAAAATTGATGATCGTGCACACCGACTTGAAAGCATTATCCTGGAGGCAAGAGCAGTTCCTGATCGTGATGATAAAACTTTTGATGAACTCAAAACGCAGGCTTCCAGTATTGTCAATGAGCAACCGATTGTTCAACAAATTGTTGATCAAATGGAACTTGACTTTCGAAATCTGAAAAGCGAGCGAGTGATTCGACTTCAAAAAATCGAGGCGGGGCTGTTTGAGCGATTAAAGGCTCAAAGTCAGCAGTATGATGATTTGAAACTGACTGTAGCCGAAATGGAAGTGAAAGATTTTGAGACTCGCACTCAACGGATGAAAGAGGCATTGTCGATTATCGAACAGGAAGCAGCGGGTATGAGTCCGCAAATACGAGATCAGTCTCAACTCTTGATGACAAATATCAATGACCTTTCCGGCCAGGTCTATCGAGAAATTCGAAAAGAGAAATTGCTCAAAGAGATGGCCACGCTGACTCGTGCGAATTTGAAGAATTCGAAGGGAACGATGGTCAAATTCACCGAGCTACTTGGAAAACTCAATGAAATAACCCTGGACGAAGCGAAAACAAAAGAGCTTCAGCGGACAATTGAGGATGCTGTTACCTATCAGGCTCTCGAAGCCTTTTGCAACACATTTGCTATGCCTGAAGCCAGACTTTTCCCAACGGCTTCCGCAGAAATCACATCCCGCAAAAAGGATGTCACAGACTACCTTGAAAAGTATCCAAACTCCCCCTTAATTTCCACGGTGAATGACTATGCAGCTACTTTAGATGTCCTCTGGAAACGCCATGGTGATTCTTCCAGTCTGATTGAGCGAACTCGCATGGCTGCCATTGATGACTTTGCTATGAAAAACTTGTATATCATTAAAGTCGAAGGCTTGAAATGGCCTTATTATCTTACTGAGTATCAATATTTCCAAGAGCCTCAGGTCGTCGAGATCAGCAGCTACCGTCAGGACCGACAGCCTCAATTGGTACGGTTAAATGCCAATAAACTAATTGATAGAAAAACTGAAGCCGCTCCACAGAAAGCATTGGCTGACAAGCTTGACTCACTCATCGAACAGACCAGTTTTAATAATTGGGAATCCACTTATGGGGCTATGACGGATGCTGTTGTTTCGGAAAATGGCGTTGACCCGATATTAAAGCTAAGACTTCTGATGATACTCCAAATTCAGGCCAAGGAAGGAAGCTTGACCCTGGAGAATCATCAACCCTTCCAGGCATATGTCAAGCAGCAAACCGATACGGCTCAGAAGGTTAATCTCTTGACCCAATGGCCAGATCCTGATGATCAGGATGTTATGAAACGACGTAAGCTGGCTGAGGAATATGTCGAAATGCTACGGGTTACCGACGCATTGAAAGAGATCTGGAAGTCATCTAAAGATGAACTTGAATCGCAGGCGAAGGAACTGAATCTACCTTATCAGTCAATTGGCTGGATGAAACATGATGAGGGAGGCGAGCCAATTTTAGACATCGATATTCCGGAAAATGGCAAGTGGAATATTGTTATCTGTAGAAGTGGTGACGACGAAACGAAGCCTTCCTCATTAAGGCAAATTGGTCATTGTTCCGGAGGCAAGGCGGTAATTCCGGAAGAGACATTGAAGTATGAATTTTGCCCGTGTCGGATAGTGTTTGCCTATCCGATTCTTTCGAATTGAATATTAACTCTTATCGTACATCGTTTCGATTATCATTTTGTTAAGAGAAGAACATGGATTCAGAAAATCTATCCTATCGGATTCGATTACGTGGAAAAATACGTGGTCCATTTTCAATCTCTCAATTACGGCAGATGAGTTCAAGAGGTCAATTCAGTAAATTGCATCAGGTTTCAGAGGATGGACAGAATTGGAAACCTGCAACTGAGTTGTCTTCAATCTTCTCCTCAAAAGGGGGAACCACGTCTAAGGATTCCGAATCAGTTGTCACTGCAACCAATCCCGTTTATGACGTGGAATGGTACTATGTGCTTGATCAACAGCAACTCGGACCAGTTACGGAATCTCAATTGATCGGACAGATCCGCACAGGTAATGTCCCAGGAAATGCACTGGTCTGGCATAAAGGCCTGGCAGATTGGACAGAGGCACGGGAAATATTTCCGGAATCGATACCTGCAGGGAGTAAGTCGGGGACCGCAAAATCGGCTTTGATTGTGCTTTCGATTGCCTGCCTGGCTGTCGCAATTGGATATGGTATTTGGAGTATGCAGCAGGGAAATGATTCCAGTCTGGCCTCAATTATTCGACCGCCTGGCCAGATCCGTTCTATGGACCTTACAAACAATGCAACACAGGAGCAGGTCGGCCAGGCTATAGGAATGGTCGTGTGTTATGCAGAAATTCTCAGAAAGACGGGCGAGCGTCACGAACGTCCCTTTGGCCACGGAACCTGTTTTATGGTCACTCGTGATGGTTACGCAATTACGAATCGGCACGTCGTAAAATCACATCAAGAGTGGGTCGATGCTTCCGACGAAGGTCGCATTATAAAATTGGTCGAAACGAATACGATTCCAGAAGACATTGATCCTCAACTTTTATCTCAGGAAACCAGAGTGATTTTTAACGAGATCGTCAAAGAAAAAACGCCAGAGTTGATCTCAAAAATTACTGCTCATCTCAATGTTTATTTTGATGGGAAAGCTTATCCAGCTGAGGTTAAATATATCAGTAAGAAATATGATATGGCGGTTTTGAAGATCGAAAATCCGCCAACTCAGAAAACATACTTCTCATTGAGTAGCCAGCATGAACCCCCACAAAGTACACCCGTAATTGCCTTAGGGTATCCAGGAGTCTCTCAGATGGCAGTTACTGACGATGAAGCTGCCCTGCTATCGAGTAAGTCGAATAAGAGCAATTTTGCTGAAATCTTGTTTGGAAACGACGACCATATGACAAGCTTCAAAAGCAGTGCTTTCGATTTTGTCCAGACGCCCGGAGAAGTCAGCGTTGTACAGAAAGAAGCGGGTGATGTCTATAACGTTCAGCATACCGCAGCCATCCGTCAGGGGAATTCCGGGGGGCCACTGGTCTATAGGAAAGGCAATTCTGCGGGAACGGTCATCGGAATCAATACTTCATTCTTGATTCATGAAGCTCCCGTCTTCATCGCATTTCCTGTTGCACAAATGCGAGATGAACTTGAGGATGCGATTGGAGCAGGCAAACTTACCTGGGACTGATTTTTATCATCTATGAATTGACTTCTAAGAATTGAGCAACACTAATGACGCAAATGCTTGCATGGTCTCTTTCTGATCCAGAACAGAAAATTGGTTTTTCTGGAGGCAGATATACTCAAGTCAATTATTTACTAACAGGGCTGTTGGCTGGGATATTAACCGCAGGGACTTACGGAGTTCTTTTTCCTTTTCGTAGTTACGCAATTGGTCAATCTTTTTTTCGAGAGGGCAGCTTACCAATTTCCATGGCTATTCTATTTTTCATGGCCTGGTCTATTGTGATACTGACAATGAAGTCTCTGAAGCTGAGATTGCAACGCCGGACATTGGATCAGGAAATTATTCCTGAAGATGTCGATTTCGTACTATCTCCCCACACAGCAGGAAGCATTCATGAAAAGATAATGCATGCAGTTGATGATCCTCGTTATTTTATGTTATTCAATCGGATTTCTTATGCTCTCTCAAATCTGCAAAATCTGGGACGTGTCGGTGACGTAGCCGAAATTTTTAAAACGCAGGCAGAATATGATGAAGCTTCAATGGAATCTTCCTATCTTGTTGTCTCGGCCTTTGTCTGGGCAATTCCAGTACTTGGGTTTATTGGCACAGTACTTGGGCTTTCAACTGCAATCGGTGAATTTGGCAGTGTTCTCCAATCGGCCAGTGAGATGAGCATTATCAAAGAAAAATTACAGGGAGTGACTTCGGGGCTTTCTACAGCGTTCGAGACGACGCTTCAAGGATTAATGGCTGCTCTCGTTGTTCAGCTGATGATTGTCTGGAACAAGAAACGAGAACAAGACTTTCTGGACGAATGCAATGAATATTGCAATCGAAATATTGTTTCTCGATTACGTTTACTTCCTTTCAACGAATAAATGTCGAATCAGGTCAAAGCCTCGTGCGCGGTCGAAGACAAACACAACTGGGGATTTCTCTGTTCGCTTTTCAAGACATCATTATGTCTGTGACTGGCGTATTGATCCTGATCATATTGCTGTTAGTGCTAGAGTTGGTCAATCAAGTCGCCACGGATCATCTACAGGAGCATTACCAAGCAATTGCCGTTGAGCTTAAAACAGAAATTGCGTCACTCAAAGGCGAGTTAAAGTTACTGAATCAGGAGCTAAAAACGGATAATGAGGCCGTTGAGCAAGCCATCAAAAATCCCCAGTCACTGCTGGATGAGCATCTTCGGTCGGAGCGTGAGCAGATCGACCAGTTAGAAAGCCGTGTTAGCTCTCTTGAAAAACTGAGCGAAGAATTGACAGCAGAATCTGAATTGCAGCAAGAAAATCGTGAATTGCTCGATCAAAGAGAAGTCGAAATTGCAGAACTTCAACTCATGAAAGACCAACTGGTTGAAAAGTTGGAAAAACTCAAAGCTCAAAAAGCAGTCAAGTACAAAGTTCCCAAAGGAATTAATCCAACTCAGGCCTGGTTATGTGAAGTGGATGGCTCGGGCCTAAGCCTCTCACTCTTAGACAACTTTGAAAAGGATATTCTCATTCCGATCACCAGCTGGGACACTGAAGCTGATATAACATTTATCGCATTGAAAAATCAATTATCTGCGATCAACCCGCGTGTTAGATATGTCCTTTTTCTGGTCCGGCCCTCAGGTAGAGATTTCAATGATCATCTCGTGGTCCAGGGCGAAGAATTATCTATTGAATTTGGAATCGAATACATCCCTGAAGATCACGTGATTCTTAGGTAACCTGACGGGAATGCTACGGTGTCACAAAAACGAAGATCAGCCACACGAGACGACAGCCTGGAGTTATTGCTCGATACAATCTGCAATATGTTTGGCGGAATTGTGTTTATTTCTTTGCTTGTTGTGCTCATGTTAGATAGCAGCAGAGGACTCGTTCCTACACATGAAGAACCAATCGATGAAGTTGAAATTCAAAAGCTGAAAGAAGATTTGACAATCGCCAAAACGGAACTTGAACGAGTCCACCAGGCACGGATCCAACAAATTGAATTCCTTGCAAAGTATGTACCGGATGACCTCCAGGATCGGCTATTGGAACTTGAAACATTGTCCGACCAGCATTCAGGACTGGAAAAGAAGTCACTTGAACTCCGAGAGAATAATTTTGAGACACTGACAGCACTTAATCATACAAAACAATCTCTGAATTCCTCGGCCGAAAAGCATGATAAACTCAATTCAGAGGTACAGAAATTAACGTCTGAAGTTGATGCTGTTATCGATGAGCAATCCGTATCATTCCCACGTGCCGGACGTAAGTATGGAGTCACTGCAATTCAGGTATCGATTCGTTTCAATCGACTATATTTCCGACATGATCTGGCTGAACTCCACATTGGCAATTGGCTTCCAAACCTTGAAGATTACGTGATTACGGAGAATGATACAGAATTTTTCCAAGTCCAGGTTCGCCCCACTGGTGGTATCGATTTGAGCGACAAGTCTCATGCAAGAATACTTATTCGTGAAAGGTTACGAAATTATTCAACATCAAATTGGTCAATTTCGATGACTCTTTGGCCTGACTCATTTGAATCCTTCCGACCTTTACGAGAAGTTCTATCGGAACTGGGCTACAACTTCACTGCAATCACTCCAGATTCTGCAGTTTACGATCGCGGAGGCGAAGATCGCTTATTCCAATAAGAACTGCTGTTTTAAAATCAACAATCAAACCTGTATGAAATCATTGAGCATCAATGCCTTTTCATGCTTATATGGATTTCATTTTGGGTCATCAATGTAAATTCTCTCAAGAATAACTTCCCACATTTCCGTGGTTTGAGAACCGTATTGACCATCAGATCGAAAATGATGCCAATCATTTCCAAGACCAATTCATACGAATGCCCTGCCACTCCAATTGATGGACCGGGATCTTTTTGCATCAATCCTGATTTATCGTAGTGGCCGTATTCTGCCTTGCTCCCGAAGTCCCGTCGCAGGTCAAGTCGCATTGGACGGTAGAGAATATCAACTTCGTCGAATTCACCGACTTTGTATGAGCCGAATCGACGGTCATAACGGCTCCCGATAGCTCCAGCAGTTCAATCAATTTCGGCATCGCGGTCTGCTCATTCGAGCCTTCCTCGACCGGTAACTGCCCAGGTACAAATGCAGATCACCCGCCCAGGCGGTCACGACATTAAAAGCTCCCTTGCCAGCAGCTTTGTCGAAACTCCGCATGAGAACTTTACCATCCAGATGCACGCCCTGGCCGGAGAGATCATTTTGCAGAGAATCAACCCACTTGATCAAACATTCCGAGAAAGCGACCGGGGCGAGTCGGGAGAAGATTCGACTGAACGTATCGTGCGAGGGAATTCCATCAGGCAACAGCACAGGCAGAGAATACCGCTGAGTGGGATATCTTTTTTCAAGAATTTGAGAGTATTGCGAGCATAAATTTCAATCTCAGTCCAATGATCGCAATTGGCGACCGCCCCGCAGAGAGCCAGGAAAATCATATCGCTGAGCGAATGGGTGACCTTATAGTCCCCTCGTGGATCAGCCAGGTCTTCAAAGAAAAGTAAAAACGACAACGGAGCGGAAAACATTGCAAATACCTCAGTAGAAGTTGCAAAAGTCCCTGCGCACAACGAGACCCTCGTGGCCTCAAATACAGAGATTGGTGAGATGCATTTCCAGTGCTACTCTCATGCGATTGCCCTGCATTAGAGCGCGTTCCCAATGACTCAAGTTGCTAAATTCTGGCCAAAAATGCGTCAAGTAAAATGAACCATCTGGTTTAGCATTTGGAGCGGAGGATTTAGGCTCGAAATCCCCTGTAAAAACCATTTTCAAATGGTTTTTACAGGGGATTCTCTTTTATCGAGCCTGCATTTAGTTTCATTTTCCTTTTACTCATCTTGTGAAGGAGCAAGTTATG
>TARA_R100000789_G_scaffold5061_6_pt1 | contig 16482 bp, 12 predicted proteins | sample TARA_R100000789 | Tara Oceans TARA_R100000789 (sample SAMEA2623403) | marine metagenome | biome: marine biome (ENVO:00000447); feature: mesopelagic zone (ENVO:00000213); material: "saline water (ENVO:00002010), including plankton (ENVO:xxxxxxxx)" | depth 450 m
GGCCAAGGTCATTATGACAGTGCGTGCTGATAATCGCCTGATCGATATTCGGGACCTGCGCCTTCAGGGTGCGAATCATGTTGTAATAATGACTTGGCGTGGCATAGCCGACGGTATCGGGAATGTTAACCGTTGTTGCTCCTGCGGTTATTGCTGTTTCGACCACCTTGCACAGAAAATCGAGTTCGGTTCGCGAGGCATCTTCGGGAGAGAATTCAATGTTATCGCAGTAGCCACGTGCCCGTCCAACCATTTCAGCTGTGCGTCGGATGATTTCTTCTTCGGCCATTTTGAGTTTGTACTGCATATGAATTGCAGACGTAGCCAGGAAGACATGAATGCGGGATTTCTGGGCATGCTTCAGCGCTTCCCAGGCGCGATCGATATCTTCTGCACGACAGCGAGCCAGTCCACAAATGGTGGTGCGATCTCCGAGTTGTTCGGCTATCGTTTTGACGGCTTTAAAATCATCGGGCGAGGCAATCGGAAAACCAGCCTCAATGATATCGACACCCAGTTCAACCAGCGCATTGGCCACTTCAAGCTTTTCAGCCATATTCATACTGCAGCCAGGCGATTGCTCGCCGTCTCGAAGAGTCGTGTCGAAAATGCGAATGACGTCGTCACTCATGAGATTTTTCCTTATCGCAAAATTAAATTCGCGTATAGTCAGTTATTGAAGGAATTCTATTCACTGCTCGTTGAGAGTGAATCACAAGGTTAAGTTCTCTGTATGCACAAAAAAAGCCCTGAGACAGGGGTTGTCTCAGGGCTTTTCAAGAAATGCATCTACGTAGCCTAAGACGTCCCACTTTTGAATGGGCTTAGTAGTCCGCTTAGGCTCAGGAGGTTATAGGCAAATTTTATATTCATAACTTAAAATTACTCATTTCGATGGCTTTGGTCAAGCTATTCAGCTGGATTTCCGGTCAGAGTTCCCAGTCAACTCTGTTTCTGGACAGTCTTGCAAGTAAACTGGTTCGCCCGAAATTGCCCCTCACAAATTATTCTGCAGGTGATATAATACATAAACGTCGGTTAATGAATATGAATCGGCTGAGATCATTAGCAACAAGGAATAATAGATGTCAACTCTAGATGACCCCAACACAAATTCCGATCTGGCTGAGAACTCCCTGAACAAGCCGGTTCCTGAAAAAACATTTGTTGAAACGGCGTTATTACTCAGCGGGAAATCGCAGGATGAAGCGACCAAGACAGGTACCATGGATCGGGCCGATGATGAGCTCGAACTCTTCTTCGCCCCCGAATACCAGACTCAGCAAAGCCCGATTCATCGAGCGGTTTGGGATCAAACATTTCCATTGGAAAACTTTCAGTCTCAAGAATTAGTGGCTGAACCGAAACTGGCTGTGCAATTGCAAAACTGTCTGAAAGTCGTTCAACGACATCAAAAGAACGGCACCCATTACGATGAGAAGGGCAAGATTACTCCTGAGTTGTTTAGCGAATTAGGAGAAGCTGGTTACTGGGGACTTCTCGTTGATAAAGAGCATGGCGGAAGTGAATTGCCCTTCCAGTTGTTTTCCCGTTTTCTGACTGAGATGGCGACGATTAATCCGACAGTTGCAGGCTTGGGGTCGGTGCATGGTTGTATTGGAGCCGTCGATCCTTTAATGACGTTTGGTACTCCCGAACAGAAAGAGAAGTTTCTCCCCTTACTGGCTTCCGGTGAAAAACTTTCAGCATTCGCACTCACAGAACCAGGAGCCGGTTCCGATTTGACGGCTCTGAAAACCGAAGCCGTGCTCGAAGGAGATTCCTATTACGTCACTGGCGAAAAACTGTTTATCACGAATGCCATTCCCGGCCGTGTCATTGGTTTGGTTTGTCGAATTGAAGGGAAGCCAGCGGTCTTGATCGCCGAGTTACCGGCTGAGGAAAATGATCAGTTTCAGATGATCGACTATGGCTTATATGCTCTAAAGCATTCCTACAATAACGGATTGAAGTTCAATCGTTTTGCAGTTCCGAAAGAGAACCTCCTGCAGATTGAAGGAGGGGATGGATTAACGATTGCCTATCATGGATTAAACCGCGGGCGAGTTGCCCTGTGTGCGACGGCAGCCGGGACGATTCGTTTGATGCTGGCAAACACTCTTCCGTGGATTCGCTATCGAGAAACTTATGGCTTGCCGATTGAAGCTCGCGAGTTGGTTCGCCGTCGCATCGGTATGATGTCCGCTTATATTGTCGCTTGCGATGCGCTTGTCGAATGGTGTGGCGGTCTGCTCGACCAGGGTTATCGTGGTGAGATGGAGTGTATCATTGCCAAGATATTCGGCAGTGAAGTGCAGAAGGAAACGGCCATTGAGTTGTTCATGAAAACGCACGGAGGTCGCTCATTCCTGCATGGTCATCTGTTTGGTGACAACGTCCATGAGTTTCTTGCTCCCTGTATTTATGAAGGGGAAGGAGAGATGCTGGGGATGGCGTTTATGAAATCGCTCATCAAACAACATGGCAAACAGTATTATGAGCCGATTGGCAAGGCTTTGCAGAAGGCAGGAATCAAGCAACCGAATCCACTCAACCCGGCTCATCTGGTTGCGTTGCGACAGGCTGCGGTTCCGTATGTCAAGTGGCGGGTTGGAGAAGCTCTCAACTGGGCCACTACTCCCGATTTCCACGGCATGCCAGATGTGCTAAGTGCTCATGCAAATAAAGCCGCCCATCAGTTGCAGCATTCAAGAATTGATGTCGATAATCTGATGCGGAAGTTCCAACTGGCATTGGCCGATCGTCAATGTGCGATGGCCGATCTTTCGCAGAGAATTCAGGATCAGGTCGTCATCCTGGTGACATGCCTGTATGCCGCAAGAACAGGCGATGAAATTCACATTGCAGCTGCAGATGTTCTTGCACAACATTTGCAAAACCGTATTACTGGTCACAGACCGGATGGCACGTTCTTTAAGACGGCTACAACACTGGGTAAAAATGTTGTCGAGAATAGCGATTCTTTAATCGACAAAATTCAGGCCGAAGAAATTATGATGCAGTACAAGTAAGAGAGATTAATCACTGGTCACGTATTCGCGAGTCAGTGTCGAGGTGCGATCAATGTATCCACCGGTGAGAACTTTGGTTGGAACCCAGCTGTTAGCTTCCAGTGAGAGCCGAACATTTACGGTGACTTTTTCGGTAGAATTGTAGATCGTGTTGGGCGTCACAGTAATGGTGGCATTTTTCAAACTCAGTTTATCGAGTTCATCCTGAGCGGCCTGCTTTGCTTCTGCAGCGGTGGCACCTGGAATTGATCCACGCCGGGCACCTTCGAATGCGGCTTGCTCAGCGGCATGGGTGATCATACTGAAGCGACAGATGTCGAATGATGCGAAGAAGAGTACAAAGACAACGGGTACACAAATCGCAAATTCCACAAGCGCGGCACCTGAGCGTTTGCTGATTGGGCATTTTCGATTTGTATTATTCTTTTTCAATGATCTACTCGAGTCTCAATTAAATGTTTAGAGCGGTTATTGGCTGAGATGCAATTGCATTAGTCGATCAATACGATAGGCAACTCTTCCGCCAATTCTTCAAACGCAGCATTTAATTGCGTGGCATTGAGAGCGCTGTAACTTTTCCCTCCCGTTGTCGTCGCAATTGTCTGCATGACGGATTGATTGTTAATTGACAAAAACGAAACCGTGTGAATTGTAATATTGTTAGCTGCCGCAGTCTGAGCAGCAGTGACCGGGTTGCTTCCGGTATTCCACATCCCATCAGACATCAAAATAATTGTTTTTTGCGCAAGTGAGTTTGTGCTGGGGTGCTTGAGGATATTAATCGCCTTATTGATTCCAGCCGCCATATTTGTACCCCCCATCATGATGTCATTGTAACGGGTCGCGATGGCGGCATTGACCTGATCAATGTTTTGCCCCAGTTTCAAATCGACTTCGACGGCATCGAAACTTCGATATTGATGAGGATACCAGGACCAGCCGAGGGTGATATCTGACCCCCATGTCACGAGAGCGATATCCGGCTTGATGGATCGCTGCTGGATCTTCGAGACAAAGACCTGGATCGCACCATCAAGTTTTGCCCAGCGGCTTCCTGACGGATTCGGATTGGAAATATATCCCTGTGGATAATTGGGTGTACCACTGGGGTAGGACCAATCCGCCCCTGTCAGATCAAAACACATTGAATGCGACCTGTCGATACAAAGTACAATTTCATGAACGAGATTTGCTGCGATTGAAGTGTGTTGTGGTTTGTAATTCTGATTATCAAAAAACCGTGCAAAAAACAGTGGGACCGATGCATTGGCGTTATCGTCAAGTCGAACAGTCACACGCATCGCGTTATATGGTGTGAGTCCTTTATTAAAATGCCATTTATTGTTGCCGTTACCACTATGGAACACTTTTCCCATTTCGATATCGCCATCATTAAATTTCATCGTCTGATTCGCAACGGTATTTAATTCCAGAAATCGTTTGGCAGAAGCTTCTGCTGTTGCTGTACTTTCTGTTCTTAACAAGGCTTCCACTCCCGCTTTTGCAGAAACATCGGCTGCAATTCGGACATCCGTTTTGACCATTTGCATATAAGCAACATCGACGGTGAAAATAACTGCAATCATGAAGAGTGACATCATTGCTGCCAGAAACACGATCATCGCACCACGGCGACTGTGCGTTTTCTGGGCAGACGGAGTCGTTCGACAATTTGAATTGAACGGATTCTTCATGTGACTTCCTGTGAATAACTAACGGCTACGCCAGTCTATTATGAAATTGCCTGAATGCTTTCCAGGAGCCCTTGTTAAATATTTTGCCGGGAGACAACGACTCTTTTTGTTAATGAAATTCCACTAAAAAATCGCATTGGCAAACTATAATTCGCATCTGCTTGAACAGTCGCAGTTAAAGTGACTTCTGTTCCTGAAGCCGTTGATGAGGTCAGGGTCGGCGAGATGCTGAGGGTGGCATTATTCATGCTTTTGGCCGAGGCCATTTCGTTAAAGCGGGTCGTGACGTCACTGTTCACCTTGCTGCCTTTGGAAGCAATTTTTGCAGCTTCGTACGTGCAAATTGCCAGATCCTGCTTGAGATGAATAAATTCCGCAGCTTCAATGGCTCCGAAGACCAGGAAGACAAGAACAGGCAGGCAAACGGCCATTTCGACCATCGCTGTTCCCGATCGCTTATTGCGATCGGCGAAACTCGAATTATCCGGAAGTGATCTCATTGATATTTCGCGCCAAGCTCAAGCGGATGTTTGTCTCAAGAATGAAATTGACAGATCACAATCGCTGTCAAAACAAAGACATTCCGTTTCAAACATAGGTCAGCCTGAATGCGCAAGCAGAAAGAACTGGAATATTTTCCAACTCTTTCTCAAGAAATCGAAATAAATGGGATCGATTATGCGGGTTGCAGGGATTTGAGCAGATCCCTCAGAATGGCGGCTGCCTGATGCACTTCCCGAGGATCATTTTCCTCGATCAATTCCAGTGCCCAGCGAGCTTTGTCGCAGGCGCGGCATTGCATCGAATTGTCGATGGCATCCTGAACATTATCCAAGCAGTCGGCCATTTTAATCAGCTTGGCTTTCCAACCGGCTTCGGCAATCTGCTGATGATATTCTTCCTCACGGCGTTGCTCGGGTAGACGTGGATCTTTGGACATCGCAACCACTAAATCGGCAACATCATTTCCGAAGTGTCGAGAGATACTTTCGTAGTCTCGGGTGGTGTCTTCAATCAAATCGTGCAGGACAGCGGCGGTCAGAATCAATTCGTCTTTAATATCGAATTGACAGCTCAATATTGTCATCACTCGAATCGGGTGTGCGATGTAGGGAGTTTTCCCATCTTTCCGCAATTGCCCGGCATGGGCCCTGGCCGCAAAACTGATCGCCTGATCCAACACTTTTCTACTCCTGTTAATAATGGTTATTAACCTAATTTTAGCACCTGAAGAGATTTCATAAAACAGCGTTTTTTGAATTCAATCAGGTGTTCTGATTATCATGCTCTCATGGAAAGATTCATCTTCACTCAAAAGTCAGTAGCCGATAAAATTCGACATCGAAAGAACGGGAATCTTTCTTCTTGATTAAGAATTATTCCATATCAAAACGCACTTATCAGTTCAAACAAAATAAAGCCGGATCTATTTATGACCACCAACCTGCCAAAGCTGAGTCGGCAGGATGGTCCAAGGCCGGATTTTACAAAGGAACGCGTCCGGCAAAGTGAGGTCAGAGCAACACCTCGTGTGACATTCCGCACTGAACCCGCGAAAAAAATACCGAAAGAAGAATCACCTCCCACTCACCGCTCCATGCGATACTTTATTGAAGCCATTGTTGTGTTGGCGCTTGCAGTTTCGGTGTTTCGAACATTCATCGTGGAAGGTTTCATGATCTCCACCGGTTCAATGGCTCCTCGGATTCGTGGTTATCATTATCGGATCACCTGTCCTGACTGTCAGTTCAGTTTTGCACATACTGCGACCGAAATCTCTCCTGAGAAAGATCCTCAACACAATCCCGCAGGTCATCATCTCACCTGCCCCAACTGTCATTACGATCGTATCCTGCTGAGCGGACAACCGATCAATGAGGGGGATCAGATCCTCGTTGATAAACAGGCATACGAATGGCGATCTCCGGAGCGCTGGGATGCCATTGTTTTTCGGAATCCTCAACTGCCTGCCCAGGCCTACTCCAAAAGAATCGTGGGATTGCCAGGCGAAATTTTGCAATTACGAGAGGGAGATGTTTTCATCAATGGCGATATCCAGCGAAAAGGCCTGCTGGCTCAACGTCAGATGCGAATTCTGGTTACCGATTCCCGCAATCAGCCTCAGTTACAGGATGAGAACTGGCGTTCTCCGTGGAGTATTGAACCCAACTCTGAGGACCCGTCCTGGCAGATTCAGAAGGACGGTTTTCACTTTGAACCTTCTGTTACTTCACAAGCCACTGAGAATGTATCTCAACAGTGGTTGACCTACAAAAACTGGGTACGTCGTGGAGGAGGGCATCGTTATCGAGTTCCATTAAAAGACTGGCCGATTGACTTGCCACTACCTTCTGAGAATGCTGTACTGCGATTTGACTCGACGGAAAAAGAATTGTCCTGTAGAGGGGCATTGCCTGCTGACATTGTCGAAAAACTTCGCGTATTGACAGTTGATACAACTTTTCATGATGCATTAATTCAATTATTCGAGCAATCTCATTTACGACCGATTACTGATTGGGAAGCCTACAATGAACAATCGGGCCTGATCCCGATGACAGTTTCCGATGTGATGGTCCGCATGGAAGTCTCTGCGGCTTCCCCGCAATCACAAATTCAACTGCGACTTAACGATGGCTGGTACGACTTTCAATGTCGTTTTGACTTTACGAAACGCATCGCAGAACTTTCGCTTCATGGTCAAAAGAAAATCCTGCGAGTCGGTGACTTGCCAGAATTGCCGTTCGAGGAAATGATTGAAATCGAAATGTCGGTGATGGATCGTCAGGTTCTCGTGGCGGTGAATGGTGAAGTGCTCTTCGAACCTTACGCTTATCGAGCCGAGAAAGAGACCCGCGATGAGGTAGTCGATCCCGTTCATGTTCAATGCCAGGATGGACCCGTTTCGATAGCGAGAATGCAGGTCTTTCGTGACATTGCTTATCGCAAAAGCGCAGATGATCTGGAGATCAGCGAAGCTTCAACGAAATATAAGATTGGCCCGGACGAGTACTTCGTTCTGGGAGACAATTCGATTGTTTCAATCGACAGCAGATACTGGCCCAGGGGATCTGTGAAACCATCCCTGATTATTGGCAGGCCTCTCGTCTTACATTTGCCTTCGCGAAAACAGATCATTGAAATTGGCTCGTTGAAAACACAAATCCGAGTCCCCGATTTTGACCGCGTTCGAATGCTTCGGTAAAGCCGAGTCAACTGTTGTGAAGTTTTTCGATAGCCTCTCTGTAATATCCTTCGTAATATCACTTGCACGCGTAATCATGCTTGCCCTGCCGCGTCATGCAAGCATGGCACCATACGCCAAGCGACAATCGTTAGGCATCCTGGGAAGTTGGAGCCTCGAAGTGATAGAGCGATTGCGTTTTGACAATCGCGCACTCTTCCGGATAGAGGTGGAAGGTGTGAATGCCGATCGCTTCGGGAAGCGGATCGATATTGATGTAGCTCAGGGGTGGGGAAAGATCGAACTCTGTTTCCGGTAATGCATGGGCGAGTGTCGCACTGGAGGCCTGCTTCCAGGATTCCTGCTGGACACGACGAAATGCATCAGGGTCGAGATATTCGCAGTCGAAACAGATTTGCACCACGATTCCGCTATCGAGTTTATAGCGCAAGCTTCGCGGCTGGTCCGTGGAATACAGACAAAGCCGCTTGATACGTGGCAAATCCATACTGCGCCAGTCGAGGACTTCAGTGAACGTATTGTTGTGAGTGTGGTATTCAATCACATGGCCGCAGGTCGTTAAATTGACCGCGGATTGATAATGCTCACACTGATGTTCATATCGTTCCAGTACATCGAACAACTCAGGGTGTAACGGGCGGGCAAACAGGCTGACCGCCATCTCAGTTGTTTGAGGACGTGACGTCGAAAATTTCATATGTGTCTCTATATTCGCCGAGCAAACCCGGAGGAATTGTTTGAAATTGTTCACCCGTTTCAAAAACGGGAAGACCAGATTTTATTGATTTCCATCGATTGAGGAAAGGTGTCTCATCGAGATTTTTGCGACTCAATAAACTCTGACAAAATAAGCTCTGTTCGATCTTGACAATGCTCGGACGAGCTAAACATACGCAAACGTATTATTTTCAGGCGGGAGCAACCAACTGGTCAAGATTTGACTTATCCCTTTTCAACAGGATTGACCAGTTGGCCAATATTCGAGATATCGATCGTAACAACATCGCCCGACTCCAGTGTGAATTCGTCAGGCGGAATAATTCCCGTTCCCGTCAGCAGAACAGCTCCGTTGGGGAAATCCATTTCTTTGCCAAGCCAACAGGCAAGTTCATCGAGCGTGCGATTCAATTGATCAAGTTTGGTTTCGCCTGAAAAAACCTGTTCCTTGTTTCTCTCGATGCCGAGTTTGATATCAACAGAAGAGAGATCAAAATCTGAAGAGCCCAGGGTCACCCAGGGACCGAGAGAACAACATTGATTATAAACTTTAGCCTGCGGCAGATAGAGTGGATTCTCTCCTTCGATATCCCGAGCAGACATGTCATTGCCGATGGTGTAACCACACACATGCATTTCCGGCGTCAGAAAAATTGCGAACTCCGGTTCCGGAACTGACCAGGAACTGTCGTTCCGCACGCGAACCGGTTCCTGATGCCCAACAACCCGCTGAGCAGTCGCCTTGAAAAATAACTCGGGACGATCCGCCGAATAAACCAGATCATAGTGGGAAGCGGCATGTTCGGATTCTTCCATGCGTGCCTGCTGGCTGCGTTTATAAGTCACACCAGCCGCCCAAACTTCCTGCTGATCGACCGGAGCCAGAAAATGAACCTCCTCAATCGCCACGGGAGCAACATTTGTGTCGATCAGAAAGTTTGCCAAACCAGTCGGGTCAGGACTATGCAGAATATCGGTCAACCGTTGGACATTCTGAACTTGTGAAAAATCGAGAACCCGCACGGCTGATTCTTCAACGACAACAACATGAATTTCCTGATTCGGCAGCAGCACACGGGCTAACTTCATCGAACGCTCTCCGTAGAGAAAATCTTAAAGGGATAGAAATCGAGTGATCCTTATTGTAGAAAGTCTCGCGGCAAGGTTGAAGGAGCAGGAAGGATTAAGGCGAAAGGTGGAATTATTGCAGGATTTAAAGAACAGGTGAGTGGCTGGGGTCGCAGCGAAGCGGAGCCCCCAGATCGTGCGATTTCACCAGTAATCTTAGCCCGAAGTGTCAGCGAGGGGACGGCTTTCGAATAACATTTCGTTTGGCTCAGATATACACGTTATTTTACTAGTTTATGAAATTCTGGAGATCCTGGAATCAGTTAATTTCGCATTTGTTATTAATGCGAACCCGTATCATGCTTGCCCTGCCACGTGATGCAAGCATGGTACCCGATTCTTAGTGAAATCTCAGTCCAGATAATTTGCCAGTTCCTGCTTTAACGTGTCGTATTTTGGATCGTCTGCCAGATTTTTGAACTCGTTCGGATCAGTACGATGATCATATAATTCTTCCGAGCCATCGGAGTAGCGGATGTATCGAAAATCTCTGGATCGGACGGCATGATCATCAACAGAAAGTGAAGTGATGACGGGAAATCTCTGGAAATCTGGATCGCCTTTCAATACGGGCAGCAGGCTGACACCTTCCAGTCCCGCAGGCGGTTTTCGTTCAATCAGATCGGCTATTGTGGGATACAGATCAATCAAGCCGACAGGTTCCTGAATTCTCTGTCCGGCTTGAATTCCCGGGCCAGTGATGATCAAGGGGATGCGGGTTGTTTCTTCCCACAACGTTCGTTTGGCCCAGTGTTGCTTTTCGCCCAGATGAAAGCCGTGATCACTCCACAAGATGACAATTGTGTTCTTATGATTTGGCCCTGTCTCCAATCCCTGCATCACCTCACCGACACAATGATCGACAAAACTGATCGATGCCAGATAAGCTTGCGTCAAACTTTTTTGAAGTTTCTTCTCAACCAGATCGGCATGTTCGGGAGCGCGATGCGAAGTCAAACCGACTTCCGGATGAGGCACATCATTCAGGTCATTGGCTGGGATGTTTGGAAGAACAATTGTCTCTTCCGGATACATCGCAAACCAGCGTTCCGGCACGTGCAATGGAACATGCGGGCGACGGAAACCGGCAACCATTAAAAAGGGTTGCGCGTGAGTTTTCTCAAGTAGCTTTCGAGTGTTCTGAGCAAGTTTGAAATCGCCCATCTCCGCTTCTGAATCGGGATAAGCACCCCAATCCCAGACCCGGACTGGCCAGTGTTGTATTTCTTCGGGGCGAGGATTAGGCCCTGAAGGAATCACATTCTGAAAACTTTGAGCCGTCCAGCCAGTACCCGTACCTTCATGAAAAATCTTGCCCCCGCCGTAAGTTTTGTAGCCAGATTTCCCCAACCACATCGGCCAGGGATCGTGCCCTTTCAAAGTGTCTGCCTGATCGTATCGAGGAGTGAACTCAAAACAGCCCGTCGTCTTGGGCATTTTTCCTGAAAGCAGACTTGTCCGGGAGGGCGCACAGAACGTCGCCTGCACATGCGCGTTCTCAAAGAGAATCCCCTGACTGGACAGTCGATCCAGATGTGGAGTCTTGACCTGAGGATGCTCATTAAGGCAGCCAATCCAGTCATTCAGGTCATCGATGGCAATCACAAGAATGTTCGGCTGACTCGGAATTGATTCTGAGGCAATTCCCGCAATCTGGAAAAACAAAACGACGAACACGAAGAATGCAGAATTTAAAATAGAGGGTTTAAAGAAGTTGGCCATGAATCTCCCGCTTGCGAAAATCAGTCGTCTGATATTTCATTCGAAAAGAAATTATAGATAACACGAAGACATGAAGAGCCTGAAAATAGATCCTCATTAAGTTAAAAAAGTAGACTTTTCATTGGCAACATGAATCGGAAATCTTTTTGTGTCTTTGTGGTGAAATCAATAATAATCAATTTCTTCTGAGGGCTGTATCCTGAATTGATTTTCTTTAAGCCCTGGCGTCTTGGCGGTTCATTCAAATTTCATCCCTGCGGCATGGTTTCGCATGAATGAAAATGGGGGAATAATTTACACCATAAAAACTCGGATTGACACAAATCGGCCATTGCGGATAGAAGCCTCATCAACAATCTGGCGACTGTGGACATCAATGAGTGATGTCTGTCGCATTACACCGATAACGGCACAGGAAGTCGTGCCCCAATTTCGAGATGGTGAAACGCCCATGCGATATTTCATGTTCTTGCTCCTTGGTTCGATGCTTATCGTTACCGGATGTTCAAACAGCACTCCAACAACCGAAACGAGTCAATCGGATTCAAAAACGACTGAAGATTCCGAGCCCAATGGGGCGACTGAATCGTCGATGGTGATTGATGTTGCTGAGGCGATGGGGAAAATCGAATCCTATTATAAAGAAGGCAATTATAAAGCCGCCTTTCCACTGCTCGATCAGTTACATAATGCGAAAGTCTGCCCACCGGAAGGCTATGCCATTCGTGCACAAATTCTCGATCACAGCGGATTGACAACACAGGCGATCAGCTCGTTAACACTGGCCTTGACCAAACAACGCGACAATGCCGAGTGGCACAACATGCTCGGGCTTTTGTTTGTTAAGACACAAAATGTGCCGATGGCTCAACAGGCTTTCACGAAAGCAGTTGAACTCGATCCGGGCTACTCGAAAGCCTTTAACAATCGCGGCTTGATGCTGGTTGCGATCAAAGAATATGACAAAGCGATATCCGATTTTGATGTCGCGATTTTGAAATCTCCAAAGTATGTCGATGCCTACAATAATCGAGGCTATGCCTACCTGGAACTCGGGAAATTCGACAAAGCTGTTGAGAATTTCAGCCAGTGTATCAAGATTGATCCTGACTATGTCAAAGGTTACAACAATCGTGGATTTGCCTTGACGAAACTCGGTGCCCCGGAACAAGCCGTCGCCGATTTCACGGCTGCGATTGAAAAGTCACCTTACGAAGTGAAGCATTATCTACACCGACGCGATGCCTATCAGGCGATTGGAAAATTGGAAGAAGCGAATCAGGATCAGGCTTCTGCTCAATGGGTTCAGCAGGTGCTTCTGCTGGTCAAACAGATTCAACGTAACCCCAAAGATGCGAATTTGTTTGTGCAACGAGCCGAGTTGTTTGCGAAAAAGAATAAATTCGAAGAGGCCGCAAAGGATCTCGAACAGGCTCAGAAACTCGATGAGACACTCGCTTCCATTTACGTCACCCGAGGAAGCATCAACTTTCAGCAGAAGAAATATCAGGAAACTGTTGAGAGTTGTACAAAGGCACTCGAATTCGGTCAGAACTTCGATGCGAGTTCACTGCGTGGCGATGCCTACATGGCCCTCGGCAAACTGGATCAGGCAATTGCCGATTATCAATCTGCAGAACGTTTTGACAATGCCGTTGCGATGGCCTACTGGAAACGGGCAGCGACGAAAGAAAGCGGCGGCGATAAAGCTGGAGCCGAGAAAGACAAAGCGACTGCTTTGCAGTTAGATCCTGAAGTTGAGAAGCGGGTGATTAAATAGCGAAGTGTGTAGCGTTGCAGTTATCTTAAATTATCGTCGATCAGGTTTTACCTGCTCGACGATTTTTGTTTGGATTCGTGACAGGGAGCGTTGAGTCACTCCTTTCAACTCTTCCTTTTCCCTGTGGAGAAGGTGGCCGCAGGCCGGGTGAGGGGACTATTTCTGCCTCAATTATTGAGAGCGTGTCTAGATTACAGCGACCTCGAATTATGCTTGCCATGCTGCGCGATGCAAGCATGGCACCGGACTTCGGGCTTTAATGAAAACCACGCCCATCACTTCGTTCTGGGACGTGCCACCCAGGTTATTTCGCCGTACTAATCACCCGATGAAAATGCAGTTCGACTTCGCGATCAACTACTCGCCGCACAGCTTCCACAAGGCAGGTTGGTTCGTTGTCGGTTTCTCCCTGACGGATGACATCCGTGAGCGGAGTACCTGGTAAAACGGTGAAGGCAGTCTGGTTGATGATCTGATTTCCGGCATCGAGTTCGGGAACGATGAAGTGCGCGGTAGCTCCGTAAGTGAGCATGTGATGGCTGTAGGCATCGTGATAAGGACGGAAACCGGGGAATGAGGGGAGCAGGCCGTGGTGCAGATTGATGATCCGTCCGCCAGCGAATTCCCAGCAGAGACGCGGCGGTAGAATTCGCATGTATCGAGCCAGGATAATATAGTCGACTTCGAATTCATCGAGGATGTTCACGAATTTATCGTTGTCCGGTTCGCCTTTGCTGTCTCCGATGGAACGCCAGGGAACGTCAAACTGTTCGGCGACATTCCGGCAGGAATCGCGATTCCCAATCATGACGGCTGCTTCGGCCTTGAGTCGTCCGTCGCGAATGTTTCGCAGGAGAGCGAGCGGAATTTCATTGCGGTAGGTTGTGCAGATCGCCAATCGGGGAAGTCGTTTATGTTCGTCACGGGCCCAGACTCGAATCGAAAGCGATTTCAATTTGCCAATTTCATCGAGATGTTTTCGTAGAACTGCAATCGATTCTTTCTCGGTCGGCCAATCCATGCGGAGCATCATCGCAAACAGATGTTCGCTGTCGCGATCGTACATCTGAATTTCGAAGATGTTGGCGCCAACCCCGGTCACATAATGCACAATGGGATCGGCCAATCCGCGATTATCGGGCCCGACAGCCGTGATCGTGACTTGCATGAGGATGGGTGCCTTGTGCTGGTTGAAGGTTGAGTGTTGAATGTTGAGAGAGAATTAATTTCCTGAAGACTGAACCCTCAACCTTCAACCCTGAACATTCAACTCAGAATATAGGAGAATTCTATGTCACTGGAAACGATTTGGGCGCCGTGGCGGCTGGATTACATTGCGAAAGAGGAAAAAGAGGAGTCTCAGGTCGAGCAACCTGAAAAACATGTCCAACCGAAATCGGACTGTTTTCTATGTGATTATCGTCAGCAGCCAGAGAACGACAAGAAAAATCATGTGCTGTTGCGGGGTGAGAAGACGTTTATTGTGTTTAACCGTTATCCCTATAATAATGGTCATCTGCTGATTGCCCCGCAGGAACATCTGGGCGATTTGACGGAAATTCCAGTCGAAGTGCAAGCCGAGTGTCAGGCGATGCTGGTGAAAATGGTTGAAGTTCTGCGGAAAGTCGTCCATCCGGATGGCTTCAATATCGGACTGAATCTCGGTCAGGTCGCCGGAGCAGGGCTGCCGGGACATCTGCACTGGCACATCGTTCCCCGCTGGAATGGAGACGCCAATTTCATGCCTGTGCTGGCCAATACCAAAGTGATCCCGCAGTCACTGGAAGCTCTTTATGAACTCCTGAAGAAGGAATTGACAGGAAAACAGACGTGAATGCGATTTTCCAGAAATCTCATAAATCTATGAAATTGAGACACTTACGCAGTTTTCTTTGCATCGATCAACGGAATTGACTAAGTTGATATCTCACAAAAGGTTCATAATTGCACATTAACACCGGGTAGGCTGATGTTACAATATGAACTCAAGCGTTCCTTCTGGAGTCATGAAAAGAGTATGCTTATTAACGTTCGAGTTGCTCGAGTGCTGAATCATCTGGTCACCACCGCTCAACGGGTTTCCGTTGCGACGCTGCTGATTGCTGCTGCACTCTATTATACTTCTTCTGTTCAGGCTCAATCCGAATGGATCGAATTCCGCGGACCGAATGGGACTGGACATGCCGATCAGGCTCATCCTCCGATTACCTGGAGCGAAACAGAGAATGTCGCCTGGAAAACAGAAATCCCCGGTCGAGGCTGGTCATCACCCGTTGTCGCCGATGGTCGCGTCTGGTTGACGACAGCCACAGAAGACGGCAAAGAGATGTCTGTCCTCTGTGTTGATGCCAAGAGCGGCAAGATGCTGCACAACAAAGTGATCTTCACAAATGAAGAACTTCGTGAAATTCATGTGACGAACAGTTATGCCTCTCCGACTCCTTATATTGATGGAGATCGGGTTTATGTCCATTTCGGGAGTTATGGCACCGCTTGCCTGAATGCAGAGACTTGCGAGAAACTGTGGGAACGTCGTGATTTGCCTTGTCATCACTGGAGAGGTCCGGGTTCCTCACCCATCGTTTATCGGGATTTGGTTTTTATTCACTATGATGGTTTCGATTTTCAGTACATTGTGGCTCTGAATAAAAAGACGGGCGAAACGGTCTGGAAGAAAGATCGGATTGACTTGTTCGATACTGATAACGGAGACCACAAAAAAGCTTATGGAACCCCGTCCATATTTACCGTAGACGGCCGGGATTTGTTGATCAGTCCGTATGCGAAAGCGGCGATTGCCTACGACCCGTTAACTGGTGAAGAAGTCTGGTGGGTGCAATATGAGCAGCATTCGACAGCAAACCGGCCTTTGTTTGATGGGAAGACCATCTACATTGGAACCGGCTTCGGTAAAGGGAGTGTGATGGCAGTCAACCCGAGTGGGGCGAAGGGGAATGTGACAGAGTCGCATGTCCTCTGGGAAATGAATCGCACAATGCCCTCTAAGCCGTCTCAGTTGTTGATTGACGGAAAGATTTACGCGATTGCTGACAAAATTGGGGTCGCCTCGTGTGTTGATGCCGCGACTGGGGAACTGGCCTGGCAGGAACGGGTCGGCGGAACTTTCTCTGCATCTCCCATTTACGCGGGCGGGCATATCTATTTTTGTGATGAAGATGGGAAGACGACAGTTGTCACTCCAGG
>TARA_R100000789_G_scaffold9383_4_pt1 | contig 16286 bp, 14 predicted proteins | sample TARA_R100000789 | Tara Oceans TARA_R100000789 (sample SAMEA2623403) | marine metagenome | biome: marine biome (ENVO:00000447); feature: mesopelagic zone (ENVO:00000213); material: "saline water (ENVO:00002010), including plankton (ENVO:xxxxxxxx)" | depth 450 m
CGGTCATAGGCCGGTTGCAGGTTCAACTGCCGCGCACGGATCGCCACGGCGACCATCATGGCGGCGCAGATCACCACGCCCGGCACGATGCCTGCAAGAAACAGCCGCCCGATCGATACGTCCCCCATGAACCCATAGAGGATCAGCCCGATCCCCGGCGGAATGATGACCGATATGATCGAGGAGGAGGCGGTGACGGCGCTGGAAAACGCAAGGTCATAGCCGCGGCGGGTCATTTCCGGCACAAGCACTTTGGACTGCATGGCAGCGTCCGCATTGGCAGAGCCGGAGACCCCGCCCATCAGCGTCGACAAGAGCACGTTGACCTGCGCCAAGCCGCCTTTCCAATGGCCGGTCATCGCCTCGGCAAAGCCCATCATGCGGGTGGTGATACCGGCGTAATTCATCACCACGCCGGTCATGACAAACAGCGGCACGGCGAGCAGGGGAAAGCTGTGGGTGACGGCGACCATGCGCTGCACGAAGATTTCCGGCGGCATGGCGCCAGAGAGCAGGAAAAACGACAGCGCGGCCATGCCGATTGCCATGGCAACGGGAATGCCGATGGCGATGCCGAAAAGCAGGATCAGGATGGGGGCGAGGCTCATATGACGTCCTCTGGCGTGGCGGCCGTGGCGCGGCCCAGCAGGCGCGCGATCTGGCTGAGGGTCATGCCGGCAAAGCCGATCACGGTGGCCAGGTAGACCCAGCTGAACGGGATATCCAATACGGGAGAGGGGCGGGTGGCGCCCTTTTGCATCATGAGAAAACTGAGCCAGGTGACATAGGCCAAAAAGGCCAAGACGCTGGCATCGGCGAACAGCATCACGGCGCGGCGCAGGGCAGGGGGCATGAGGTCCACCAGCAGGCTCACGCGGATGTGGCGGCCTTCGCGGTGGGCGGTCATGGCGCCGATGTAGACGACCCATGTGAACAGGATGCCCGACAGTTCGGTGGTCCAAACGGCGGGTTTTTCAGTGCCATAGCGCGTCAGGACGCCCCAGAGCACCGAGCCGGTCAGCGCCGCCAGCGCCCCGAAGGACACCAGCATTTCCGCGCGGCGCAGCCATGTGCCGATGATGTGCATGATGCCTCCTGGGTTTGGTCCGGGCGCGGGGTGTCGCGCCCGGAGGGGTCAGTTGTCGAGGATCGCGCGGACGCGGTCATAGAGACCGTCGGACCAATCAGGGAACTTGGTGTAGACCCCGGCGGTGGCCTCCTGAAAGGCGGGGATGTCCACGTCGCGGTTGAAGGTGACGCCTTCGGATTCCAATTTGGCGATCCACTCCTCTTCGGAGTTCAGCATCAGGTCAGTCATGAAGACGCCGGCGGCGATGGCCTCTTCGCTGAGGGCCTGTTGCACGTCCTCGGGCAGGCTGGCGTAGAGGTCGGCGTTCATCATCAGCCCGGTGAAGCCCTTGAAATGCCCGGTGAGCGAGATCGTCTTCTTGGTCTCATGCAGCTTGGCGCCGTAGATCGAGGGCAGGGGGGCCTCTGCCCCGTCGACCACGCCGGACGAGAGCGCGGAATAGACCTCTCCCCAGGCAACCTGCGTGGGGCGCGCGCCCATGGCGTCAAAGGTTTCGACCCACATGATGTTGGGCGGGGTGCGGAAGGTCATGCCCTTGGTGTCGGCGGGGCTGGAAATCGCCTTATCCGCCAGCATGTGACGTGAGCCGAACAGCCAGTTCAGGGAGAGCAGTTCAATCCCCGCCTCTGCGCGCAGGCGGTCCTTGAGGTCGGTGTAGAATTCGCTGTCGATGATCTTGGCGAAATCGCGCGGGTCATCCATCAGGTAGGGCCCGCCCAGCACGCCGAAATCCGCCACGAAATCTGACAGGTAGCCGGGATCAGAGATCGAGATTACCGGCGCGCCGGCGCGGATCTGTTCGAACACCTCTGGGTTCGAGCCCAGCTGCGCATTTGGGAAAATCGGGATGTCGACAGCACCGTCGGTGCGGGTGGCGACCTCACTTGCAAAGCGTTCCATCGCCTGCTGGATCGGTTCCTTGTCGGACGTCACATGCGCCAGACGAAAGGTGAAATCAGCCGCTTGGGCGGTGAGTGGGGTCAGGGCCAGCAGGGCAGCCGCGATCATTCGGCCGCAAGGGCCGGTACGGAAATTCATCATGTTCCTCCTCCATCGGATCGGCTGCCGGGACTCAGACGCGGTCTCGGCGACCGTCTCTTTGGGTATCACGTCATTTCCATATGTCAAAATAATTTTGATACTTGAAAATCGCGAGGCGAAAGCGCAGGGTGCCGGGCAAGCCGGATTCGGCACCACGCTCGGGAGGAGGGCACATGAAGCTGACAGGCATGACCTGGGACCATCCGCGCGGGTTTGACCCCGTGGTCGCCGCCTCACGGGCCTATGCGGCCGAAACGGGGGTGGAGGTCATATGGGACAAGCGGTCCTTGCAGGCCTTTGCCGATGCGCCGATTGCCGATCTGGCCGCGCGCTATGATTTCATCGTGCTGGACCACCCGCATGTGGGGCAGATCGCAGAGACCGGGGCGCTGTTGCCGCTGCCGGTGCCGGGGGATGCCTCGGCGTCGCTGGGCGGGTCGGCGGAAAGCTATCTGTGGCAGGGCAAATGCTGGGCCTATGCGGTGGATGCGGCCTGTCAGATGGCGGCGCACCGGCCCGATCTGGGCGCGCCGCTGCCACGGCTGTGGGAGGATTTCCTGAGCGGCGACGCGGCGCGGTTCCGCCCGCTGACGCCCCTGCTGCCGGTGGATGCCTTTGACATGCTGATGACGCTGGTGGCGGGCCGGGGCGAGGTCGACATGCCGCGCGACGGGCGGCATTTCGTGTCGCCCGAGAACGGGGAATATGCGCTGCGGGTGCTGCGGGCGTTGTACCGGCTTGGCCCGGATGAGCAGGTCGAGATGAACCCGATCACCGTGCTGGAGGCGCTGACCACAGGGGATGAGTTTGCCTGTTCGCCCTGCCTGTTCGGCTATGTGAATTATGCGCGGCCCGGATTTCGCCCGCATCCCGTCCGCTATTTCGATCTGCCCTTGTGCGCGGGTGCCTCCCTGCCGCGTGCGATCCTTGGGGGGGCGGGGATTGGCGTGTCCGCCCGCACCCGCGCCCCCGAAGAGGCCCTGCGTTTTGCGCAGTGGATCACGTCAGAGCCGGTGCAATCGGGCGTCTATCTGGATAACAACGGCCAGCCCGCGAACCGACATACCTGGCTGGCGCAGCAGGGGAACGCGGATGTGGCCGGGTTCTTTCAGGGCGGCTTTCACACCATCGACAACGCCTGGACCCGGCCGCGCGCGCCCTGGTTCCTAGGCTTTGTCGACGAGGTCTGCGCGATCATGCCGGAGTTCTTTCGCAAGGCGATCCCCGAGGACGTGTTCCTGACCCGGATCGACGCGCTCTACCAACATCACTTGCAGGAGGCCTGAGCCATGCCCGTTGCCGTTATCACCGGGGGAAACAAGGGGCTGGGATTGGCCCAGACAGGCCGCTTTCTGGAGGCGGGGTTTGATGTCTTTGTCGTCGCCCGCAGCCGGGGTGAGGTGGACAGCGCCGCAGGTGCGCAGTTTGTCGAATGTGACATTGCCGCCGACCGCGGGGCGCACTGGCTGAGTGAGTTGCACGCGCAGGTGGGGCCGATTGCGGCGCTGGTGAACAACGCCGGCGTGCATCTGAAAAAGCCGGTTTGGGAAGTGGCGCCGGAGGAGTTGGACCGCGTGCTGGACATCAACGTGCGTGCCATGTTCGCTGCCTGCGGGCGCTATGTGGACCTGCACCGCGAGGTCGGTGGGACCATCGTGAACATCGCCTCGATGGGCGGGATCATGGCGCTGCCCTCTGCCGCCGCCTATGTCACGGCCAAGACGGCGGTGGTGGGGCTGACCCGCTCTGTGGCCGTGGATGCGGCGCCCTTTGGCATTCGCTGCAACGCTGTCTCGCCGGGGTTCATCGAAACGGACATGACCCGCGCGATCCTGGCCAAGGATCCGGCGCGGCGGGACAAGATCGAGGGGCGCATTCCGTCCCATGCCTTTGGCAGGCCGCAGGATGTGGCCGACGTTGTGTTTTACCTCGCCTCTGACCGCGCGTCTTACGTCAACGGCGTCAACCTGCCCGTCGACGGCGGCTATGCGGTGGGGTTCTGAAAGGATGACCATGCTTCAGACCAAACTGACCGCTGCGCAGCGTGTCGAGACCATGGCCCAAGAGGACGGCCCGATCGCGCAGGGCCATGTGCGCCTGCGCCTTGCGGTGGCAAGCCTGTGCGGCACGGACCTGCATTACTACGCGCATTTTGCGAACGCGGGCTTTCAGTTGCAGAACGCCGTGACGCTTGGCCATGAGGCCTGCGCCTATGTGGTCGATCCGAACGGGTCGGACCTGTGCGCGGGGCAGTTGGTGGCGCTGAACCCGATCATGAACTGTCAGGTTTGTGAGGCCTGTTTGCGGGGGGAGGAGAACCTGTGTACGGCGAAGAAGTTCCCCGGGTCAGCCACCACCGTGCCGCATCTGGACGGGTTTTTCCGCGAGGTGATCGACCATCCGGCGCGCTGCTGTCGTCCGGTGGGGGAGGGGGTCAATCCCCGCCACCTGACCTTTGCCGAGCCGATGGCCTGCGCGCTGCATGCCTTGAACAAGGGCGGCGTTTCTGCGGGTCAGCAAGTGCTGGTGACCGGCTGCGGCCCGATGGGATTGCTGGCGATTGCGGGGGCGGCGGCGCGGGGCGCGCATGTGACCGCGCTGGAACTGCGCCCGGGCGCGGTGGAGGTCGCGCTGAAAGCGGGGGCAGAGACCGGGCTGATCGGCGGGCAATTCGACGAGGGCGAGATCGAGAAATGCTTTGACGTGGTGGTCGAGGCCAGTGGCGCGATCCCGGCGTTCAACACCGCGCTGAAGGCTGTCCGGCCCAAGGGGCGGGTGTCGATCCTGTCCAACATCCAACTGCGCGAGGCGCAGGTAATGCTGCATCTGGTGATGCTGAAAGAGATCGAGATCGTGGGATCGTTCCAGTTCAACCGTGAGTTCGAAGAGGCGGTGCAACTGGTGGAATCCGGGGCGGTGAATTTCGACGTGCTGACGGCGGCCACCTATCCGCTGGAACAGGCGGGCGAGGCGCTAGCAGCGATGGCGGCGGGCGGGGCCTATGGCAAGATCCTGCTTCTGGGGCCGGGGGCATGAGCGCGACCTTCGATCATATCGTCGTCGGCGGCGGCTCTGCCGGGTCGGTCGCGGCGGCGCGGCTGGTCGAGGGCGGGGCAAAGGTGCTGCTGCTGGAGGGCGGGCACCACCACCGGCATCCGCTGTTGGACATGCCGCCGGGGGTGTTCAAGCTGCTCAAGAACGGGTCCAAGTTCTTTCAGACCCATCGCAGCACGCCGCAGCCGCAGTTGGACGGGCGGCAGACGGAAATCCCGCAGGGCAACGTGCTGGGCGGCGGGTCCACCGTGAACGGGCAGGCCTATGTGCGCGGACGGCCACAGGATTACGACGCGTGGCACGCGGTGCTGCGCGGCGGCAATGACGGGGTAAGCTGGGCCTGGGAAGACGTGCTGCCGCATTTCAAGCGGCTGGAAGGCAACCGCACCTTCAACGACGATCTGCACGGCTGCGACGGGCCGCTGGTGGTGTCGGACCCCGGCCATATCGACGACATGGCGCGCTGGTTCGTGCAGGCGCTGCAGGCGCAGGGCGAACCGTTCAACCCCGATTTCAACGGGCGTAGGCAGCGCGGGGTGGGGTATTTTCAGTTCACCTACAATCAGGGGCAGCGGGTGTCGGCGGCCTATGCCTTTCTCGATCCGCTGAAGGGCAACCCGAACCTAACGATCAAGCTGCAGTCGCGCGTGCGGCGCGTGGTGATCGAAAATGGCCGCGCGGTGGGTGTCATCTGGCGCGATGCGCAGGGTGCCGAGCATGAGGCGCGTGCCAGCGGTGAGGTGCTGCTGTCGGCGGGGGCTTTTGTGACGCCGAAGCTGTTGATGCTGTCGGGGATCGGCCCGGCGGATCATCTGCGCGCGCATGGGCTGGACGTGGTCGCCGATCTGCCCGGTGTGGGCGAGAACCTGCAGGACCATCCGGATGTGTCCATCGTGGCGCGGGCGAACGGGCCCTATGGCTATTACGGGCAGGATCGCGGCTGGAACATGCTGCGCAACGGGCTGGAGTTCAAACTCTTCGGGCGCGGGCGGATCACGACAACGGGGCTGGAGGCCGCCTGTTTCGTCAACCCGACGGACCGGGACGCGCTGCCCACGCATGAGGCCTATTGCATCCCGGTGATGTACCTGAACCCCGAGCAGGCAAAGACGATCCGCGAAAGCCACGGCGTGTCGATCCAGATGGTGCTGTTGAAGCCGGACTCGCGCGGGACCGTGCGGCTGACCTCGGCCGATCCGGATGCCATGCCAGAGGTGAACCCAAACTTCCTGTCCGATCCGCGGGACATGGCCGAGATGGTCAAGGGCCTGCGCTATTTTGGTCGGACCATGCAAACCCGGCCGCTGGCCGACCGGGTGGCGGAGGTGGTCGCACCCACCGATTGGTCCGATGCCGCGCTGGAGGCGCACTGTCGCCGGGTGGTGAAGACCAATTTTCACCCCGCGGGCACCGCCAAGATGGGGGCCGAGGGCGACCCGATGGCGGTGCTGGATGCGCGGATGCGCGTGCGTGGCATCACCGGTCTGCGGGTCTGCGACATGTCGGCGGTGCCGGAAATCCCGGCCGGGAACACCAACGCGCCCGCGATGGTTCTGGGCGACCGCTGTGCCGATATGGTGCTGGGAAACCTGTAGTTTGAGCATTCCAAAGCGAGAGTATCATAAGACGAAATACGAAGTTCTCGCAGATAAACTTGACAAGTCCGCCGAATCTCTGCCGTATGGCCTAAATTTGGTACGACCAAACTGATCCGAGGACACTATGCCTGACCTGTCGCGCCTGTTGCGGGAAAAGAACATCATCTTCGTCACGCTGGCGCTGTGCCTGGTGTTCTACCTGATCAGCCCGCGCTTCCTGAGCCTTGACAACATGTCGGCCATCTCGCGCCAGATCGTGCCCATCGGGCTGATCGCGCTGGGGCAGTTCTTTGTCGTCGTTTCCGGCAACATCGACCTGTCGATGGGCATGGGATCGGTGCTGTTCGCCATCGTGCTGGGGGTGTTTTTCGGCATGACCGGGGGCGTGGCACTGGGGATCGTCGCGGTGATCGTCTGCTCGCTTGCGCTGGGGTTCTTCAACGGGGTGCTGGTGGCCAAGCTGAAGCTGCCCGCCTTCATCGTCACGCTGTCGATGCTGTTCTGCGCGCAGGGCCTGTCGGGGCTGATCATCCCGCGCGGGCAGCAGATTTTCCTGATGGGCGGCTTTTTCCGCTTTGTCGGCGCGGAAAAGTTCATGGGGCTCTACTGGTCCTTCCTGTTTCTTGTCGCGCTCTTTGTGCTGGCCTGGGTGGTCTACAACCACACCCGCTGGGGCGCGGCGGTGATCGCCGTGGGCAATTCCGAGGAAAACGCCCGACTGGCGGGCGTGAACGTGGACCGGGTCAAGATCGGGGTGTTCATGTTCTCGGCCCTGTGCAGCGGTTTTGCCGGGATCATGCTGTCGTCGCGCATGGGCTTTGTGCAGCCGGGGCTGGACGGCAACGGCCTGTTGCTGGACGGGATCGCGGCCATCATCATCGGCGGCACGCTGATCCTTGGCGGGCGCGGCACCATCGGCGGCGCGTTCTGGGGGCTGCTGTTCATCGGCATCATCAACAACGCGCTGAACCTGCTGAACGTCGAGGACGTCTGGCACCAGGTGTTCAAGGGCGCGGTGATCCTGGCCGCTTTGGGGGCCAACTGGATCCTCTGGCAGTCCCGCCAGATCGAGGCGCACTGACGCGAAACGCATTCAACAAGAAATCAACACGGAGGAGACTGACCATGAAATTCAAGACAGGACTTTTGACCGCCACGGCGCTTGCCACCCTCGGCATGCCGGTGCTTGCGGCGGATGATACGCTGGACATCGTGTTCATCAACGACGGCCACGTCGCCCCCTACCACGTCGCATGGCTGAGCGGGTTCGAGGACGCGATCAAGGCGTACGACGAGGCGTTTGACGACGTCAAGGTGACGGGCCGCTGGCTGTCGGCCGAAGGATCGCTGGAGAAGATGATCCAGCAGACCGAGGTGACGATCAACGAAAAGCCCGACGTGATGTTCGTCAACGCCATCAACGTCGACGCGTTCGAGCCGCTGGTCGCCAAGGCGCAGGAGGCGGGCATCACATGGATCGCTGTGCATTCGCCGATAGAGAGCGCTGACTACAGCTTTACCCTTGGGGACGTGGTGAACGGCACCAATCAGGGTCTGGCTATGTGCGCGCTGTCGGGCGGAGAGCCCTACAAGGTGGCGATCATGCTGGGGCAGGCGGGCAACCCGTCGGGCGAGGCGCGCCACGTGGGCATCCTGAAAGGCATCAGCGCCTGTGACAACGTCGAGGTGGTGGCCGAACAGCCCGCCGACTGGGACACGGTCAAGGCGCAGTCCATCGCCGAAAACTGGCTGACCCAGTTCGAGGATCTGGACGCCATTTCCGGCGTGACGGATGCCTATATGTATCCGTCGATCGCCATCGCCATGAACGGCGGCAAGGAGCTGGATTTCTTCGGCTATGACGGCGACATTCCGATCCTGCAGCAGATGCAGGCCGGCAGCGTCAAGGCGGACATCCTGCTGTCGGGCACGCGCGAGGGGTGGAACTTTGTCCAGATGGCGTATCGCATCCACAAGGGTGAGACGCCGGACAAGGTCTATGACTTCTTCACCCCGCTGGTGATGACCGAAGAGAACCACCAAAAGGCGCTGGCCAACGGGTTCCCCGAGGACGTGCAGGTCTATTACGTCGATCAGGCGCTGGACGTGGCCGCCAAGGGTTATCTCGAATTTGGCCCCGACTCGGTCAAGTAAGGCAGGCGGGCGGCGGGTTTTGCACCGCCGCCCCATTTTTCTGGAAAGACAGTCATGACCACCACCACAGCCGCAGCGCCCGCGCGCCCGCGCAGGGCGATGGACAGCCTGACCCAGCGTTACCTTGTGCTGGTCGCGTTGATCGTGATCGCCTCTGTCGGGTTCAGCCTTGCCAACGACAACTTCTATTCGCTTGCCAATATCGGCATCCTGCTGCGGTCCATCGCGGTGCTGTTCCTTGTGTCGATGGGCATGACCTTCATCATGCTGACCGGCGGTATCGACCTCAGCGTGGGGTCCAACGTCGCCTTTTCCGGCGGGGTGGGGGTGATCACCCTGACCGCCACCGGTAGCGCGCCCTTGGGCTTTGTCGCGGCCATCGTGGCGGGCATGATGATCGGCGCGGTGAATGGCGTGTTCATTGGGCGGCTGAGGCTGTCGGCCTTCATGGTGTCGCTGGCGACCTTCGCGCTGGCGCGGGGTCTGGCGCTGGTGATCTATGACGCGGATTCGATCAACGTGTCGAACGCCACCTTCCTGTGGCTGGGCGGGCAAAGCTGGGGCACGATCCCGGTGGTCATTCCCTTTGTGGCGCTGGTCTTTGTGGCGCTGTCACTGGTGCTGTACCGGTCGACATTCGGGCGCGATGTCTATGCGGCGGGGTCGAACATCAACACCGCCTTCGTGCTGGGCCGCCGCCCGGAGCGCACGCTGGTCTGGGTCTACGTGTTGTCGGGCGCGCTGGCCGGTCTGTCGGCGATCATCACGGTGGGGCGCGTGTCCTCGGGCCAGCCGTGGACGGGGCTCTATCTGGAATTCGACGCCATCACGGCGGTGATCCTTGGCGGCACCTCGCTGTTCGGCGGGCGCGGGCGTCTGCTGGGCACGATCCTTGGCGTGCTGCTCTATGGGATCATCATCAACGGGCTCGTCCTGACAGGCACCAACCCCTATCTGCAGAGCCTCATCAAGGGGCTGATCCTCTTGGGGGTCGTGCTGCTGGATACCCTCGTACAGCGGAGGCAGGCGCAATGACCGGACGGCTGGATATGCTGGGCATCGGCAAGAGTTTCTTTGCCACCCGCGCGCTGGACACTGTGGATTTCTCCTGCATCGCCGGTGAGATGCACGCGCTGGTGGGCCTGAACGGCGCGGGCAAGTCGACGCTGATGAAGATCCTTGGCGGGGTCTATCAACGGGATGAGGGCGAAATCCGCATAGACGGGCAGGCGGTCGAGATTGCCGCCCCCGCCGATGCCGGGCGGCACGGGATCGCCATGATCCACCAGGAACTGTCTCTGATTGGCGAATTGACCGTCGCGGGCAACATCTTCCTGGGCAAGGAGATCCGCCACACCGGCACGCCCTTTCTGAACAAACGCGAAATGGCGGCTCAGGTGCGGGCGCAGCTGGACCGTTTCGGGCTGAAGCTGGACCCGAACAGGCCGGTGCGTGAGCTGAATTCCGGTGAGAAACAGATCGTCGAGATCATCCGCGCGCTGATGTCCGACGCCTGGCTGATTGTGATGGACGAACCGACCTCTGCCCTCTCTGAGGAGGACAAGGAGATGCTGTTCGAGTTCATCCGCCGGATGAAGGCAGAGGGCATCGCGATCATCTACATCTCGCACCACATGCCGGAGATTTTTGGCATCGCCGAGCAGGTGACGGTGATGCGTGACGGGGTGATCGTGCTGTCCGAACGCATCCCCGACACCACCGAGGATGAGGTCATCAAGTCGATGACCGGGGCAGAGCTGGACCAGTTCGTGAAGCCGCATAAGCAGATCACCGGCAAGGTGGTGCTGTCGGTCGACGGGCTGACCAGCCCCGGCAATTACCAGGATGTGACGCTGGACGTGCATGAGGGTGAGATCGTCGTGCTGACCGGGCTGCGCGGCTGCGGCGCGCCGGAACTGGCCAAGGCGATCTTTGGTCTGGATGCGGCGTACGAAGGGCAGGTGCGGTACCTGGACCGCGTGCTGAAGCCGGGGCGCGGGCCTGCGGTGGCGGTGCGTGAGGGTATGGGCCTTGTGACCGAGAACCGCGACAAGAACGGCATCCTGCCGCCGCTGTCGGTGCGGGATAACATCGCCCTGCCGTTCCTTGAGAAATCGGTGAAGGGCGGGCTGATCGACGGCGCGCGGGTGGACGGGATCGTCGCCAAGGCGATCCGCGACACCTCGACCAAGACCTCCTCACCGGATCAGGAAATCCGGTTCCTTTCGGGCGGCAACAAGCAAAAGATCTGTTTCTCGCGCTGGCTGGACGAAGATCTGAAGTTGTTGATCCTGCTGGAGCCGACGCGCGGCATCGACGTGCACGCCAAGGCCGACATCTATCGCATCATCGAGGATCTGGCCGAACGCGGCGTCGGCATCCTGATCCTGTCCTATGAAATCGACGAGGTGCTGATGCTGGGCGACCGGGTGCTGACCCTGTTCGAGGGGCGCCGGGTGCAGGAATACGCCTATCCGCATTTCGACAAGGACCGGATGCTGGCAGACATGGCCGGGGCCGGTCACGCGACCTGAAGGAAATCCCATGTTCTACAAGTGCTTCATCGACAACGAATGGGTCGAGGCGTCGAATGGCGCGCGGCTGGAGGTAACCAACCCCGCCACCGGTGAGGTCTGGGCCGAGGTGCCCGCCTGCACCGGGGCCGAGGTCGAGCGCGCTTTGGAGTCCTCTCAGCGGGCGCAGAAGGCGTGGATGATGCTGCCGCCCGTGGAGCGCGCCGCGTACCTTTATCGCATCGCCGAGGGGATCGAGCGTGAGCGCGATCTGTTCGAGGACTTGCTGGTCAAGGAGCAGGGCAAGCCCCGCGCCGAAGCCGCCGGAGAGGTCACCGATACCATCCGCTACATGACCTATTCGGCCGAGGCCGCGCGGCGGCTGCGCGGCGATATCCTGCCGTCGGACAACCCGCGCGAACAGCTGTTCATCTACAAGGTGCCCTATGGGGTGACGCTGGGCCTGTGCGCTTACAACTATCCGCTGGCGCTGATCGGGCGAAAGGTGGCCCCGGCGCTTGTCACCGGAAACACCATGATCATAAAGCCGCATGAGGCGACGCCGGTCACGGCGTCGGTTTTCTGCCGCATCGTTGAGGAGGCGGGCGTCCCTGCGGGCGTCATCAACATGGTGACGGGCACCGGGGCAGAGGTGGGCGCGCCGCTGGTCGAAAGCCCCGTCGTGCGGATGATCACCCTGACCGGATCAATCCGGGCGGGGCAGGCGATCGCCCGCGCCTCGGCGCAGAACATCACGGCGCTGTCGCTGGAACTGGGCGGGTCGGCGCCCTTCATCGTGCTGAAGGACGCCGATCTGGACAAGGCGGCGGCGGCCTGTGCCACGGCGCGGTTCGCCAATGCCGGGCAGGTTTGCATCTGCTCAGAGTCGGTGCTGGTCGAAGAGGCGGTTGCCGATGCCTTTACCGAAAAGCTGTTGGACCACGCGGCCAAGGTGCAGGTCGGCGATCCGGCGATCAATGGCGGCATGGGGCCGATCACCACCGCCGATGCGCTGGCGCGGGTGGAGCGGATCGTGGCCGAGTCCGTCGCGGGCGGCGCGACCGTGGCGCTGGGTGGTAAGCGGCCCGAGGGGATGAGTGGCGGCAACTGGTATGAACCCACGGTGCTGACCGGGGCCACGCCCGACACGGCCGCCGTGCGCGAAGAGTTATTCGGCCCGGTGCTGCCGGTGGTGCGGGTGAAGGACTACGAAGAGGCGCTGAGCATCGCCAACGCCCGCCCGGACGGGTTGTCCGCCTACCTGTGGACGCAAAACCCCAGCGTCTACATGGACGCGATCCAGCGGCTGGAAACCGGGACGATCTTTTTGAATTCAGGGATTACCGGGCTGGTGCAGGGCTATCACAACGGGCACAAGCTGTCCGGCCTTGGCGGTGAGGACGGCATGCACGGGATCGAGGGCTATCTGCAAAAGCGGACGGTGTATCAGGCGTTCTGAGGGGTCAGACGTCGCCAAAGGTTTCGCGCACCTGCGCCCAGGCCGTGGCCAGGTGATCGCGCAACCGGGCCTCTGCCGCATCGGGGTCGCGCATCAGGATGGCGTCATAGATCGCCCGGTGCGCGTCCAGGTTGGTGCGGTTGCGTTCGGGCAGGCGGGGCATCCGCGACCATTGCGGCGCCAGCCAGGTGGTATAGGCGCGGTGGATCGCGGGCAGGACGGGGTTTTGCGGGATCTGGTAGAGCACGCCGTGAAAGGCGTTGTCGGTGCGATAGAATTCCTCACTATCAAGGATCGCGGCGCCATTCGCCTCCAGCGCTGTTTTTAGTGCGGCGATGTCGTCCTTGGTGGCCTGCTGCGCGGCTTGCCGGACCAACGCGGCCTCGACCATGATGCGGGTGTCAAAGAGGTTCTTGACGCCGCCGGGTTCGCCCAGCAGGTGACTGACGATGCTGCCCACCGCATCAATCGCGGCGTCAAAGCCGGGCTTGCGCACCACAGGGCGGTGGCGCGGCAGCGCCTCGATCAGCCCGCGCGACGACAGGGTGCGGACCGCCTCTCGCACCACGGTGCGCGAGATGGCGTATTCCTCCATCAGGTCGCGTTCGGGGGGCAGCGGTTGCCCATCGGCCAGTGCGCCGGACCGGATGCGTTCGGCGATGCTGCGCACAACCTGATCGGCGGCCCGCCCGGATTCGTCCTGTGGTGCCATGGCGTGTGGTCCTGTGCTTTCTATGGAAACCGGCTTGGCTAAATGGACCAGCTTCGGCGCAGAAGTCAAATTCTTCCATTTTGGTACGACTAAAACGGAGAAATCTCTGGTTGCCTGTTGACATTTTGACCACGAAGGGCACAGATACGGCGCACTTGGTACGATCAAAAATCCTAAAGGCCATCGACATGACAACCGCTCCATCCGCCACCCGCATTGCGCGCGTCACTGTCCGCCTGTTCGACGTGCCGTTGGCCGAGGTGCTGAGTGATGCCAAGCACGGCGATCATACCCATTTCGAGCTGATCACCGCCACCGTCACGCTGGCGGACGGCAGCGAAGGGACCGGGTATACCTATACCGGCGGCAAGGGTGGGCGGGCCATTGCGGCGATGATCGAGCATGACCTTGCGCCGTTTCTGGTCGGCAAAGAGGCGGGCGATGTCGAGGCGCTGTATGACGCGATGCAGTGGCATGTGCATTATGTGGCGCGCGGCGGCGTGGCGTCGTTCGCGATCTCGGCGGTGGATATCGCGCTGTGGGATCTGCGCGGCAAACGCACCGGCCAGCCGCTGTGGCAGATGGCCGGCGGCGCGGGCAACCGCTGTCACGCCTATGCGGGCGGGATCGACCTGAACTTTCCACTGCCAAAGCTGCTGGACAGCATCCGCGGCTATCTGGATCGCGGGTTCAACGCGGTGAAGATCAAGGTGGGACAGCCGACACTGGCCGAGGACGTGGCGCGGGTGAAAGCGGTGCGGGAACTGATCGGGCCGGACGTGACCTTTATGGTCGATGCCAATTATTCGATGAATGAGGAGCAGGCGATTGCCGCCGCCCGCGCTTTTGCCCCCTATGACCTTACATGGTTCGAGGAACCGATCATCCCCGACAATTACAAGGGTTATGGCCGTATTGCAGAGGCGACGGGGATGCCGCTGGCGATGGGGGAAAACCTGCACACGATCCATGAATTCGAATACGCGGTCGAGGACGCGCGGCTGAGTTACCTGCAGCCCGATGGCTCCAACTGTGGCGGCATCACCGGCTGGTTGCAGGTCGCCGCATTGGGCAGGCAGCACGGGATTCCGGTCTGCAGCCACGGAATGCAGGAGTTGCATGTCAGCCTTGTGTCCGGGCAGGGGCAAGGCTGGATCGAGGTGCATTCCTTTCCAATCGACACCTACACAACCCGCCCGCTGGTGGTCGAGGATCACATGGCCGTGGCGCCGGATACGCCCGGCACCGGGGTGATTTTCGACTGGGACAAATTGCAAGCAGCGCATGAGGACATGCACCGATGACCAAGATCGACGCCGCCTATTATCGCGGAAACCGCACCTTTGCCGTGGAACAGACAGAGGCCCCCGCGCCGGGACCGGGCGAGGTGCAATTGCGCATCGCCTATTGCGGCATCTGCGGCACCGACATGCATGTGTTTCACGGCAACATGGACGCCCGCGTGGGCCTGAACCGCATCGTCGGGCATGAGATGTCCGCCGTGGTCGCGGCGGTGGGGGAGGGCGTGACCAATGTCACCCCCGGCCAGAACGTGGTGGTGCGCCCGCTGGACCCCTGCGGAGACTGCCCGGCCTGCAAGCGCGGGCATTCCCACATCTGCCACAACCAGAAATTCCTGGGCCTCGATACCGATGGCGCCATGCAGGAATTGTGGAACGCGCCCGCCCATACGCTGCATGTCCTGCCCGAGGGGATGCGGCTGGACCACGCCGCGCTGATCGAACCCGTCGCCGTGGCCTGCCACGACGTGCGCATGGCCGGGGTGCAGCCGGGAGAGGACGTTGTGGTGATCGGCGGCGGCCCGATCGGTGTGCTGGTCGCCATGGTCGCGCACGAGGCGGGCGGCAATGTCGTGCTGTCCGAGGTCAATGAGACCCGGCTGGAGATTGCGCGCAAGCTGGGCTTTGACACGGTGAACCCGGCCAAGGAAGACCTGAAGGCGGTGATCGAGGCGCGCACCGGCACCAAGGGCGCCGATGTGGTGTTCGAGGTGTCAGGCTCGCAGCCCGGCGTAGATGCGATGACCGCCGTGGCCGCCACCCGGGCGCGGATCGTCATGGTGGCGATCCATGCAAAGAAACCGACCGTCGACATGTTCCAGTTCTTCTGGCGCGAGTTGAAACTGATCGGCGCCCGGGTCTATGAGCCTGAGGACTACGACAAGGCCATCGCCCTTGTGGCCGAGGGCAAGATCGCATCTGATACCGTGATCACCGATGTCAGTCCGCTGGCCGACATCCAAAAGGCGTTTGAATCGCTCGACGCCAGTCCGACAGCCCTGAAAAGCCTCATCAAGGTGGGAGAGCCATCATGACCGTCCTTTCCAGTTTCGACCTCAGCGGCAAAACCGCCCTTGTCACCGGCGCCAAGCGCGGCATCGGCCGTGGCATGGCAGAGGCGCTGGCGCAGGCGGGGGCCGATATCGTGGGTGTCAGCGCGTCGATGCGGCCGGGGTCCGAGGTGGAGCAGGCGGTGACGGCGCTGGGGCGCAAGTTCACCGCTTACCAGTGCGATTTTTCCGACCGGGCGGCGGTGACGGGGTTTGCTGCGCAGGTCGAGGCGGATGGGATCAAGCCCGATATCCTGATCAACAACGCCGGCACCATCAAGCGCAAGCCGGCGGCGGAACATCCCGACGAGTGGT
>TARA_R100000789_G_scaffold19866_2_pt1 | contig 16278 bp, 16 predicted proteins | sample TARA_R100000789 | Tara Oceans TARA_R100000789 (sample SAMEA2623403) | marine metagenome | biome: marine biome (ENVO:00000447); feature: mesopelagic zone (ENVO:00000213); material: "saline water (ENVO:00002010), including plankton (ENVO:xxxxxxxx)" | depth 450 m
GCACAGCTCATGCACCCTGCACAGCGGCAGGACAAGGTCGCGCCACAGCACCAGCGCGGGCGGCGGTGCATGGGGGCGGCGGGACAGAAGGGCGGGAGCAGAGGCCATGGTCATGTCTTGATCTATAGCATGTTCGACATTTGTTCTCAATATTTCGCGTATTGGATTTCCAACATGTGACGCGCGGGGTGATGCCCCCTTGCCATCCGGGCGGGGGGTGTCATTTTGCGGCCAAAGCAAACAAATGACGGGACGATCCCATGAAAATGAACCCGCTGGGCCGTAGCGGCCTGCAGGTGTCCGAGCTTTGTCTTGGCACCATGACCTTTGGCAACCAGACGCAGCCCGCTGAGGCGTTCCGCCAGATTGATCGCGCATTGGAGGCGGGTATCAACTTTATCGACACCGCCGAGATGTACCCGGTGAACCCTGTGCGGGCGGAAACCTTGGGTCGGACCGAGGAGATCATCGGCGACTGGAACGCGGCGTCGGGGCGGCGGGCAGAGTGGATTTTGGCCACCAAACATTCCGGCGAGGGCAGCTTTGCCCGCGATGGGGCGCCGATCTCGTCCAAGACGATCCGTGAGACGGTTGAGGCTGGGCTGAAGCGGCTCAAGACCGATTACATCGACCTCTATCAGTTCCACTGGCCGAACCGGGGCAGCTATATGTTCCGCAAGAACTGGCGCTACGATCCGGCGCAGTCGGGGTGGACGCGGGCGCAGGTGATCGCGGACATGGAGGATTGTCTGGGCGCGTTGCAGGAAGAGGTGCAGCGCGGGACGATCCGCGCCTTTGGCCTGTCGAATGAAAGCGCCTGGGGCACGCAGATGTGGCTGGAGGCGGCCGAGCGCGTGGGGGGGCCGCGGGTGGCGTCCATTCAGAATGAGTATTCGTTGCTCTGCCGCATGGCCGATACGGACCTGGCCGAGCTGATGATCTATGAGGATGTGGGCCTGCTGCCGTTCTCGCCTCTGGGGGCGGGCTTTTTGACGGGCAAGTATCAGGGGGGGGCCGTCCCCGAAGGGTCGCGGATGAGCCTGAACGAGGGCATGGGCGGGCGAAAAACCGACCGGGTTTTCGAGGCCGTGGACGCCTATCTGAAAGTGGCGCGGGATTTTGAGATTGATCCCTCGCACATGGCGCTGGCGTGGTCGGCGCGGCGGTCTTTTGTGGCCTCCTCGATCTTTGGCGCGACGACTTTTGAGCAGCTGGAGCATCTGTTGGGGGCGACGGAGGTGACGCTGTCTGAGGAGCTTTTGGCGGCGTTGGATGAGGCGCAAAAGGCGCATCCGATGCCCTATTGATCTGAGGTTTTTGAGGGCGTGTCCACGCGTGGACACGCCTGCGCCTGTGGACAATCAATGGGTTACAGAGGCGTTTTTAGATTTTGTTAGGGTTTGATGGTTTGGGGTGGGGTGTTTCAGGCCGGGGTCAGGCGTAATTTTCGGCGTATGAAGGCTTACATGTGGACGGTGCTTTGGTTGGGGCATGAAGAGGCGAAAGAGCCGGTCGTCGGAAAACTTGGGGCAGTCGTCAGCATTCGTCAGCCAGGAGACTGATTGGCATGATTCTGGGACGGGTTTGCATGGCGGCGAAACGCAGGACGCGAACTGTGCAGATCGTTGATCGCGAACGTGGTGGTGCGCCCCCAGATCGCGACACATAAAGGCCAATGTGATCAACGTTGTCGGAGCACCCATAGGCGATGTTCCCGGTTGAAGCCTCTGGGCTTATTTTTGGTGCAGCAAGTATTTGTCAGGCCACTTGTGTCTTGATAACAAGCCCGAGAGGAGAGCGTGAACAGTGTTGAACCCACCTGCGGATAAGCGGCATTTTTACGATGGCTTTTTGAGCCACGTAATGACGCTTTTCGCGCGCCGGTCGACAGTCTTTTGCACTCTTTTGTTGGCATTGACCCTGTCTGGCACCGTTCCCCAAGGCTTTATGCGGTCTGCGGCTGATAACGGCATGATGCTTGTGCTGTGTACGTCGAATGGCCCGACTGAGGTCTGGATGTCTGCCGACGGCGAGATTCATCAAACCGCCCCAATAGATCATTCACCTCCTGATCTCCCAGATTGCCTTGCGGTCACTCTATCCTTGGTGATGGTGCAGGCATGGTTTGATACACTTGTTTCTCCTGCTGAGTTTGTGCCTTTTCACGTTGCGTTGAGTGATCAACTCCGCGCGCTTGTTGTCACGCACTCACCGCTTCAACCGCGGGCACCGCCTACATTCGTCTGATTTGAGGGCGCATCGTGCTCGGCCTTGCCATCCTGATACAGCATTGTGCTGTGTCGCAGGTGCGGTCGTACGCAGGAACGCCTCGTCTATAGATACCCTTCCCATTTGGGTGGCTCCGGCTTTCCCAAGGCGCGGTCATCCGCACGGAAGACACATTCAAATCACTCGAAGACTTCTCAACTGGAGAACTCCAATGAAAATCATCACAACCGCATTTGCGGCAATCGCACTCACGTCTACAGCCGCTTTCGCTCATGTGACGTTTGTGACCCCTGAAGCGGCCCAAGGCGCAACCTATCTCGGCGTCCTGAACATCGGCCATGGATGCGAAGGTGAACCGACGCTTCGCATTCGCGTGCAAATTCCTGAAGGCGTGATCGCTGTTAAACCCGTGCCAAAAGCTGGCTGGGATTTGGAAATCGTGACAGGCGCATATGACGCAACCTACGATTACTACGGCACGCCCTTGAGCGAAGGTCCGAAAGAACTGATCTGGTCCGGTGAACTTGACGACGCGCACTTCGACCAGTTTGCATTTCGCGGCAAGCTGACTGACGCCTTGGAAGCGGGATCAACCGTCTATTTCCCCGTTATCCAAGAATGCGCTAACGGATCCCACAACTGGGTGGGCGAACCGGTCGACGGCCATGAGGGTCATGGTGGCGTTGAGCCAGCGCCGGGCTTGAAGATCACAGAACCCGATCACCACGCCCATCACTAAAATACAGCCCCGACCGGACATGTGAGGTGTTCGGTCGGGTGCAGGCCGTTTGGCATCCCTAAAACAAACGCAATCTGCCAAGCGAAGCCATTGGGGCAAATCCGAGCAGAATGGTCGAAGACGCCTCGTCTTTAATGGCGGCGTTAACTGTGCTGTGTGACTTGGCGCCCACACACAGCATCGGTCCGGTTTCCGACCGCCCCGTCGATTGCACCGGATGACGATAGCGGAGCGGCGTAGGTATCAATGGGGCTAGGCGAGCGCCTTGTCGTTCGCAACTTGGATGGTGTTCCCTACCCCCCAATCCGCGCCTCTAACGCCCGCAAATGGTCAGGCAGGGCACGGGCGGTGATGCTGGCTTCTTTGACGAGGTGGTCGAAATGCTGGGTGATGGCCTCGACCCGGTTGGTGTCGCGGAAGGCGAGGTAGTTGCGGCCAAGGTAGATGACCGCCAGCAGCGGGCCGAAGACGGTCAGCGGTGCAGAGTACAGCCGCCGCGCGTCGAACAGGTAGAACCGCAGCCGGGGGTAGAGCGACTCACAATGTCCGGCGAGGCGGGTGAGTTGTTCGCGCCGGATGTCCGCGGACAGGCCCGCGTAATAGCCGGTTCCGGCGGCGAAGGACTCGACCTCGAACAGCGGCAGGGCGATTTCATAGTCGGACTGCGAGCGGCGCATCCAGTTTAGCCGGTCCTCTGACGCGTTGATCGCCTGCTGCGTGGTCTTGCCCAGATGGGGGGCGTATTCCCAGTCAAGCAGTTCTCGCGTTTTGAGCATGTCGGGCAGGGCGGGCGGCACATAGCGGATCTTGTAGCCCTCGGCCTCACGGTGCCAGTCAAAGATTTGCTCATCGACCAGCGCGCGGGGGGCCTCGGTCAATGTCATGGAGTTGGCGAGCAGGTCCGCCGCGCTTTCGGGGCGTTCCGACAGGCCCAGCAGCCAATCGGCTGAGACGCCAAGCGCCTGCGCGCAAGCCCCGATGAGATGCGCGTTGGGCAGCCGCGCGCCACTGTCCTTGAGCAGTTGCGAAATGGTGGAGCGGTCGACGCCGACAGCGCGCGCCAAAGCGGTTTGATTCGAGCCTGCCTTGGCCATCGCCTCTGACAGGCGGGTGCGGAGCAGGGCGGCACGGGCGCGTTTGTCGAGAATATCACTCATGTGGTGATTATTGTCACGTTTGCGGAGAAATGTGAACCATACACAGAGTGCCCAACGGTGTGGGCCGGCGTTACCGTGTGGCGAGATCAGAAAAATCAGGAGGTTACATGGAAACGCGGGCGCGGACGCTGGTGAAATCCGTCCTTTGGACGTTGCTGGGGCTGGTGGTCATGATCGGGGTGGGGTTCGCCTTTACCGGGTCGTTGATGGTGGGCGGCGGCATGGCGGCGATCAACGCCGCTTTGGGGTTTGTCACCTACCTTTTGTATGAGCGCGTCTGGGCCGGCATCCGCTGGGGTCGCCATGTTTGAGCGTTTGCGTGGGCTGGAATGGCCGACGCTGGTTCTGTTGGCGCTGTGTTATGCACTGTGGGCGCTGGGGACGACGGTGGGTGCAGCGATGTGGCTGCCGTTGGGGATGGTCATGGTGGTGATCGGGGCGGCGCTGCATTCGTCGCTGACCCATGAGATGCTGCACGGCCATCCGTTCACGTCGCCTGTCTGGAACGCGGTGCTGGTGTTCCCGGCGCTGTCGCTGGTGGTGCCGTACTTGCGGTTCAAGGACACCCATATGGCGCATCACCGCGATGCGATCCTGACGGACCCTTATGACGACCCCGAGAGCAACTTTATGGACCCCAAGGTCTGGGGGCGGTTGCCGCGCTGGGGGCGGGCGCTGCTGCGGGTGAACAACACGCTGGCGGGGCGGATGCTGTTGGGGCCGTTGATCGGGACACTGGGGTTTGTGATGTGGGATGCGCGCGCTTTGCGGCGCGGGGATCGGCGTGTGGCGCTGGGGTGGCTGCTGCATGTGCCGGCGGTGGGTGTGGTGGTCTGGTGGATGGTCGCGGTTGGGCAGATGCCGGTCTGGGCGTTTCTGGTCAGCACCTATGCGGCGCTGTCGGTGCTGAAGATCCGCACCTTTCTGGAGCATCGCGCCCATGAGACGGCGCAGGCGCGGACGGTGATCATTGAGGATCGCGGGTTGCTGGCGCTGCTGTTTCTGAACAACAACTTTCACATCGTGCACCATATGCATGCGATGGTGCCGTGGTACCGGTTGCCTGCGCTGTACCGGGAGAACCGGGATCGCTATCTGAGCCGGAACGGGGGCTATCGCTATGCGACGTACGGCGAGGTGTTCCGGCGGTATTTCTGGCGTGCCAAGGACCCGGTGCCGCATCCGCTGTACCCGGAGAGTTGATTGGGTCGCACGCAGGGCTTGATGCGGGGCGGGGTTTGAGGGGATTTGCCGTATTGGTTTTGATCTAACTGGGAGCGGCGACTTGCAACTGGGTTGCGGGTGCCCCTAATGGCCGCATGGATTTATGGATTATTGCCACCCTGTCTGCCGCCACCTTTCAGACGGTGCGATTCATGCTGCACAAGGTCTTGGCGGGCGGCGCGCTGAGCGCCACGGGCAGCACCTTTGCGCGGTTTGCCTATGCGATGCCAGCGGCGGCAGTGGTTCTGGCGGGCTATCTGTGGGCCACGGGCACAGAACTGCCCGTGCCGGGGGCGAATTTCCTGGGCTGGGCGGTGATCGGCGGGTTGGGACAGATCCTTGCCACGGTCCTTGTCGTGCTGTGTTTCCGCGAGCGGAACTTTGCGGTGGGAATCACATTCAAGAAAACCGAGGTGATCCTGACCGCGCTCATGGGGCTGGTGGTGCTGGGAGAGGTGATCTCTGCCGCCGGGTGGCTGGCGATCGGCATTGGGTTGGTGGGCGTGCTGATGTTGTCGCGCACCCCGGATGCGGTGGGTCTGCTGCGCGGGATGACGAGCAAGGCGGTGATCCTTGGCGTCGGGTCGGGGGTGTTCTTTGCCATTGCGGGGATCGGCTATCGCGCCACGACGCTGGCGGTGCCCAGCGATGATCCGGTGTTGCGGGCGGCGGTGTCGCTGGTCTGCGTGACATTGTTGCAGGCGCTGAGCATGGCAGTCTGGCTGCGCTGGCGCGAGCCGGGGCAGTTGACTGCGGTCTGGGACGCGCGGGGCAAGGCGATCTGGCTGGGTCTGACCTCTATGGCGGGGTCGCTGAGTTGGTTCACGGCGTTCACCTTGCAGACGGCGGCCTATGTCTATGCGCTGGGGCAGGTCGAGCTGATCCTGTCGCTGGCGGCCTCTGTGCTGTTTTTCCGCGAAAAGGTAACGGCGCGCGAATTGGCCGGGATCGCCGTGCTTACGGTGTCGATTGTGGTGCTGGTTCTGGTCCTGTGACCACATGCAGCGGCGCGGGCGACAGGGCGTCGCGCAGGACCAGCGTTACGGTGGCAAAGCTGACATAGAGTAGCAGGTACCACGACCCCATCTTGGACAGGTGCACAAGGTCGAGCGTGCTTTGCCCGTTGTACAGCCATGTGCCGGTGTTGGTGCCGACGTTCTCGGCGATCCACAGAAAGATCGAGGTCAGGAAAGCGGCGAGCGGCAGCGGCATCCAGCGGCGCGTGCGGTTGATGGTGAACCAGACGCGGGTGCGCGCAAACAGCAGCACGCTGGCGGCCATCAGCACATAGCGGGCGTCCGGTAGGTAGTGGTGGGCAAAGAAGTTCACGTAAATCGCCACCGCCAGCGCCACACTTGTCCAGAACGGCGGGTAGGGGGCGAATTTCATGTCAAAAATGCGTATGACGCGGGCCATGTAGCTGCCGACAGCGGCATACATAAATCCTGAGAACAGTGGTACGCCGTAGAATTTCAATAGCGCGGGTTCAGGGTAGGCCCAGCTGCCCGCGTTGACCTTGAACAGTTCCATCGCGGTGCCGGTCAGGTGGAACAGCAGGATGACCTTGGCCTCTTGCAGGGTTTCCAGTTTGAAGATCAGAAAGCCGATCTGGATGGAGAGCGCGTAGAGGAACAGCAGGTCATAGCGGTGCAGGGGGGCGTCGTCTGGCCAAAAGCGGTCCGTCACCAGCAGGCCGCCCAGCATCAGAAAGCCGAACAGGCAGGCCCAGCCCTGTTTGAGGATGAACATGAGCAGGTCGGCCAGACCTGTGGGGAGATGCGCGCGGGTGAAATCTCCCAGGGCGCGTTCGATGCGGCGTGTTGTTGTCATGCGGGCCTTGATACGGGGCGGCGTGGTGTGCGCCAGTCAGGGATGCCTGACCTTTGGGCCAGCGCGAGATGAAAGGGAAGAGGGGGCGTCATGCCAGAGGCATGCTTTCAGCATGACCCCCGTCTCCCTGCGGTCGACTCCCCCGGGATATTTTAGGACAGAAGAAGCCGGGGGGGCTGGGGCGCGTTCAGCCCGTGCGAGCCCCGGAATAGTCCTCATCCGACACCTTTTCCAACCAATCCGCTGCGCTGCCGTCCTGTGCCTCTTGAATGGCGAGATGCGACATGGCCACGTCCGGGGCGGCACCGTGCCAATGTTTTTCGCCGGGCGCGAACCAGGCAGTATCGCCGGGGCGCAGTTCCTGCACCGGTTCGCCGTCTTTCTGGGCAAGGCACAGGCCCGACAGGATGTGGATCGTCTGGCCAAGGGGGTGGGTGTGCCACGCCGTGCGCGCGCCGGGTTCGAACGTGACGATCAGGGCGTTGACGCGGGACGGCTCTGGCGGGGCGATGACGGGATCAATGCGCACGGTGCCGGTGAAGTAATCCGGATTTGGCGTGACGCTGGGGCGGGAGCCTGCGCGGTGGATCAACATGGAGGAACCTTTGTGGTGAGGAGTGTTGGCGGTCAGTCTAGCGGAAGCGCGCGCTTGTGTAAGACGAGAGTGACGGCTAGCGTTTGAACTGTGTTCATGGAGGATGTGTCATGGCAAGCAAGGTGGCGGTACGCAAGGCTGCGCTGCGCGAGAAGCTGGTGTCTTTGGCTGAGGCGCGGATTTCCTCTGGTGGGTTACGGGCGCTCAAGGCGCGGGATCTGGCCAAGGATGCGGGATGCGCCGTTGGGGCGATCTATACCCATTTCGAGGATCTTGACGCGCTGGCGCTGGAGGTCAACGGGCGCACCTTTGTGCGGTTGGGGGCGGCGGTGTCGGCGGCGGTTGACGGGCATGAGGGCAGTCCGCATGAGCGCCTGATTGCCATGTCACTGGCCTATTTGCATTTTGCCGCCGATCAGCCACGGCTGTGGCGGGCGTTGTTCAGTGCCGATGTGTCGTCCGATGGTCCGGTGCCGCAATGGTATGTGGATGCCTTGGGCGGGTTGTTCGAACACATTGCCGAACCTGTGGCCGAGTTGTTCCCCGGTTTTGATGCGCGTGAGTTGGATCTGATGGTGCGGGCGTTGTTCTCATCCGTGCATGGGATCGTTCTGTTGGGTCTGGAAAAGCGGATTTCGGCGGTACCGATAGATGGGATAGAGCGCATGATCGCCCAGTTGCTGGTTCAGGTCGGGAATACCTGACTTTTGTGAACGATGTTCAAGAAAAATATTGAACGACGTTCATTTATTCGCTATCTCGTTTTGTGAACGATGTTCATGAAACGGAGAGCGACATGTTCGAGACCTTCAGAACCCTTGTGGCGGGGGCCAATGCCCGGGCCGAGGAGCAGGTACGGGACCGCTATTGCATAGAGTTGATTGACCAGAAAATCCGTGAGGCCGACGCTTCTTTGAAGTCAGCGAAATACGGATTGGCCAGCCTGATCCAGCGTGAGCGGGCTGAGACCCGGCAAGTGGCCACGCTGGACGCGCGGGTTGCGGACCTGATGTCCCGCGCCAAGGCGGCGCTGGAGGCGGGGCGCGAGGATCTGGCGGCTGAGGCGGCGCAGGCCGTGGCCGACATGGAGAACGAACTGGAGGTGCGGCGCGGAACCGTTGCGCGGTTGGAAACCCGCATCCTGCAGTTGCGCCAGTCCGTTGAGGCCGCAAACAGGCGGTTGATCGACCTCAAGCAGGGGGCGGTGGCCGCACGGGCGGCGAAACGTGAGGCCGACATCCAGAAACGGTTGGGCGCGCATGTGGCCCGTGACACGGCCTTTGATGAGGCCGAGGCGCTGATCCAGCGGGTGTTGAACCGGGACGACCCGTTCGAGCAGAGCCAGATCCTGCGGGAGATCGACAGTGGCCTGAACCGGGGCGACATGGCCGACCGTATGGCCGAGGCCGGGTTTGGCCCCGCCAGCAAAAGCACAGCCGCGGACGTTTTGAGCCGCCTGAAGACACAAAACTGATCTCATACACAGATACCTGAAAGGACTATTCTCATGGACCGCAACGAAAACAGCTTGATCCTGTTCATCAACTTTGCCGGTGTGGCGTTGGCTTATGGCCTGCTGGGCATTTCGCTTTGGCTGAGCACGGAAGTTCCGCTGTCGACCAAGGGGTTTTGGGCGATGGGGGTGTTCATGTTGACCATCAGCCTGATCAACGTGGTGAAGTATCGCTTTGATTTCCGCATGTCCGAGGACCGTTTGCGCCGGATTGAGGATGTTCGGAACGAAAAGATGCTGGAAGATGCGTTGAAAGACGACGTTTGAGGCCGCTCGAATAGAAAAACCGCCGTGGACGTGTCCACGGCGGTTTCATTGATTCAGCAGGGTGGCGGGGCGAACCCCGCCCTGCGCCAGTTTAGAGGTCGGTGTAGATCGGGAAGCGGGCGCAGAGGGCTGCGACCTCTGCCTTGACCTTGGCTTCGACCTCGGCGTTGCCGTCTTCGCCATTGGCGGCCAGTCCGTCGACGACCTCGATGATCCAGTCGGCGATCTGGCGGAACTCTGCCTCACCGAAACCGCGGGTGGTGCCCGCGGGCGAACCCAAGCGGATGCCGCTGGTCACAGTCGGCTTTTCGGGGTCAAACGGCACGCCGTTCTTGTTGCAGGTGATATGGGCGCGGCCCAGTGCCTTTTCGGTGGCGTTGCCCTTGACGTTCTTGGGGCGCAGATCGACCAGCACCACATGGGTGTCGGTGCCGTGGGTCACGGTGTCCAGCCCGCCTTTGATCAGTTGATCGGACAGGGCCTGTGCGTTCTTGATCACCTGTTGCTGGTAGGTCTTGAACTCGGGGCGCAGTGCCTCGCCAAAGGCCACGGCCTTGGCGGCGATGACGTGCATCAAGGGGCCGCCCTGAATGCCGGGGAAGATGGCGGAGTTGAACTTTTTCGCCAGTGCCTCGTCATTGGTCAGGATCATGCCGCCGCGCGGACCGCGCAGGGTCTTGTGGGTGGTTGTCGTCGCCACATGCGCGTGCGGGAAGGGCGAGGGGTGTTCACCCGCTGCGACCAGACCGGCAAAGTGGGCCATGTCGACGTGCAGATACGCGCCAACCATGTCGGCAATCTCACGCATCTTGGCAAAGTCGATCTGGCGCGGAATGGCAGAGCCGCCGGCGATGATCAGTTTGGGCAGGTGTTCTTTGGCCAGCGCCTCGACCTGATCGTAGTCCAATTGGTTGTCCTGCTGGCGCACGCCGTATTGGATGGCGTTGAACCATTTGCCGGACTGGTTCGGCTTGGCGCCGTGGGTCAGGTGACCGCCTGCATCCAGTGACATGCCCAGAATGGTGTCGCCCGGCTTGATCAGCGCGGTGAACACGCCTTGGTTGGCTTGCGAGCCCGAGTTCGGCTGCACGTTGGCGAAGTCACAGCCAAACAGTTGTTTGGCGCGCTCAATCGCAAGGTTTTCGGCCACGTCGACGTAGTCACAGCCACCGTAATACCGCCGACCGGGATAGCCTTCGGCGTATTTGTTGGTCATGACAGAGCCTTGCGCCTCCATCACGGCCTTGGAAACGATGTTTTCCGAGGCGATCAACTCTATCTCGTCGCGCTGGCGGCCGAGTTCGCCGGTGATCGAGGCATAGAGTTCGGGGTCGCGGGAGGAGAGCGACTCGGTAAAGAAACCGGTGTCGCGGTGAGGGGCGTTCATGGCGCTGCTCCTTGTGGAATCCTAATGGCGCGTTTCGTATCGGAAACGCTGCTGGCTTCAAAGAACCTAAAGCGACGCAGTGGAATATTCCAGCGCCACCGACGGTCGAACACTGGTCCTGCCGGGGAACATGTGCTTCCATCCGCTCGGAATGCAGACGACAGGAAACCCCCGATGACATTACGGATCGCCTTTTGCGCCTCTCGCGCGCCGATTGCACAGGCGGCACTGGCCGGTTTGTCCCGGCGCTATGGCGATCATGCCGAGCAGGGGGCAGAGGTGATTGTGGCGCTGGGCGGCGACGGGTTCATGTTGCACACGCTGCACCGGACGCAGGCGCTGGAGGTGCCGGTTTATGGCATGAACCGGGGCACGGTCGGGTTCCTGATGAACGAATATTCGGAACACGGGTTGGTCGAGCGGTTGCAAGCGGCGGAAGAGGCGGTGATCAACCCGCTGATGATGCGCGCCACCTGTGTGGATGGGCATGATCATCATGCGCTGGCGATCAACGAAGTGTCTTTGCACCGGTCGGGATCACAGGCCGCGCGGCTGCGGATCAGCGTCGATGGGCAGGTGCGCATGGCGGAACTGGTCTGTGACGGGGCGCTGGTGTCGACGCCTGCCGGGTCCACCGCCTATAATTATTCCGCGCATGGCCCGATCCTGCCGATTGGCGCGGATGCGCTGGCGCTGACCCCGGTTGCGGCTTTTCGCCCGCGTCGTTGGCGCGGGGCTTTGTTGCCGAAATCGGCGGAGGTGACGTTTGAGGTGCTGGAGCCGGAAAAGCGCCCCGTTATGGCCGAGGCAGATGGTGAGGCGGTGCGCGACGTTCTGCGGGTGCATATCCGGTCCGAACCGGACGTGGCGCATCATGTCTTGTTTGACCCCGGTCACGGGCTGGAGGAACGTCTGATCCGCGAACAGTTCGTATGAGGTCCATTTGCGATGACTTGGTCGGGTTTGTTGCTTCTCGGCACGGCGGAATTGATTTTGCTACGCTCATTGATCGGATCGGCTTGGGCTTTCTTTGCCGATCGCAAGCGTCGTCGTTTCTGGCGTGCGCAGAGAGAGGCAGACCGTCTGCAACGGCGGGTCGGCCTGTCCAGCCCGCGTGATCGGCACAGGTGAGGCTTTGGGATAGGTCTGCGCGCGGCCTTTTCATTGCCCGACTCGCTGGGATGCGCCACGCTGAGATCAAGCGACATTGGGGAGGTTTTCATGTCCAGATTTACTGCTCTGCCTGTCACGGCGGGGGTTATTGCATTGACGGCGGGTGCGGCATGGGCCGACTGCGCCGACGACGCGGCCATTGCGGCCTATGTGGCCGATTATCTGGCCAAGATACCGGCTGCCGCATTGGTCCCGGACGGAAACATGGAGGATGCGCGCTGCACACAGGACAAGCTGGTGGCCGCATTGGTCCCGCATCTTGGTCCGGTGATCGGGTACAAGGCCGGGCTGACAAGCAAACCCGCGCAAGAGCGTTTTGGCGCGGCAGAGCCGGTGGCAGGCGTGTTGTACCAAAACATGATGCTGGAAGACGGGGCCGAGGTGTCGGCAACCTTTGGCGCGCGGTCGCTGTTTGAGGCGGATCTGATTCTGGTGGTGGGCGATGCGGCGATCAACGATGCCACCACGCTGGAAGAGGCCATCGCCCATATCTCGGCGGTGCATCCATTTATTGAACTGCCTGATCTTGCCTACGCCGAGGGGCAGCCGATCAGTGCGGTGACGCTGACGGCAAACGGTGTTGCGGCGCGTCTGGGGGTGTTGGGCGCGCCATTGCCGGTTGAGGATGGCGCGGTGATGCTGGCCGCGCTGGCGGACATGACGGTCACGGTGCGCGACGCAGAGGGCGAGGTTCTGTCACAGGCGCCGGGGGCGGCGGTACTGGGCAACCCGGTCAACGCGGCGCTGTGGCTGATGTCCAAGGGCTATGAGTTCAAGGCGGGGGATCTGATCTCTGTCGGGTCCATCGGGCCGCTGCTGGCCCCGCCGCAGGCCAACGGAGCGGCCAGCGTGACCTATGACGGATTGCCGGGCAATCCGGTGATTTCCGTCACGTTTACGGATTAATGTGATTGTCGGGGCCTGATGCGACGGGCCCCGACTCGCTCTGCTACTGCTGCGGTTTCAGCTCGAACCCGTCGAGCTCATAGATCCGGTCACAGGCGACGGTGTCGTCCCCGCCACACCGAGGGCCGTTGAGGCTGAGCGTCAGAACGCCGGGTTGTTCGGTCAGGGTGGCGTCCTGGATCGCATCCAGAAAGACCCGGCGATAGCGACCGTCGTCCAGGCCCAGCCAGAACGAGGTCAGGCAACCCGCCGCTCCGCACACCATGTCCGGTGTGCTGTCGCAGACCATCGCGCCGTGGTTCACCCGCAGGTCCATCGGTGGTTTGCCGTCGATGTCGATGGCAACGTCGAAATCCTCGCCCACGGACAACTGGCCGTCCAGCACTGTGCAGGCCTCACGCATGTCGCCAAGGATCTTGGTGGCCGGATCGGGCAGTGTCCGCCGCTCCATCTCGCGGGCGGCGAAATCCGGTTGAGGGCAGACCTGTTCCACAGCTGTGATCGCGTTCCGACTGCCGATCAGGGTAAAGTTATGCACTTCGGGCGCGGCATCGCCGCTGTACCAGACGTGCAGTTGCGCCCGAATGCCCGCCTTGAGCCGCTGAATGCCGCGCAGGTGTGTTTCTTCCAGCGGGGCGTGAAAGCTTTCCAACCCGGACTGGCTGAAATCCAGTGATCCGGCCAGTTGTGAGCCGACAAACAGCAACGTGTCCAGTTGCGCCGCCGCAACCATCCCCGCCATGTTCCGCGAGGTCAGGCGAAAGGCCAGCGGATCTCCTGTGGTGCAGCCCAGTTCAAGGCACAGCACCTCATCCGTTCCATTGCAGACGCGGGCGGTATGAACTGTCGCCTCTTCGCCACCGATAAATTCCCAATCCGCGCGGGCGGCGCCGCTCCAGACGCAGGCGGCCAGTATGGCCAGGATCAGCGTCTTGAAGGCATTGCTTTGCATAGGGAATCTCCTTTGGACCGTTCGGGGGATGAGTCCATGTCGTCAGCACAAGGTCAACCCGTGCAACCGTTCACATCTGCGCAAATGGGCTGATGATACCGGCGCGATGCATCTTTTGTCCGGCGACACCAAGGGGTTTTCAATTTTGCAAATAGTCCTGAGCATCAAAGAATACAGCAAGAATTCGAGGGGTTTGCAAATCTTTGCAGGCGGATTTCGCAAATGTTCTGCGGTATTCTGTCCTGACCATCGGTAACAGACTTGCCTGCCTGCCAAGCCAGCGCCTAAGCCGATTGTCAGGGAAAAGGAGGCTCTCCATGGGGTATCAAGACGTTTATGACAGCTGCCAGTCCGATCCAGAAGGGTTCTGGATGAAAGCTGCCGAGGCTATCGATTGGGACCGGAAGCCTTCGAAAGCGCTCTTCGACAAGGGCGACCAGATGTACGAATGGTTTGCCGACGGCATGGTCAACACTTGCTGGAACGCCGTTGATCGCCATGTAGAGCGGGGCCGGGGTGAGCAGACGGCGATCATCTACGACAGCCCGATCACCCATACCAAGCGTGAGATTTCCTTTGTCGAGCTGCGCAACCGCGTTGCCAATCTGGCCGGCGCCCTGCGCGCCAAAGGCATCGAAAAGGGCGACCGCGTCATCATCTACATGCCGATGATCCCCGAGGCGCTGGAGGCGATGCTGGCCTGCGCGCGGTTGGGCGCGATCCATTCGGTTGTGTTTGGCGGCTTTGCCTCGACGGAACTGGCGGTGCGGATCGATGACGCCAAACCCAAGGCGATCATCGCGGCCTCCTGCGGGATGGAGCCGGGCCGCGTCATCCATTACAAGCCGCTGCTGGACGGCGCGATTGATTTGGCCACGCACAAGCCCGACTTTTGCGTGATCTTCCAGCGCGAGCAGGAAGTGGCCAAGCTGATCGAGGGGCGCGACTATAACTGGCACGGGTTCCAGTACGGGGTAGAGCCTGCCGATTGTGTCCCGGTTGAGGGCAACCACCCGGCTTATATTCTGTATACCTCAGGCACCACCGGCCAGCCCAAAGGCGTGGTGCGCCACACCGGCGGCCATCTGGTGGCGCTGAACTGGAGCATGAAGAACCTCTACAATGTCGATCCGGGTGATGTGTTCTGGGCGGCGTCGGATGTGGGTTGGGTCGTGGGGCATAGCTATATCACCTACGGACCGCTGGTGCATGGCAACACCACCATCGTGTTTGAGGGCAAGCCGGTGGGTACGCCTGACGCGGGCACCTTTTGGCGGGTCATCCAGGAACATAAGGTGAAGTCGTTCTTCACCGCCCCAACCGCCTTTCGGGCTGTCAAACGCGAAGACCCCAAAGGCGAGTTCGTCGGGAAATACGACCTTAGCGGGCTGCGGGCGGTTTATCTGGCGGGTGAGCGGGCGGACCCTGATACCATCACCTGGGCGCAAGACATGCTGAAGGTGCCGGTGATCGACCACTGGTGGCAGACAGAGACCGGCTGGTGCATCGCGGGCAACCCGCTGGGCATCGAGGAGATGCCGACCAAACTGGGCAGCCCGGCCAAGCCGATGCCGGGCTATGACGTGCAGATTTTGGATGAGGCGGGCCACCCGGTTGGTCCCGACACTCTGGGCGCTATCGCGATCAAGCTGCCGCTGCCGCCGGGGACGTTGCCGACGCTATGGAATGCCGAGGATCGCTTTCGCAAATCCTACCTCAATACCTTCCCCGGCTATTATGAGACCGGCGATGCGGGGATGAAGGATGAAGAGGGCTATCTGTACATCATGGCGCGCACCGATGATGTGATCAACGTCGCGGGGCATCGCCTGTCGACGGGGGGGATGGAAGAGGTTTTGGCCGGTCATCCGGACGTGGCCGAATGTGCGGTGATTGGCGTGACGGACCAGTTGAAGGGACAGCTGCCGATGGGATTTCTGTGCCTGAATGCGGGCACGAACCGGACCCATGATGAGATCGTCAAGGAATGCGTCAAGCTGGTGCGGGAGAAAATCGGGCCGGTGGCGGCGTTCAAGCTGGCCTGCGTGGTGGATCGTCTGCCGAAGACTCGGTCGGGGAAAATTCTGCGCGCGACCATGGTGAAAATCGCCGACAGTGAGGAATTCAAGATGCCCGCGACGATTGATGATCCGGCGATTTTGGATGAAATCCGCGAGGCCCTGCAGGGGCTGGGATATGCCAAAGGGTGAGGGTGTCCACATGTGGACAGCTTTGCGCCTGTTGTAAATCAAGGGCTTACAGAGACGAATTTACACTGTGTTAAGGAACGGCGGGCCGCAAAGCCC
>TARA_R100000789_G_scaffold6347_3_pt1 | contig 16263 bp, 16 predicted proteins | sample TARA_R100000789 | Tara Oceans TARA_R100000789 (sample SAMEA2623403) | marine metagenome | biome: marine biome (ENVO:00000447); feature: mesopelagic zone (ENVO:00000213); material: "saline water (ENVO:00002010), including plankton (ENVO:xxxxxxxx)" | depth 450 m
AACCTGTGACAGGCTTTTGCAGCAAGATTTTGAGCCGATACTGAACAAAGACATCAGCCGTGAGCAAGGCTGGGTCCGTGTAAAGGGGCGCCAATGACTGTGGCGGTCCAAAGCAAATCCCCAAGGCGTGACACATTCAATGACTTCCAAAACCAAAGGCCAGTGGCATGACGCATTCTGACGACCGTGAAGAGTTCGAACGGAACAAGATCGAACAATCTCTCGAACTCGGAAAGGATGAGGCCCTGTTCGAGCGTTCGAAAAAGATGGCGCTGGAGCTCGACACCTACGACTATTCCTATCTGTGGAGTTGGATGGGCGTCCCGATCATCCAATTTCCGGCCGATGTCATGGCCACGCAGGAAGTGATCTGGAACACGAAGCCCGACGTGATCATCGAGACCGGAGTGGCGCGCGGCGGGTCGGTCATCTTTATGGCGTCGTTGCTGGAGGTGATCGGCAAGGGCAAAGTCATCGGGGTCGACATTGATATACGCGCGCATAATCGCGAGAGTATCGAGAACCACCCGATGTCAAAGCGCGTGACGCTGATCGAAGGTGGCTCGGTGGATGACGATCTGCTTGAACGGGTTAGGGCCGAGATCCCCGATGGCGCGCGCGTGATGGTCGTGCTGGATAGCGATCATAGTCGCGACCACGTTCTGGCAGAATGCCGTGCCTATGGTCCTATGGTGACCGAGGGGTGTTATCTGGTCGTGGCGGATACGCTGGTCGGGCATCTCACCGAAGACGAAGCCCCGAAGAAACGCTCGCAGGTTTGGTACAAGGGCAACGAGCCTCTGTCTGCTCTCAAAGATTATCTGGATGAAACCGATCGGTTCGAAGTCGATCCGGTGCTCAACGGCAAGCTGGTTCTGTCCTCTTCGCCCGGCGGGTATCTGAAATGTCGCAAAGCCTGACAGCGCTGCGCCCTGTGGCCGAGCGTGACCATCCGGTGCTGTCCGAGCTGCGACAAGACGTGGTGCTTCAACGGATGCTCCTCGGCGCGGCAGAGCCTATCACGGAACCCGTCGCCGATTGGCTGACCCGTCGCGCCGCGGCGGGCTGGATCATGACGGTCACGGACGCTGCCGACACTTGTCTGGGCTATGTTCAACTCTTTGACCGACATGACAATAACCGGACGGCTTGGTTCGGAATTTGTCTCGCTTTACAGGCGCGAGGGCGTGGCCATGGGAGAGCTGCGACGCTGCAGACACTCGAAATTGCGCGCACTGAGATGAACCTGCGCAAGGTATCATTGAAGGTGCGCGCCGATAATCCGGCGTCGCGGCTTTACTCACGGCTCGGCTTCCGAGCGGTGGGGACGCAGCGTGCGGAGTATGATGATGGCGCGACGCTGCATGATGTGGTGATCATGGAATATCTATTCGACGGGCGCAGCGCGGCATGACGCGCGTTGTGATCTCTCAGCCGATGTATTTCCCATGGGTGGGGTTCATGGCCCAGATGGCGCTGGCGGATGTGATGATCTGGCTGGACGACGCTCAGTTTTCAAAAGGGTCCTTCACCAACCGTGTTCAGGTCAAAACGGCGGACGGGGTAAAATGGATGAGCGTTCCCTTGGTCAACAAGGGCAACCGGACACTGATTTCCGATCTAAAGGCAGCGGATCCAACAACCGCCGAGCGTCACAGCTCGCTCTTGCAGGCGTCGCTGTCAAAGGGGGCGTTTTTTGGCGAGGCTCAGGATATTTTCCATCGGGCATGGCGAAAGACGTCCTTGGTCGATACGCTGATTGAAAGCGCCGAGGGGTTGGCACGCGCTGTGGGCCTGCCTGAGCGTGATACGCATAGAGCCTCTTTGATGGATGTCGCGGGCACGGGGTCCGCCCGCGTTCTCGACTTGGTCCGCGCCGTTGGGGGCAGCCGTTACATCACGGGCCATGGTGCGAGAAATTACCTTGACCATCAGAGCTTTGATGACGCCGGTGTCGAGGTGGAGTATATGAAATACCAACCCTTGGCTTGGCCACAGGACCATGGCGCCTTCACACCCTATGTGACGACGCTCGACCTCGTCGCACAGGTGCCCGGCGCCCATCGGCGCGCGCATCTGGCCCCGCAGACCGAGGGTTGGCGGGTGTTCACCGAAACCTAGGAGGGAATAGATATGTCGGCAGATTTTCAGCAAGATGGGTATGCCATTTTGCCCGGGTTTTACGATTATGACACCCAGATCACGCCGATCCTAGGGTACATCCGGCGGATCATCGAAATGGTTGCTGATAAGTATGATGTCGATGCGCCTTGCAGCACGCCGCATGAGGCCATGACCCAAGGGATCATGGCCATCGCGGCGGAGAACCGCGCGTGGGCCGGCGAGATCTATGATGCGGTGAAGCAAATACCTGCCTTCATGCAGCTTGTCAGCCATCCGGAGAATGCCGAGCTGTTCAAGAGTTTGCGGCCGGGATCGGAGCCGGGGATCGCCGCTGGCGGATATGGCATTCGTATCGATTTTCCCTCTGAGGACAAATACCGCGCGTATTGGCATCAGGAATTCCCGGCACAGCTGCGCAGCCCGGATGGCGTTGTCTTCTGGACGCCGCTCTTGCCGGTAACGTCAGATATGGGACCGGTCGAGATCTGCCCGGGATCGCAAAAGGAAGGTATCGTGCCGGTGGAGCAAGACGACGGCGGCGTTGGAAAAAGCGGTGCTTATGCTTTGCGGTTGAGCAATGAAAAAGAGCGGCTGGCCAAGTATCAGAGTGTTGCACCGCTGACGAAACCCGGCGATCTGATCGTGATGGATTTCCTGACGCTGCACCAATCCGGTGCCAATCGGGCCGCGCATCCGCGCTGGTCCATGCAGTTCCGCTGGTTCAACTTCAACAATCCTGTGGGCGCGCGCATCGGCTGGAAAGGGTCTTTCGCGGCCGGTGTCGAGTTCAAGGACGTCCTTCCCGAGTTGGCAGTATGAACGATCGCGCTGTGTATTGCCGCGTCTGCAACGCGTTGATTGACGCGCCTGCGTTCGACGATCCTGGACCATCGCTGAGTTCCATACGAACGGTTCTTCCGGTTCCGACCCAGGTTTTCCTCTGTGGCAGTTGCGGTCACGCGCAGAGCCCCGATTTGCCCGATCTCGAGGAGTTCTACGACACGCAGTACCGGATTTCGCTCGATATCGACGGGCATGATCAGCTCTACGAGAACAAGGCCGGAGAGCGGATGTTTCGCACGGATTATCAGGCGGAGCTTGTTTCCGCGCTCGATATTCCCAACGGGGCCAAGGTACTCGATTTTGGTGCGGGCAAGGCGACAACGCTTCAGAAAGTGGTCAAGCAGCGCCCTGACATTGTGCCGCATGTCTTTGATGTGTCCGAGGATTACGTGACCCATTGGCGGGAATGGGTCGCGGTAGAAAATCAGGCGACCTATTCGATGCCGGCGTCGTGGACGGGACGTTTCGATCTGATTACCGCACATTTCGTGGCCGAACATGTGCCGAACCCAGCGGCCGTTCTGGCCGATATTCGCCGTTGTCTTGCCCCGAACGGTCGGCTGTTTCTGTCGGTTCCCGATGCCGAAGCCAATTCCGGCGACTTGCTTGTCGTGGACCATTTGAACCATTTCAGTGCGAGCAGTCTTGCAAGGGTTCTGTATGACGCCGATCTCTCGGTGCACACGATCGACCGTGACGCCTTTCACGGAGCCTTCGCCGTCACGGCAGTGCCGGGGGCGGGAGAGCCGCCGAAAATGACCAGCGGCTCCTTTGATAAAGCTTTGGCGAGTTGGCGGGCAATCCTAGCCCGTATCAGCGATCTCCAGCCTGCGGCGCCAGTTGCGATCTATGGGGCTGGGTTTTACGGCAGTGTGCTTGCGGCGCGGATGTCAAACGATCTGACCTGCTTTCTGGATCGCAACCCGTATCTGCAAGGTCAGACGCATCTCGGGGTTCCGGTTCTGGCGCCGGAGGATTGCCCGAAAGAGGTTGCAACCGTCATCGCCGGTCTCAATCCCGAGCGGGCACGCGATATCCTATCGTCGAATGTTGACTGGCTGCCTGCGACGGCATTGATTGTCTTTCTCGAAGGTTGAAACGCGCCGCTAGCCCGCCACCAGATTGCGGACTACTTGCGAGACCCGCGCAATATCCGCATCGCTCATATCGTGGAAGCTGGGCAGATTGATCGCCCGCTCACAGATGGACCATGCGTTGGAATTCTCTCGCGCGGGCTGAAACATGGGTTGGGCGGAGAGCGGATAGAAGAAAACCCGCGCGTCGATTTGTGCCGCCTTGAACGCCGCAAGAATCTGATCGCGCTGAATGCCGAGGGTTTCATCGAACACAACTGTCGGCATCCAAGCCCCGCTCAGCGTGTGCTCTGGCTCGGGGTTCATGGCGATCCCATTTACTGATCCGAGTTGGCTCTTATAGCCGTGCAGGATGGCGCGTTTGCGCTCGGACAGCTCGTCGATACGCTCCATCTGAGCACAGCCAAGAGCCGCCTGCAGGTTTGACATCTTGAACTTGTAACCCGCTACATCGGCCCAGAACTGCTTGGCCTGCTGCCGGTCCCGCCCGTGATTGGACAGGGTCAGGACCTTGTCATAAAGCGCATCTGACGAGGTCAGGAACATCCCACCTTCACCGGTCGTCAGTGTTTTCGTGCCGTGAAAGGAAAAGGTGGAGAACAGTCCAAAGCTGCCTGCTGGCCTGTCCCGGTAACGGGCTCCGATGGCCTCGGCGGCATCCTCGATGATCGGTATGTCATGGCGCGCACCCAGATCGAGCAGCGCATCCATATCACACAGATTGCCATAGAGATGGGTGGCGATGATCGCGCGCGTGCGCGGTGTTATGGCCCGCTCTGCCGCGCTTGGGTCGATGCACCAGCTGTCGGCAAGAATATCGACGAATACAGGCGTCGCACCGAGATGGAGGATCGGGGATGCCGTCGCGATCCAGTTCGTATCTGCTAGGATAACCTCGTCGCCGGGCCCAATCCCCATGGCTGCAAGACCCATTTGCATCGCGCCGGTGCAGCTCGAGGTGGCGATGCCATGACGCGTGCCGATGAAGTCGCGAAACAGGCCCTCAAACCGGACGATGTAATCGTAGCACTTTGGCCCCCAGCCTGTGCGCGCTGCGTCCTCGACGTAAGAGACTTCACATTCGGTGATCGAGGGTCTGGTATAGGGAATGGGATCCATCATGTGATCCTCAGGTCAGGGACGACTGTCACGAAACGACTGCCGTGGTCTGCCAGATGGGAAAGCTGGGCTTTCACTTCGCCAGCGATGTTCCACGGCAGGATTAGGATGTAGTCAGGCCGGTTCTCATCAAGTGCCGCGGGCGGCAGAATTGGGATGTGCGAGCCGGGCATGAACTTGCCCTGTTTCGCCTTCGCAGCATCGCAGATGAAGGGCAATAGGTCAGGCTTGACCCCGGCGAAATTCAAAATCGTATTGCCCTTGGCTGCGGCACCATAGCCAGCGACAGTCTTGCCGTCGGCTTTCGCAGCCAAGAGAAAGCGTAGAAGATTGTTTTTGACCGCCTCGGCACGTTGCTGAAATGTGGCGTAATAGCCGTCTGTCTCAAGCCCCGCCTCGCGCTCAGCTTTGAGACAGGCCCCGACGGCAGGCGTCGTGGCAAAGCCCGCCTCGGCATGGCAGCCATAAATTCGTAGGCTACCACCATGGGTCGGCAGGTGATCCAGATCGAAGATCCGCAACCCAGCCGCCTCAAAGATACGCGTCACCGCTTTCAATGAAAGATAGGAGAAATGCTCGTGATAGATCGTATCGAATTGCGCTTCGGCCACCAGCGGCATCAGGTGCGGAAATTCGAGCGTGATCACCCCGCCGGGTTTCAACACTGTGGCGAGCCCACGGGTAAAGTCGTTGATATCCGGCACATGGGCATAGACGTTGTTGCCACAGATCAGATCCGCGCGCTTTCCCTCCAGAGCGAGCTGCCGGCCCAGAGCCTCTCCGAAAAACGCGCGCAGTACCGGAATGCCCAGGGCTTCGGCGGCCTTGGCGGTGCTGTCGGTGGGCTCAATGCCAAGGCAGGGGATGCCCGCGCTCACGAAGTTGCGCAGCAGGTAGCCATCGTTCGAGGCAACCTCAATGACCTGCGATTGGCCATCGAGACCCAAGCGCTCGGTTATCATCTCGGCATAACGTGCCGCGTGGTTGAGCCAGCCTTTTGAGGTGGAAGAGAAATAAGCATAGTCACTGCTGAAGAGCTCATCCGCACCGGCGTAATCTTCGGTTTGGACGAGGCGGCATTCCCGGCATACTTTGACGCGGAGAGGAAAGGTCTTTTCCGGTGCGTTGAGCGCCGACCTGTCCAGATAGGCATTCGACGGCGGCGCATGACCAAGGTCGAGAAAGTCGAGGTCCAGGGGGGAGTGGCAATGACGGCAGTTCATAGCTCTATCGGCTGCAGATCTTGCAAATAGGGAAATCTCTGATCGCGGTCTGACACTTGGGTGATCGGGAGCGGCCATTGGATGTCGAGCGCTGGATCGGCATGATGCAGTCCCCCTTCATGGGTCGGGTCGTAGGTGGCACTGTGGAAGTACAAAAGCTCACAATCCTTGGTAAGTGTCTGAAAGCCATGCGCGCATCCGGGTGGAACATAGATCATCGCGCGGGTCCGATCATCCAGTTGCAGCGCTACATGCTGGCCGAAACTGGGCGAACCCGACCGCAAATCGACGATGACATCGTGAATCGCACCTTTAAGGCAGCGGATGAGCTTGGCCTCGGCCTGCGGCGGTCTTTGAAAGTGAAACCCGCGTAGAGTGCCCTTATCGGCGCTATAGGACGTGTTGACTTGGACCCAGCGGGTCGCGAGGCCCAGTGCTGCAAACTCTTCTTCGCAGAACATTCGTGCGAAAAAGCCCCGGGCATCGCCGCGCTCTTCGAGCGTGACGCGATAGGCGCCATCAAGGGAAAGCGGCTGGAATTTCACGCGACGGCCTTTCCGAAATCTGCAATCTGGCGCAAGGTATACTCGCGTGGAGACGCGCCCTCATGGACCGCACGGTACCAGTCGATCGTATGCGCGACCGCTTGGTCAAACGAGAACTGCGGGTGCCAACCGAGCTTGTTTCGCGCCTTATCCGTGGACAGCATCAGTCGTCCGGCTTCATGGGGCATGTCCGGGTTGGATGCGTCGCGCCACTCCCCAGGCCAGCGCTTCAAGGCGGCCTCGACCAAGGCGCGCACGGGCTGCTGGTCTGCGGTATCCGGTCCGAAGTTATAGGCTTCTGCAACAGAGGCATCCTGCCAAAGCCGCTCGGCCAAGCAAAGATATCCGGCCAATGGATCGAGCACATGCTGCCACGGGCGGACCGCTGCCGGGTTGCGCACCTCGAGTGTGACGCCCTGTGACACAGCCCGGACGAGGTCGGGCAGAATACGGTTTTCGGACCAGTCCCCGCCACCGATGATATTGCCTGCGCGGGCCGATGCGACGCGCACGGGCGAGTCCGCGAAAAAGGATTTTCGGTAGCTGTCGATCAGGATCTCACAGGCCGCTTTGCTGGCGCTGTACGGATCATACCCACCGAGCCGATCGGTTTCGCGATAGGCATGCACCCATTCGCGGTTCTCGTAGACCTTATCGGTGGTGACCATGACAACAGCCACCGGGCGGTCGCATCCTTTCAGAGCGTCCAGGATATGAGCGCTGCCAAGGACGTTTGTCTGCCATGTGGTCAAGGGGTCGTTAAAGCTCCGCAGAACCAATGGCTGAGCCGCGAGATGCAACACGACATCCGGCGCAACCTGCGCGACCCGTTGCCGGACCACGGCTGCGTCGCGTATGTCTCCGATGAAGTGACCCACGTCACCGGTGGGAAATAGCTGATCGAAAAGACAGGGTGTGGTTTCACCGGGCAGGGCCATCCCAGAGACCTCGGCCCCCAATTCCTGCAGCCACAGCATAAGCCAGCTTCCCTTAAAGCCGGTCTGTCCCGTTAGAAGCACCCGCTTGCCTTGCCAGAAGGCGGGATCAGGCCGTCCCGTCACCATATCTTCCACGGTGCCTCGCCACTGGACCACATGCGTTCAAGCTGGGTCTTATCCCGTAGCGTATCCATGGCCGCCCAGAACCCGTTATGTCGATAGACCGAGAGCTCACCATCGCGAGCGAGGCTCGCCAGAGGGGCGTCCTCGAACGGCATCTCATCGCCTGCGATACGATCAAGCACGGATTTTTCACAGACGAAGAAGCCGCCATTGACCCATTGCCCATCGCCCTTGGGCTTTTCGACAAACCCGGTGACGCGGTCTTGGTCGAGCGCAAGCGCACCAAACCGGCCGGTGGGTTGAATTGCGGTGACGGTTGCCTCTCTTCCGGATTGTTTGTGATGAGCGATCAAAGCGGTGATATCGACATCGGATACGCCGTCGCCATAGGTCAGGCAGAATGTATCATCGAGGTAATCCGCAGCGCGTAGAATTCGGCCGCCGGTCATTGTGGATTCGCCAGTATCGAGAAGCGTCACACGCCAAGGCTCGGCCGCCTTTCGATGCACGTGCATCTGATTGTCGCGCATATCGAAAGTGACATCGGACATATGGAGGAAGTAGTTGGCGAAGTATTCCTTGATCACATAGCCTTTGTAGCCACAGCAGATCACGAAGTCGGTAATGCCATGCGCACCGTAAGTCTTCATGATGTGCCACAGGATCGGACGGCCGCCGACTTCAACCATGGGTTTGGGGATGGCATGCGTGGCTTCACTGAGACGCGTGCCCAATCCGCCTGCAAGCAGAACTACTCTCAAAAGACCCCCAATTTTAAAATTCTTTAATTAGAAAGCTACACTAGTTCTCAAATTTTGAAAGAATGAAATGATTTCCCTGCCTTGAGGCTAGAACAGCCGCCATTTCCTCACATGCAATGTAGCTGCGTACGCGCGATCAGGGCGCCAGCCTTGGCCAGCGCCCGATGGGTCATTTGCTCAGCACCTCGGGCAGCCATGTGGCGAGGCCGGGGACCATGACGAGGATCACCACAAAGACGCACATCACCAGGAACATCGGAAACGAGGCCTTGGAGATAAAGCCCATGTCGCGGCCGGTCATGCCTTGGAGCACGAAGAGGTTGAACCCGATGGGCGGGGTGATCTGGGCCATTTCGACCACGATCATCAGGTAGACGCCGAACCAGAGCATGTCGAATCCCGCGGCGCGGACCATCGGCTCGATCACCGCCATGGTGAGCACGATCGAGCTCAGCCCGTCGAGGAAACAGCCCAAGATGATGTAGAACACCGTCAGGATCGCGATGAGCGCCAGCGGCGAGAGTTTCCAGCCTTCGATGGTTTCGGCCAGCGCCCGGGGGATGCCGGTAAAGCCCATGGCGAGCGACAGAAACCCCGCGCCCATCAAGATGAACATGATCATCGCCGTGGTGCGGACCGAGCCCATGATGCTGTCGGTAAAGCTTTGCCAGCTCATGCTGCGTTGCGAGAGCGACAGAAGGATCGCGCCGAGCACGCCAAGCGCCGCCGCCTCGGTCGCGGTGGCGATGCCCGAATAGATCGAGCCGATGACGCCGATGATCAAGAGCAGCACCGGCGCCAGATCGAGCACCCGCCGTCCGAGGTGCGAGACGTCGAGATCCTCCACCGGGTTAAAGCTGGCGCGGTTCAGCTTGGCCCAGATCACGATGTAGATCATGAACATCAAGGCGAGGCAGAGCCCCGGGATCATCGCCGCCATGAAGAGCTTGGAGATGCTTTCATTGACGGTGACGCCAAAGATGATCATCGAGATCGACGGCGGGATCAACAGGCCGAGCGTACCTGCGCCCGAGAGCGTCCCGATGATCATATGTTCGGGGTAATTGCGCTGTTGCAGCTCGGGGATCGACATCTTGCCCACGGTGGCGACGGTGGCGGCGCTCGAGCCTGAGATCGCGGCAAAGACCGCCGAGGCCCCTACGTTCACATGCAAGAGACCGCCGGGCAGGCGGCGCAGGAACGGTGCGAGGCCGCGAAAGAGCGTTTCGCTCAGCTTGGATCGGAAGAGGATTTCGCCCATCCAGATGAAAAGGGGCAGGGCGGTCAGGGTCCAAGAACTCTGTTCGCCCCAGATGGTAACCGCCATGCTGTCGCCGATGGGGGCCGAGGTAAAGAGCGCCATGCCAAGGATCGCGGTCAGCAGAAGCGCCGCGCCGACCCAGACGCCGATGCCGAGAAGCACGAAGAGCGTGCTGAGAAAGATGATGATGGATAGCGCTTCGCTCATATCTCGTTCGGTCCCTCATTGGCCATTTTGTCGGGATCAACCGAGGCGTAATCGAATATCGCCTGCAACAGCGTATGCGCGACCGCGATGGCGAGAAGCCACGCGCCAAAGGCCACCGGCGTTTGCGGGATCCACAAGAGGATCGCGTCGGCACCTTCGCTGCGTTCCCCGAAATCGTAGCTGTCATAGGCGAGCCGCGCCATGTACCAGGCGAGGAAGAATGACAGTCCTGTCATGATCGCGAGGCAGAGGATTTCGAGCCCGCGGCGTGTGGCCCCGATGGCGCGCTGAATGAGCAGCTGAACGCGGATGTGGCCATCGCTGCGAAAGGTATGGGCGAGGGCGAGAAACGTCGCAGTGGCCATGACATAGCCCGCCACATCGCTCGCGCCGCCGGAATAGAGGCCGAACATCCGGGCGACGATGCTATAGAGCACGAGCGCACAGAGCAGCACGAGCGCCGCGCCAGCCACATAGGCCCCGAACCTGTAGATGTGATCGAATAGTGCAGATACTCTGCGCATTTGGCCCCCCGTCATCGCATCGCCGTTTCTCGGCGTATTCTTCTGGTCGTACCAGACGTCACTTGTACTAAAGGCGGACGGCCCCGGAAGGGACCGCCCGAAATGGTCTGCTTACTTCATGCCTTCATAGGCTTCGAGCACGGCACGGCCCTTGTCGCCGGCGCGCTCTTCCCAATCGGCGCGCAGCTCTGCCCCGACCTTTTCAAAGGCCGCTTGGACCTCGGCGGGCAGGGTGCCCACTTTCATGCCGTTCTCGGTGAATTGCGAGACATACCAAGCGTCGAGCTCTTCGGCCTTGGACCAGCATTTTTCTTCGGCGCTCGCGGCGGCCTTGGTCACCGTCTCTTTGGTGGCGTCGTCGAGACCGTTCCAGGCCTTGCCATTGACGATCACCATGTTGCGCGGCAGCCAAGCCTTCACGTCATAGTAATAGCCCACATGTTCCCAGAGCTTGCGGTCATAGCCGGTGCTGCCCGAGGAAATCATCGACTGGGCGACGCCAGTGGCAAAGGCCTGGGCCAGTTCGGCGGCTTCGATCTTGGTTGGGACCATGCCGAGCCCTTCGGCCATTTTCGAGGTGGTGGCGTTATAGGCGCGGAATTTCAGACCCGAGAGCGCGTCGAGGCTGGTGGCCTCCTCGGCGGTGTAGAAGCCCTGCGGCGGCCAGGGGCAGGAATAGAGGAAATGCAGCCGCGCCTCTTCCAGCGTTTCAACAAGGGTGGGTTTCGACGCATCATAGAGCTTACGCGCGTCGGCAAAGCTCGAGGCGAGGAAGGGGATGCTGTCGACCTCATAGAGCGGGTCGTCATTGCCCAGCGCCGAAATCAGCCGTTCGCCGATCGGGGCCAGCCCCTTGCGCACCGCGCCAAAGATTTCCGAGCCACCAAAGAGCGAGCCGCCGGGATGGGTGACGATCTCGAGCTCGGAATTGGCGGTGACCTCAGCGGCAAATTCTGCCGCGATCTCGGAATGGTAATTGGTCGCCGAATAGGCCAGCGCCATATCCCATTTCTCGGCTTGGGCCGCGCTGGCGGCAAAGCTCAGCGAGACGGCGAGGGCGGAAAGGCCGGTGGTGATTTTCATGATGATTTTCCCTGTTACACATGACATCCTTGGCGGCGATCCCGACCGTTTCGGCGGGAGAGCCGTAGAGACATTTGCCGGGGGCGGGTTGCGCGGTCGGGCGATCCGACCCGGTCCCGCCCCGGGCACAGGCACCAGATTAGCCGGTTATCGCGGAATGGCAAATGCCCTCTGGGGCAAGAGAGGGATGAGGCGGAAATGCTGGGAATTCTGGCGCTCGACACGCGGTTCGAGCGGATCGTCGGCGATACGGGCAATGCCGCGAGCTATCCCTTTCCAGTGCGCATTCATGTGGTGGAGGGGGCCGATAGCCCGCTCATCGTGCGCGATGGCGCACCTGACGCGGCGCTTGTGGCGCGGTTCATTGCGGCGGCGCAGGCGCTCGAGGCAGAAGGCGCGCGGGCGATCATTTCTACCTGCGGGTTTTTGGTGAGCGTGCAGGACGAGATTGCCGCTGCCGTGACCGTGCCGGTGATGCTCTCGGCGCTGTCGCTCTATCCGCTGGTGGCGACGAGCTGCGCGGGCCGGGTGGCGATCCTCACCGCCTCGCGCGCAGCACTTGGCCCTCGCGCCATGGCGGCGGCGGGCATCGATCCTGCGCGGGTGGTGGTGATGGGATGCGAAGATATTCCCTGCTTTGCCGAGAGTTTCCTGGCCCCGCAGGCGGCGCAGGCGACGCGGCTGGATCGAGAGTGCCTCGAACAGGCACTGGTTGAGAAATCAAAAGAAATTTTGCGAGACTCGCCCGATATTGGGGCCACATTGTTGGAATGTGGAAATTTGCCGCCCTATGCGCAGGCCATTGCCCGGGCCACCGGCCGGCCTGTGTTTCACATGCTCGACGCGGCGGCGCTGTTGATGCGGGCGCAAGGGCAGTAACCCCTGCGCCCATCGTCGTTATTTCGACAAGGCGTCGAGAACGCGCGCCCAGCTGCGCATACCCTTGTGGAAGCTCTCGACATTGTATTTCTCGTTCGGGCTGTGGATGGCGTCATCTTCCTGGGCAAAGCCGATGAGCATCGCGTCGAGCCCAAGGATGTCCTTGAAGAAACCCGCGATGGGGATCGAACCGCCCATGCCGCTGAACACCGCCTCGCGGTTCCATTCCTCCGACAGCGCGCCGCGCGCCTTTTCGAACTCGGGCCGCGCGATGTTCATCACCGCCGCCTTGGAGCCGTCGAGATCATTGTTCCACACGACCCGGGCATCGACCGGCAATTGCGCCTCGACATGGGCGCGCAAATTGCGGCGGAGCGCCTCGGGTTCCATGTCGCCCACCAGACGGCAGGTGAGCTTGCAATGCGCCTCGGCGGGGATCACGGTTTTGGATCCAGCGCCCTGATAGCCACCCCAGATGCCGTTGATCTCGAGCGTCGGGCGGGCCCATTGCTGCACCAGTGTCGAATAGCCTTCTTCGCCATGGGGCCGGCTGTAGCCCACGGAGTTGAGATAGGCCGCCTCGTCAAAACCGCAGTTTTCCCATTGCCGCAGGATTTCGTCGGGGACTTCCAGGACGCCGTCGTAAAAGCCCTCGACCGCCACGCGGCCGGTGTCGTCATGGAACGACGCGATGACCTGACCCAGCACCTTGAGAGGGTTGAGGCCGGGGCCGCCATAATTGCCCGAATGCAGGTCAATGCGCGGGCCGTGAATGGTGAACTCATCCTTGAGCATGCCGCGCAGCTGTGACGCGATCGAGGGCACGCCCGGCGCGACCATGGAGGTGTCGCAGATCAGCGCGAGATCAGCCGAAAGCTCGGCGGCGTTTTCCTTCATGAAGGGGATGAGCGAGGGCGAGCCGCTTTCCTCTTCGCCTTCAAAGAAGAAGGTGATCTTGCAGGGCAGGGACCCGTGCACCGATTTATAGGCGCGGCAGGCCTCGACAAAGGTCATGAGCTGGCCCTTGTCATCCGACGCCCCGCGGCCCCGGATCACCGGGCCTTGGTCGGTGTCCTCGATCTGCGGATCAAAGGGATCGCTGTTCCACAGCTCGAGCGGATCGACCGGCTGCACGTCGTAATGCCCATAAAACAGAAGATGCGGCCCCGGCCCGTCGATATGGCCTACGACCATCGGATGACCCGGTGTGGGGCGCTTTTCGGCCTCGACGCCAAAGGATTTGAGATCGGCCACCAGCCAATCTGCGGCGGCGTCGCAATTCGCCTTATAGGCCGGATCGGTCGAGATGGATTGAATGCGCAGCACCTCTTTCAGCCGGTCCAGCGCGGCGGGCAGGGCGTCGTCGATATGTGACAGGACGGGCTCGAGGGCCATGGGAACACTCCTTCTTTGTCCGGTTTCGCGCGGAAGGTAACAGCATCGCGTCCACTGTCCAGCAGAAGCCGTGCGCGGGCCCGCCGGGGGCGCGGCACCCGGTCGCGGGGCAGTCTGAGGTGTTGCGATATGTGCTTTTCGGTTATATTCAACCGCGAAGATATGTTCCGGGGAATGCCCCGGCCGGGCCAAGGGTCCGCGTGAAGACCGAGGAGAACCCCCAGGTGAATTACGACGCGAAACTGGATCAGGCCATCGCCCGTCTCCACGAGGAAGGCCGGTATCGGACGTTCATTGATATTGAACGGCATAAGGGTCATTTTCCGCATGCCACCTGGAAACGTCCCGATGGCACGGACCAGCCGATCACCGTCTGGTGCGGCAATGACTATCTCGGCATGGGCCAGCATCCCGCGGTGCTCGAAGCGATGCACGAGGCAATTGACGCCACCGGCGCGGGCTCGGGCGGGACGCGCAACATCTCGGGCACCACGGTCTATCACAAGGCGCTCGAGGCCGAGCTCGCCGATCTGCATGGCAAGGAAGCGGCGCTTCTCTTCACCAGCGCCTATATCGCCAATGACGCGACATTGAGCACGCTGCCCAAATTGTTCCCAGGCATGATCATTTATTCCGACGCGCTCAACCATGCGTCGATGATCGAAGGCGTGCGCCGCAATGGCGGGGCAAAGCGGATTTTCCGGCACAATGATCTCGGCCATCTGCGCGAGCTGCTCGAGGCGGATGATCCGGCGGCGCCCAAGGTGATCGCCTTTGAATCGATCTATTCGATGGACGGCGATTTCGGCCCGATCGAGGCGATCTGCGATCTCGCTGACGAGTTCGGCGCGCTGACCTATATCGACGAGGTCCACGCGGTTGGCATGTATGGCCCGCGCGGCGCCGGTGTGGCGGAACGTGACCGTCTGATGCATCGGCTCGACATCATCAACGGCACCCTTGCCAAAGCCTATGGCGTGATGGGCGGCTATATCGCGGCCAGCGCAAAAATGTGCGACGCCATAAGGTCTTACGCGCCGGGCTTCATCTTTACCACGTCTCTGTCACCGGCGGTGGCGGCGGGGGCTGCGGCCTCGGTGCGCCATCTCAAGACCGATCAGAGCCTGCGCGATCAGCAGCAGACCCAGGCGCGCATTCTCAAGATGCGGCTCAAGGGGCTTGGCCTGCCGCTCATCGATCACGGAAGCCATATTGTGCCGGTCATGGTGGGCGATCCGGTCCACACCAAGATCATCAGCGATATGCTGCTTGAGCGGCACGGCATTTACGTGCAGCCGATCAATTTCCCCACCGTGCCGCGCGGCACCGAGCGCCTTCGTTTCACACCCTCGCCGGTCCACGGCCCCGAAGATATTGATCGGGTCGTTAAGGCGATGGATGAGCTTTGGAATCATTGTGCGCTAAATCGTGCCGATATTTCCGCCTGATCGCCACATTACTGCAATCTTCCTTGCAGTATGATAGCCTTTGTTAAAAGAACATGAGCATGATCCGAATCGGGACGTTCGGGTCATAGTTCAAGTACGATGAAGGGCAGGCTTTATGATTTTGCGTCGAGGAACGCGCGCTAAGCAGCAGGACGAGCAGACTCCGAACGGATTTGATTCTTTCGAACTGCGTCTTGGTGATATGATGCGCGGCGAGCGTGCCACGCTCGGGAAATCCCTTCTCGATGTCGAACGCGAATTGCGGATCAAAGCCAGCTTTATCGCCGCTATCGAAAATTGCGACCCCGATGCCTTTGATACGCCGGGCTTTATCCCCGGCTATGTGCGTTCTTATGCGCGCTATCTCCGGATGGATCCGGATCAGGCCTTTGCCGGGTTCTGCGCCGAAAGCGGATTTTCGACGGCCCATGGCATGTCCTCGGCCGCCTCGTCCAAACGCCAGGAAGAGGCACCGCGCCAGACCCGCGCCAAACGCGGTCTCGACGATCCTCTGATGACCCCCTCAACCCCCTTTGTGCCCGCAGCCGAGAGCATGTTCTCGCGGATCGAGCCCGGTGCAATTGGCTCGCTCATCGTGCTGGCCGCGCTGATCGGTGGCATTGGCTATGGCGGCTGGGCAGTGCTCAATCAGGTGCAGCAGGTGCAGGTGGCCCCGGTGGAAAACACCCCCGATGT